>Ga0187805_10000292_pt1 | contig 15822 bp, 15 predicted proteins | sample NC_wetland_sal_i_6_FD_132965 | JGI IMG/M metagenome (GOLD analysis project Ga0187805, IMG submission 132965) | Wetland sediment microbial communities from Neuse River Estuary, North Carolina, USA - Control_5 | ecosystem: Environmental > Aquatic > Freshwater > Wetlands > Sediment | place: USA...
CGTTCGCTGTCCCGATGAAGAGCCTATCTCCGTCCAGAACAAACCAGATCGTGACTTCGTGTGGTTTCCCGGTCTTACGACCGTAGTGAGTCAGCCTCGTAGTCTGTTTCCCGGCCACGCGCCTCGATCGGTTCAGTACGTCGGATTCCATAAGCCTTCGCTCCGAGAACCTGTACTCCAGCCAGTCCTCAACTACACATCCTTCAGTTGCTCCTCGGTCATCCCAAAATAGTGCCCCAGTTCATGTATGAGAGTCTGGCGAATTTGATGACGCACTTCGGCCTCGTTTGAGCAGACCGCCTCAATATTCTTCTGATAAAGCACGATGTGATCCGGTCCCGTGGACAAGTTGAAGACGCTCCTCTTCGTCGCAGGCACGCCGTGAAAGATGCCTAGAAGCAGTTGCCTGCGCTGCCCCAGCTTGGGTGGTCGCTGGTTCGCCGGAAAATCTTCAACGAGAATCGCGACGTTCTGGATGCGGATTCGGAACTCTTCCCGCAGCGAATCCAAAGTTTCTTCAGCAACGTTGATGAAATCTTCGCACTTCATCCTTCAGCACTGGCACAAACGGTATACGCGCACCGAATAGCCTCCGCCATCCTCCTCATCGTCGTCAGCAGATGCGCGGTTCGGACGGACCCGTGCTTTTCTTCTCCTCGCGATCCACAGCAACTGACGAATTGGAGACCTCATTCAAGAGAGGAGAATCCCTGCTAGGCGAAAAGCCGATTCTGAATGTGGGCAAGCTCCACGGGACGCGAACATTCCTCGTCGTCATTGGCGACGTGGTTGACCCGCGTGCTTACTGGATAGCACCGCATCATCAGAGCATCGTAAGGCTTCAACAGTTCGGAGATCGCCGCGGCATTGTGCATTCCGCGGTCGAGCCATAGGTCGTAGCTGTCTGGCTCGATGATGACGGGCATACGGTCGTGGACTAGTGATGTTACTGCGTTCGGTGTCGTCGTCAGGATCGAGCACGACTTGGTCCATTGCCCGGTCGGGTCTCGCCAACGATCCCACAACCCCGCGAAGGCGAACAACTCACGTTCGTTGACCTCAAAGCAGAATGGCCGCTTCGTTGTACCTGTTCTTCCCCACTCATAGAAACCGTCCGCCGGGACGAGACATCTGCGAAATTTCATCGGGTCGCGGAATGCGGGTTTCATTGCCGCTGTTTCCGATCTGGCGTTAATCATGCCCGCAGAGCCAGACATGTCCTTCGCCCAAGACGGAATCAGTCCCCACCGCACCAGGGACAGCACGCGTCCAGGTTCCTTCGGATGCTGACGTATAACGGGAATCGGCTGGGTCGGAGCGAGGTTGTAGCGCGGACTCCAATCCTCTTCGCCGGATGCGTCAAAATACTCTTCTACGAGTTGCTTTCGTCGCGATAGTCGGTATCGTCCGCACATGAGGGAGATCATTATCTCAAGACGAGTCAAAGGGGTGTGAGTAGAATTACCGTAATCCCCATGAGGGCAGTCGCAATCAAGAAAGGTCAGTTGCGCGAGAAGGCGCCCGCAGGCTTCATGGAAATGGGCAGCCTTCGCTGTGATGGCTGCGGTGAAGAATTTCTGATCCTTCACAATTCCGTATTCATGGACAAAACGATCGCTGAGCGCCAAGCTCACTGGCTCGAAAAAGTCCTCGCCGAGGAGCACGAACGCGAACAGAAACACCCGGATCGGATCCAGTTGCCGGATTAACTAGGGGAAAAAGGTCGTTCACCGGGTGTCCCGCGAGTTGCGCGGTAGATTAACTCTCTGGTGAAAAGGAAACAGCCGCTCAGGGCGCGGGCATTCGCGGCTCCGTAGTCCGGGAATCTTGGCCAATACACTACAGGTAGTGTGTCGGCGATGCGCCCACATCCTACTCCGTGACCCGCACTTTGCCGCTGGCGTCGGCGAAGGAAATGTCATCCTTCGCGTAGTTGTTCGCGGACTGATGGAGCAGGGGACACGGAAGGTCGTTCTGAACCTCGCCGAAGTGCAGTATGTGGACAGCTCGGGAATCGGCGAACTCGTGAGAACTCATACGACCGTTCGCAATCAGGGAGGTCCGCTCAGGCTCTCCAACCTGAACAAACGAATTATGAGAATAGCGGTTCTGAGTCTGGGCGGGTTCCACAGGTCGAGAGCACGCAGTCAGAATGGAGCTTGCCTGACTTTCGCCCCTTGTTTCGCCTCGGCGGAAGATGGTTAGCCAGTATACCTTTCGAGCCGCTGGCTGACTCCGGTTGCAGCCTGAGGAGCACGGGGAGTATAACAACATGCACTGCTTGTTTTGTGTTGGGGACTGTGTTTCACAACTTAATTTGGAAGTTGCTCGATGGGCACCTCTCTCCGAGATCAGGCTGACTCGCCCCAGTGGGCTGATGACAACTGTCGAGCCGTGCTCGAAGCGGCACTAGATGCCATGCTGGTGGTCAACCGGGCGGGAGAAATTGTTGCTGCCAATCTGCAAGCACAGAAGCTCTACAGATACAGTCGTGAGCACTTGATTGGACGCGTGGTCGAATCGCTGATCCCGGCTAGGCTTCGCGAGCGTCATCGGCAGCACCGCGAAAACTTCTTCGCCAATCCCGAAACCCAATTTATGCGGGTGTTGGAAATCTTCGCTAAGCGTAGCGATGCGACTGAATTTCCCGTGGACGTAAGCCTTAGCCGTTTAATGATCGGGTCTGAGACCTTCGCGATCAGCACAATTCGTGACACTACGGAGCGGCGTCGAACGGAAGAACTGAAGAGGTCAGAAGTCGTTTCGCGCGAAAGCGAAGAACGCTTTCGCTTGCTGGCGGATACTGCTCCAGTGCTTATCTGGGAGTCGGGTACTGACAAGCTCTGTACTTACTTCAATAAGCCTTGGTTGGACTTCACTGGGCGATCAATTGAGGAGGAGCTTGGAAACGGCTGGGCAGAAGGTGTCCATCCGGAGGATTTGCAGCGGTGTCTCGACACCTACACGCAGTCTTTTGATCGTCGAGAAAGATTCAGGATGGAGTATCGGCTCCGTCGTCACGACGGTGAATATCGTTGGGTTCTCGACATTGGAGTGCCGAGGTTTGATCAGGATCGTTCTTTTGTCGGTTACATCGGGATTGGTGTCGATGTCACGGATCGCAAGCGGGCGGAAGAGGCGCTGCACGAGAGGGAAGAACGGTTTCGCTTGGCGGCTCAAGCCGGAAAGATGTATGCATACGAGTGGGACGTTGCAACCGACATCGTCGTGCGCTCCGAGGAGTACGTGAATGTCCTCAGTTTCAGCGACCAAACGACGACCCGTACTCGTCAGCAATTATTGGCCAACGTCCATCCCGACGACCGCGCGTTGTTTCTCGGCTCGGTTGACCACCTTACTCCACAGCACCCGACTACGCAGATTAGCTATCGAGTTTTACGCCCCGATGGTTCAGTTGTTTGGTTGGAGAAAAACGCCAAAGGCTTCTTTGACGAGCAAGGAACGCTGCTGCGGGTAATAGGAATGGTCGCGAATATAACGGAACGCAAACGAGCGGAAGAGGCACTGCGCGAGAGCGATGATAAACTCCGACTGGTTCTCGACTCCACTGCCGAAGCCATTTATGGGATTGATCTCGAACACCGATGCACGTTCTGCAACCCTGCCTGCCTCCGCACTTTGGGATACGAGCACGTTGACGAAGTGCTCGCCAAGAATATGCATAATCTGATCCATCACAATCGTGCGAACGGAACATTGTTCCCCGTAGAGGAGTGTCGAGTTCATCGGGTGACACGAACTGGGGAAGCAGTCCACGCGGAGGACGAGGTGTTTTGGAGGACGAGCGGAACAAGTTTCCCAGTTGAATATTGGTCGTATCCCCAGCGAAGAGGGCAAGAGCTTATCGGAGCAGTGGTCGCGTTCATCGACATCACCGACCGCAAACTGGCGGAAGCCGCGCTCGCCAACGTGAGCCGCAAGTTGATCGAAGCACAGGAGCAGGAGCGTACCCGGATTGGCAGAGAGCTTCACGACGACATCGGTCAGCGTCTCTCCCTGCTGGCCGTCGAGTTACAACAATTCCACGGAGACCCTCTCGTTTTGCCCGAAGTCCGCAGTCGTATGGGCGAACTCCAGACGCAGACCTCCGAGATAGCCGCCGATATTCAATCCTTGTCGCACGAGTTGCATTCGGCGAAACTGCAATACTTGGGTATCGCCGGGGCCATGAGAGGCTTCTGCGGGGAGTTCGGCCAGCAGCAGAAAGTGGAAATTGACTTTCAGACCCACGATTTGCCCAGCCCTTTGTCGGCGGACATTTCTCTTTCTTTATTCCGAGTTCTACAAGAAGCCCTCCACAATGCGGCAAAACACAGTGGGGTACGGCACTTCGAAGTGCGATTGTGGGGAACGTCGGATGAGATTCATTTGACGGTTACGGACTCCGGTGTAGGTCTTGACCGTGAAGCGGCAAAGACGAGCCAAGGGCTTGGCCTCTTAAGCATGGAGGAGCGGTTGAAACTTGTGAACGGGACGCTGTCAATCGACTCGCAGCCCAAGCAAGGCACCACGCTCCATGCTCGTGTACCTCTCAGTTTGGGAAGCGATTCCATGCGTGCAGCCGGGTGAGCGTCCCACACCGGTTCTGGTCACTCCTTGCACATGTCCTGAAGCATTTGCTGAGCTTCCTCGGAGTAAAAGCTGCTTAATAAGAATCCGCAGAGAATATTCATTTCGTATCGTGTAGCCAGCTCGTTACAAAGCTGTTCTACTTGAATAGACGCATCGACCTTACCTTGCGCCCACAAGATTGACGCGCATTCCCCGCAAATTGCAACCCCTGACTCTCCCCCCGCTGTCGCCCGACCTGCTTGCGCCATCAGATCACTCATGACTCCAAAAAATCGCACTGGGTCAGGCAGATCGCTCACCATGAAGGTCGAGAGCGCCTCGACAACATCCAAAGGTAGATAACGCCCCTCTTCAATGGCGGCTGCAATATTCACTCCATGTTCCTGAAATCGCTGAAGAAGACTCTTTTGGTGTGACTCAGTCACAACAACGATAGCCGTATTCCCGGCCTCTAGAGCGCCTTCGATGAAGCGAGTAAAGCCAACTACCAAAGCTGCATCATCAGAATAGAATTCAACCTCGTGGCTGCGAGTGATCTCCCCACTTCTCGGTGCAGGCGATAAGAGAGCCTCCTCGTCGTGGAGATCGTCGGGGCCTTGCGATTCAGGAGTGTTAGGGAGGGTGAGACCCGACAGTCCGCTACTGATGAACTGCCTGCCCTGCCGAACCGCTTCCACAGCAGCCAACAGATCGCTCCCGGCACGTGTCTTAATCACGTAGCCCTGCGCCCCCAGGCTGAAAGCTTCTTGCACCACGTCAGCAGCGGATTCCAGAGTCACGACGATTATTTTGGACTTGGGGGAGAGTCTGCGGATTTGTCGAGCGGCTTCGATTCCATTCAGTGTAGGAAGTCCGAGGTCGAGCACAATCAAGTCCGGTTGCAGTTCTTCGGCTTTTTGCACCGCTTCTAATCCGTCTGTGGCCTCGCCGACGATCTGCAAATCGGCCCTTTTTGCCAGGGTGGAGCAGAAGAAGCGCCGGAACGGTTCGTAATCATCGACTACTAGAATCCGAGCGGTTGATCCATCCAAGGCAGTCCCCCTCATAGTTCAAAACCCCAGTCTCCGAGGATAGTTGCTGAACTGGAGGTTGTCCGTATCGCAAGGAACCGTCACCGTGACAGTGTTTCGATGACGTTGCTTTGCAAGCTTCAAGTTCCCCCCAAAGCTGTTCACGTCAACTTAACCCTTTTAATGCTTTGCGGAAATGGCTCGGACGAGCCATTCATTTCGGATCTGGAGCAGAGGCAGGGGAAGGTCATGAATCGAGATTGGGCTGCCTCTGCCTTTCTCGTCTAGCCTGCGGGCTAACTGCTCCTGATGGGGGGAGGGATGCGCTTTCCGATCAGGTATTTTGTACATCACTTTCCTGATTGCGATGCAATGTTCCCTGAAATTCTTCGCAGGGCGATACCTCGGAGATATCGTCCAGCAGTCTCTCCTTGCTTCCTGCTTAGCTGCTCTTCGGCAACGACAGGCCAATCGTCCGGTTGCAAGAATGAAGGGTTATGAAGAACGAGAAACTCAAGTCTACGACCGTTCGCTTCACGGACTCGGACCTTCAACTCATCGACTCCCTGCGAGAAAAGCTCGGGCTCGGTATGATTCACATCATTCGACTCGCCATCAGGCGCTTGGCCGAAAGCGAGAATTTACTGCCTTTCCCCTCCGCCCCTAAAAAACGTTAGGAACGCGGAACACGCCGCACACCGCGCGCGATCAGTCGAAAAGGCATGGCGGCGCTTGCGGGGAAGATCAAGGGCAGGGTCGATTCGAACGATCCTCCGCGTAATTGCAAACTTTGAAACCCTCCAAAACCCGCGCCAGTCAAGCTATTCCGCCCGCAGCAAGTCTGCAAACCTCCGATTCCGCAAGTCTCTAGACCTTCCCTATCTACCGGCAAATCGCTCACACCGTCAGCATAGAAAAATGAAACCTCCCCTACTCGCACTCATACTGCTCGGATTCGTGCCTTCCTGTTTCGCATCCAGCGTTTCCATCACCACCACCAGCCTGCCCAACGGCACCGCCGACACCCCATATTCCGCAGTGATCGACGCAAGCGGCGGATGCACCCCTTATTCCTGGGCACTCACCTCCGGCCAGCTTCCTGCCGGCGTGACGATGAAACCTTCCTCAACATCGCTGTCCCTCGCCGGAACTCCCACCACCGCTGCGACTTATTCGTTCACCGTTTCAGTGACCGCCTGCGGTAAGCACGTCTCGCGGATGTCCTACAAGGTCGTCATTCAACCAACCGCGAACCACGTCGTCGATCTGCACTGGACCGCTCCGCCAACCAACGATCTTGCTGGATACAACGTCTATCGCGGCCCCAGCGCAACCTCGCTGAGTAAAATCAATTCCGGTCTCGTCGCCTCCACGCTCTATGACGATTCTTCCGTCTCTAACGGCAGCACGTATTACTACGCCGTGACCGCCGTTGACATCTCCGGAAACGAGAGCGCGAAGTCCAGCACCATCGAAGCCACCATCCCCTGATCGCATGAAACCGTGGTCGCGCAGCACGCGGGACAGAGTCCAAGCGGCGCCGAATCGGAACGCCGGGCAGCACTCTTTTCGCTGATCACAGTGCCGGCTGGATTGGCGCTTCCGGCTTCGCGGCATTTTGGCAGTTTCCGTTAAACGCCATCGCGCCTAGGTTCATGGACACCTGAGGAATCTCAAGTAGAAAGCTGCGAACACCAAGACGATGCCAATATTCACAGTCAGCCGTTCCCAGAATCGGTTTCTGAAGAACACGAAATCTACACCGACTATGACGGCTGCCATCACCACGACGTAAAACGCGACAGCTACCTGTCTGCCCATTTCAGCGGAATCCCTTTCGGCGCCTTCGACTCACTGCGCCCGCTGCGTGACCATCTTCGAGAACATCGCCGCACGGAACCTTCTGACCTAGATGAGTAACCGACTTCGCGTTCCTGCCATGGCAAGGCGTACGTTCCCCCGCGTCGTACTTTTGCGTCGTTTAGCGTCGTCACGGCGACTAGCGCGTGTCCTGCGAGTTTCCAGCGAAGTCAAGTACACCCGCATAAAACCTGTGCTTTGCGGTGTAAAAGCGGGATAGAGTTCTGGCTGCCCCCCAGGGATTCGAACCCCGATATGCTGATCCAGAGTCAGCTGTCCTGCCGTTGAACGAGGGGGCAGTTTGGTTTGGAGAAAAGCGGTCTGACGAATTACTCTTTGATTTTATGGTGCGCGACGGGTGCGGTCAACCGCGAGCGGTTTCATTCATTTGGACACAACCTCTACAACGGCGTCATCCTGGGAGTCGCCGGTTTTCCGGCGGAGCGAAGGACCTCCGGCAGGATGAATCGCGCCATCTGCGATCGTTTGCCTGGCAGGACCCACGCGCGCAAACCAAATCGATTACAGTGAGTATCGAGGAGATGAAAAATGTCCACATTGCTGGAGCGGGGCGGCGCAAGCACTCTCGATTACACCGAAATTTCGCGGCGGCCACTGGGCCCGGAACAGTGTGCGCTGCTAGTCATCGACATCCAGGAGAAGCTGCTGCCGCCGATCTTTCAGAAAGAACAACTGGTGCGCAATTCGCAGTTGCTGATTCGCGCGGCCGGCATCCTTAAAATTCCCGCGCTGGTCAGCACGCAATACGCAAAAGGCCTGGGCGGGACAGTCCCCGAAGTGGCTTCCCTGCTGGCGGGCACCGCGCCCGTCGATAAAACTCTCTTCTCTTGTTTTGGCAGCGACGCCTTCTGCGCATTGCTCAAGCGCTTGCCCGGCAACCGCAATACGCTTCTGCTCTGCGGCATGGAGAGCCACATCTGCGTGACGCAGACCGCGCTGGGCGCATTGCGCGAAGGCTATCTCGTCCACGTCGCTTCTGACGCCGTCGGTTCGCGCACGGAATGGAACTGGAAGATTGGCCTCGACCGCATGCGCGGCGCAGGAGCAGTGATCTCTTCGACCGAGATGATGATCTATGAGCTGATGCGCTCGTCTTCGTCGGCGGCATTCAAAGAGCTATTGCCGCACTTAAAGGGATAAATGAAGGAGTGTCACGCTTCCGTCTGCTCCGCGGGCTGCTCATCCTTCTTCTTCACCCGCACGACGGTAATCTTGGAGAATCCCTCCTGAAACGAGGGCGGCTTGAGCTTGGCCGCCATGCGCCGCATCACGTCTTCGGGAACGACGCGGTCGCGACGCTGGTGCCGCTCCACGCACACTTCCAGCGGGACGTCGAAGAAAACCGCCTGCACTTCATATTTGTAATCTTTCGCGAGCTTGACCCAGTGCGCGCGCTCCTGCGGCGTCAGGTTGGTGGCATCCACATAATTCATCGGACGCTTGGCGATCAGGCGCGCTTTGAGCATCGATCGCAGGTTGGAGAAGACGAGATCCTGAAAGCGCTGCTCGCGAACGTCGTCAAACAACAACGACCGCACCATGTCGCTGGAGAGCGGAACGATGTCGTGCCGCTTGAACCACGTACTCTTGCCCGATCCGGGCAGTCCGATGGCGAGCACGACGATTCCTTTGGGCGGCCGCGGTGGCGCCTCAGGAATGGCAGCGGGCGGCGCGGAAGCTTGCGGCACGGCAACCGCAGCCTCGGCGGCGGATGCTTCCGGCCCTTCGGAACCTTCGGCCGCTTCTCCCACAGTGTCGGAGATCTTCCCTTTCACCGCAGCCGGGGCGAACGCCTGCGCCACGGCCTGTTCCCGGCCACGGCCTCCGCGTCCACGGCCTCCGCGGCGGCGCCGGCCTCGTCCACGTGGAGCTTCCTCGCCCGCAGACGACGCTGCAGCCGGCCGCGTCTCCGCCGGCGCAACCTCTTCCTCGGCAGCTCGCGATTCCACTATCGGTTCGGGAACGTCGTTGCTCTCCGCCTCGGTGGCTCGCGATTCCGCCGGCGGAGCGTCTTCGGCATCAAAATAAGCCGGCTGCAGAGGCGGAGGCGCTGCCTGACCTGCCTGCTCCGGATCTTTCTTTTTGCGGCGCTGTAAGCGCTCGCGCATCCATTTACGCATGTTCAGGCTTGTAACACACTTGGCGGCAGCGTCGCAATGCTCGAGCGCTTCAGGAACCAGTCCCGCAGAGAGAACGAACGCGCGGCGGCGCGACATTTCAACCCGCGGCCTCTAAAATGACCCCTATGTCGAATGAGATTCCCTCCGCCCTCCGAGCGCAGAAATACATTTCTCTAACCACTTTTCGCAAGACGGGAGCCGGAGTAGCGACTCCGGTGTGGTTCGGGGAAGAAGACGGCAAGCTCTACGTGATGACGATGAGCGACGCAGGCAAGAGCAAGCGGATTCGCAACAATCCTCAGGTGCGCGTGGCACCCTGCACGCTTCGCGGAAAAGTCACCGGACCGGATTTCGCCGCAACCGCACGCCTGCTTCCCAAAGAGGACTTCTCGCGGGCTCGCAAGACGATCACTCGCAAATACTGGATGGCCTGGATTACGCAGCCCTTCTCGCGGGCCGACGCGTTTGTTGAAATCAGCGTCGACTGAAGCTACGTTCAAGGTTGGCGTCATCTCGACCGAAGCCGCTTTTCAGGCGGAGGGAAAGATCTCCCACCTACGAAATCAGAGGAAAAGGAGATCCCTCAGCCGGCTGAAAGGTGCCGCTTTCGGGATGACCCTCGAGGAGCGATTCAAAGTGAGCCACTACCCTGAAACTCTGAAACCCTGAAATCTGCCTTGTCTTACCAGTCGCCCGTCGTCAGATACTCATGAATGGACGTGGCCGCGCGCCGTCCCGCGCCCATGGCTAGAATCACCGTCGCACTTCCCGTGACAATGTCGCCTCCAGCAAACACGCCCTTGCGCGTCGTGCGCTGCGTTTCTTCGCTGGCCTGAATGTATCCCCGCTTGTTCGTGCCCAGGCCGGGCGTGGTGCTCTGCACGATGGGATTCGCGCTGGTCCCGATCGCAATCACCGCGACCGAAAGGGGCAAATCGAATTCCGACCCTTCTTTCGGTACCGGCCGCCGCCGCCCGGAGGCATCGGGCTCGCCGAGTTCCATGCGCACACAGCGCGCCGCCGTCAGCCACCCTTTATCGTCGGAAAGAAATTCCACCGGCGCGGTGAGCATCTGGAAATCGATTCCCTCCTGCCGCGCGTGATGCACTTCTTCAGCTCGCGCCGGCATCTCGGCATCGCTGCGCCGGTAGATCACGTACGCCTTGCGCGCGCCCAATCGCAGTGCGGAGCGAATTGCATCCAGAGCCGTGTTGCCGCCGCCAATGACCGCGACGTCTTTGCCGTGCAGATCGAGCATGGGCTCGTCATACACCGGAAACTTGTACGCCTTCATCAAGTTGATGCGGGTCAAAAATTCATTCGCCGAATACACGCCGTTGAAATGCTCTCCCGGAACATTCATAAACTGCGGCAGGCCCGCTCCCGTGCCGATGTACACCGCGTCGTAGCCTTCTTCTTCCAGCAGTTCGTCGATGGTCACGGTGCGTCCCACGACCACGTCGGTTTCAAACTCCACGCCCATTTCGCGCATGTAATCGATCTGCTCGCGCACGATCTGCTTGGGCAGGCGAAATTCCGGAATGCCGTAAACCAGCACGCCTCCAATCTCGTGCAGCGCCTCAAAGACGCGCACCTTGTGGCCCTTCTGGATCAGATCTCCGGCGACGGTAAGGCCCGAGGGCCCGCTGCCCACGACGGCAACTTTCTTGCCGGTCGGCGGGATGTTCGGCACCACGTGCGTGCCCATGCGCTGCTCGTAGTCGGCAACAAAGCGCTCCAGATACCCGATTCCCAGCGGCTTTACCTTTTTCGACAGCAGGCATTTTCCTTCGCACTGATCTTCCTGCGGGCAGACGCGCCCCGTCACCGCGGGCAGCACGTTGGCTTCGCGAATCTTCGCTGCCGCGCCGAGGAAATCCCCAATCACGATTCTCTGGACGAACTCCTTCACGTCGATACCAACCGGACAATTATCGGTGCAGGTCGGCTTGGCGCACTCTAGGCAGCGCAGCGCCTCCTGCTGCGCCAACTCCGCGCTGTAGCCCAGATTCACCTCTTCAAAATTGTGTGCCCGCACTTCTGCCGGCTGCTCAGGCATCAACTGCCGCGGAACCTTGATTCGTTCCTTGGGCAACAGCGGATTCGCCGATTTCTTAGCCGTAGTGCTCATCGTTGCTCTCCTTGCCGTGCTCCGGATGTTGCGGTGCACGCGTGTGCCTCGTCGCCGGACGCGGTCTTCTGGGCGTTGGTAAACTCGGCCATCGACCGCTGCTCCGCATCCCGGTACATCGAGTTGCGCTGCACCAGCACCGCAAAATCCACCTTGTGCGCGTCGAACTCCGGACCATCCACGCAGGCGAACTCGCTCTTGCCGTCGATCATCACCCGGCAGCCACCGCACATACCCGTGCCGTCGATCATGATTGGGTTGAGGCTGACCACGGTGTGAATGTTCTCCTTGCGCGTGACTTCGGCGACCGCCTTCATCATCACGATGGGTCCGACGGCTACGACCAGGTCGATGCGCGTGCCGTTATCGATCAACTGCCGCAGCTTGTCGGTGACGAAACCCTTGTCGGCATAACTGCCATCGTCGGTCGTGATCATCAGCGCGTCACTGACAGCGCGCATCTCCGGCTCGAGGATGACGAGTTCCTTATTGCGCGCGCCCACGATCGACAAAACGCGATTGCCCGCGCGCTTCAGCGCCGCTGCCGTGGGATACGCCATCGCCGTGCCCACCCCGCCGCCCACCACCACGACCGTCCCATAATTCGCAATCTCCGACGGCTTTCCCAGCGGTCCGACCACGTCGAGAATCGAATCCCCAGTCTCGAGCGAGTTGAGCAGGTTCGTGGTCTTCCCGGCCGCCTGCACCACGATGTTGATCGTGCCGCGCTCGGGATTGGAGTTCTCTATGGTGATTGGAATCCGCTCGCCCTCTTCGTAGATGCGAAGGATGACGAACTGTCCCGGCTTCTGTTTGCGCGCGATCCGGGGCGCTTCGATGACAAATCGTTTGATCCCCGGCGCAAGGAATTCGGCGTGGATGATTTTGAACACAGACGCTCCGCGAGTGAAGATTTCCCCGACGGACTCATTCTGTTCGGAATCACAGGGCACAGGCTGTGATCTGGATCACAACACGATGTGCGGGGCACTCGTAGCGCCGCCGTCTCGGCGGCTGTCCCGGAGGGCATCTCTGCCCGCCGGGCCGCTAGGGCAAGACGCCCTAGCGACAGCTGGCAGGATGCTGGCGCTACCATTGTCATTCAGAAAGCGAACAAATGCCGATATAGTACTTCTATGGCAGACTCAGAGAAGGACCGGCGCCTCCCGCGCGAACCGCTGGAAGACGAAGTGTTGCGCATCCAACAACGCATCGATCAGGCTCGGCAACGGGTGCGGCAGTATGTGAAGCCCGGCGTCTCTCTCGTGGACGAACTGATCGCGGAGCGGCGCAAGGAAGCTGAGCGGGAGGAAGAAAAACCTTAGTTCCCTTCCGGCTTGAAGATCACGCCCTGGCTCGTCTTGCTGTTCATCACCACGCGCAGCGGCTGTGAGAAGCGCAGATGCCGCACGCATCCGTGCTCTTCGACCGCGGGCTGCTGGGTCAGCCATTGCCAGTCGATCGATCCCTCCCCGGCATCGGGATTCACCGTGAAGTAGCCGACCTGAAACGCAGTGAGATTCTGGAAGAAATGACTGCCCTGCGACGGCGTGACGCGGAAGTCGCGGAAGCCGGCCTCGACAATCGCGCGGGCTCCGGAAATTTCGTCCCACTCGACGGGGATGCCCAGCCAGGGATCGTTCGATCCCCAGCGCCCCACCCCGATCAGCAGGTACGGGCGATTCTCCGCGTTGAGCGTGGCATTGAAGCGGGCAACAGCCTCGGCCACTTCCCGGCTGCGGCTGCGCTCGAAACGGTGCGAATCGACCACGATAATGTCGTAGAGATTCTCGATGCGTCCGTTGCCCAAAACTTTTGTGCTTTGGCAGATGACCTGCGCTGGATCGACCTCCCCAATCGCGAGGTCCTGATGATCGCGCGCGAGCGTGAGCGGCCGGATCTGCAGGAATCCAAAGTCGGCGGGCTGTTCCCCGTGTGGCAGGCTCACAGCAAACTCGATCTCCACCGGATTGCCCAGCGCGTCCTCTCCTGCGCGCACTAGCACTTCCAGAATCGCCGCCAGGGGAAAAATGCCGTGCTTCAGCATGGGCGCGAAAGTCACCAGGCGCGAGCCTGGCCGGCTCAGACCGTCGTAGACCGCGTGATTGTCGGCGGAATACGTTGAGCCGACGGCGTGCAGCGCGCCATCGGCCTCGGCAACGTCGAGCCCGAAGCGCACCTCGCGCAGGTGGCCTTGTCCTCCGCCATGAGGCACGCCGTCGAGTTCGAGCGCGCAAAACTCCGTCTGCGTATTGGCCAGGATGTCTTCCACCGAAGAGAACTGCAGCAGGTTCCGCGGATAGCGCGGACAGAAGTTGATGCACTTGCCACCATCGACCACGGTGCGTCCCAGGCCCAGCGCGACCGCGGCGATGCCGTCGGAAAAAGTCATGGGTTCCACGGGATAGAAATTATGCGAGCGCACTACGCCGGAGAAATCAGGATAGAAGCGCTGTCCGTGCTGCGTCCCGACGACCTCTTGCAGGATCACCGCCATCTTTTCCTCTTCCAGTCGGTACGGCGTGGCCCGCACATAGGCTTTCGCGTGCTGGCTGAATGTCGAGGCATAGACGCGCCGGATGGCCTCCGAGAGTTCCTCTAGCCGAGTTTCCAGGCTCGCCTGCTGGTTGCCCAGCATGAACGTTTCATACACGCCCGTGAAAGGCTGGTACTGCGAGTCTTCGAGCAGGCTCGAAGAGCGCACGGCCAGGGGATAGCGGACCTCTTCAAGGAACGCTTTAAGATTTTCCTGCAACACGATCGGAAGCGGGGAATCCAAAAAGCGCTGCTGAATTTCGCTGTCGTCGTCGCAATGCAGCGCGAAGTCGCTGAGATTGTTCTCGGCCAGGAACAGGTCGAACATGTCGGTCGCGATCACAACCGCTGGCGGAACGGAGATCCGCACTCCGGCAAAGCGCTTCGTGATGCGCCGGGTTCGCAGCAAGTGCCGGACAAAAGCCAGCCCACGAGCCTTGCCGCCGAGCGAGCCGGAGCCGATTCTCAGAAAACTCGATTGCGAGGGCTTGAACGTATCGGGTTTGAAGTCGCCAATGAGGACTTCGTTCTGCTCGCGCCGGTAGTCGTTGATCGACGCGATCAGATCGCTGCGTAAATGCTCGGGACCGCTGAAGTCGGAAACCTTGCGCGGCCGCAGCTTGGCCGCCAGCGCAAATTCCGTCCGCGCCATCAGCCAGTGCGAAAAATGGTTGCGCTGCGCGTGGTACATCAGGCTGTCAGCCGGGATCGTTTGCAGCTGCTCTTCCAGTTCGTTCAGATCCTTGGCGCGTCCCACTTCGCGCTGATCGGGCAAGCGGAAGACGAAGTCTCCGAAACCGAAGGAATCGGTCAGGATCCGGCGGAGGTCTTTCAGCAACGTGGGCGATCGCTTGCGCAGGAACGAGTAGCCTTCCGCCTGTGCCCGTGGCCGGAACTCGGTACGGCTGGTCTGCAGCACCACGGGCACGTCCGGCGTCAGGCTGCGCACCATGCGCGCCAGTTCGAAACCGGCGTCCGGGCTGAGCTTGCCGTCCCACGGAAATTCCACATCGGACACAACACCGAAAATGTAGTCGCGATACTTCTGGACGAGTTCCGCAGCCTCTTCGAAGTTCGACGCCAGCAGAATCTTGGGCCGCGCCTGCATGCGCACCAGCTTGTGCGCCACGTTGATGCCTTCCTGAATCACGCGGCGAGACTGCTTGATCAGCTCCGTATAGATCACGGGCAGAAACGACGAGTAGTAGCGAATGTTGTCTTCGACGACCAGCAGTACCGGCACGCCCATGGCGCGCGTGTCGTGCAGCACGTTGCGCTTGTCTTCGACATACTTAACGATGGCGATCAGGATGCGCGCCGTTCCCTGCCAGAGGAAGACGCGGTCGATGTCGGTGACCGGATTGCGCGCGACGAAATTCTTGATCTCGCGATAGTCGTAGCCGAGCACGACTACGGGAATGTCGAGCCCGGCAGCGCGCACTCTGCGGGCAAGATCGGCGGCGTCGGTGTCGCCGACCGCGAGGTTGGTCACGATCAGATTGAATTGCGGATTCGACTTGGCCAGTTCGACCGCCTCGGCGCAACTCGAAAC
>Ga0187805_10000293_pt1 | contig 15819 bp, 16 predicted proteins | sample NC_wetland_sal_i_6_FD_132965 | JGI IMG/M metagenome (GOLD analysis project Ga0187805, IMG submission 132965) | Wetland sediment microbial communities from Neuse River Estuary, North Carolina, USA - Control_5 | ecosystem: Environmental > Aquatic > Freshwater > Wetlands > Sediment | place: USA...
CAACCCGTATCGGCATCTGGGTCGGCGCCATCGCCCTTGTTGCGATTGCGCTCGCGCTCTTGTTTTGATTGAGACGCGGTAACTAAGTTTATGTCATTGCCAGGCTTGACCCGGCAATTCAGGAACCGCAGAGGTAACCGGAGTTCTTTCTGGATGCCCGCCTGCGCGGGCATGACAGCGGAGTAAGTGGAGTGCAAGGCAAGCGCGTCCTGCTCATCGTCGGCGGCGGCATCTCCGCCTATAAGAACCTCGAACTCGTCCGCCGCTTGAAGGAGCGAGGCGTGAGCGTGCGCACCATTCTTACGAAGGGCGGCGCGGAGTTCGTCACGCCGCTGTCGCTCTCGGTGCTCTCAGAGGGAAAGGTCTTCACCGACCTCTTCGACCTCAAGGACGAGGCTGAGATCGGGCACATCCGCCTGTCGCGTGAGGCGGAGCTTATCGTGGTGGCGCCGACGACCGCTGACCTTCTCGCCAAGATGGCGCATGGGCTTGCTGACGATCTCGCCACCGCGGTGCTGCTCGCCACCGACAAGCGGGTGCTGGTTGCGCCCGCCATGAATGTGCGCATGTGGCAGCACGCGGCGACCAGGCGGAACGTGGCAAGGCTGCGCGAGGATGGCATCGCCTTTGTCGGGCCCAATGAGGGAGAGATGGCGTGCGGCGAGTATGGGCCTGGCCGCATGGCCGAGCCTGGCGAGATCATCGACGCGATCGCGACGCTGCTCGGGGCCAGGGCGGCTCCGCTCGCCGGGCGCCGCGTGCTCATCACCTCTGGCCCGACGCAGGAGCCGATCGATCCGGTACGCTTTATCGCCAATCGCTCGTCAGGCAAGCAGGGGCACGCGCTCGCCCGCGCAGCAGCAGCGCTCGGCGCCGAGGTGACTCTGGTAAGCGGCCCGGTGGCGCTTGCCGATCCGGAAGGCGTGCACGTGGTGAAAGTCGAGACGGCGCATGAGATGTTGGCGGCGGTGCTCGACGCGCTTCCCGCCGATATCGCGATCTGCGCCGCTGCGGTTGCGGACTGGCGCGCCGCCGACGAGGCGACCCACAAGCTGAAGAAGCAGAACCAGGGTGGCGAGACGATCCTGAAGCTCGCGCAGAACCCAGACATCCTTGCGACGGTCGCGGGGCTTGGCGCCAAGCGCCCGCGCCTTGTCATCGGCTTTGCCGCCGAGACGGAGAATTTAATCGCCAATGCCACCGCCAAGCACCGCGCCAAGGGCGCCGACTGGATCGTCGCCAATGATGTGTGGCCCGGGACCGGCGCCATGGGCGGCTACCATACCCAAGTTCATCTCGTCACCCCGGCCGGCGTCGAGGACTGGCCGCCCATGAGCAAGTATGAGATGGCGGCGAGGCTGCTCGCCCGCGCGAGCGAAGCCTTGCAGACGCTGCGCTCGGCTGCCGAATGACGGACGAGGCGCGCCGCGCGAGCGTGGCCGTCCGCGTGCTGCGCTTGCCCCATGGCGAGGGCCTGCCGCTTCCGACTTATCATTCCGAGCATGCCGCTGGCCTCGATGTGGTCGCGGGCGTCCTCGAGGACGCACCGGTCGAGCTTGCGCCAGGCACCCGCGCGCTCGTTTCCACCGGCTTTGCGCTCGAACTGCCACCAGGGTTCGAAGCGCAGCTTCGCCCGCGCTCCGGTTTGGCGCTGAAAACCGGCGTCACTCTATTGAACAGCCCCGGCACCATCGACGCGGATTATCGCGGCGAGGTCAAAGTCCTGCTCATCAATCTCGGGTCGGAACCATTCACCGTCCGCCGCGGCGATCGCATCGCCCAGCTGGTGGTGGCGCGCGTCGAGCATGTGCTGGTCGAGCTTGTGTCGCAGCTCGGCGGCACGTCGAGAGGGCAGGGCGGCTTCGGCTCCACGGGGTAGAGCCGCCGAGGGTGGCAGCGCCTGCGCAGATGGCTTAAGTATTGCCTCATGCTCACCCCTGACGAGATCGAACGCTACAAGCGCCAGCTGGTGCTCAAAGAGATCGGCGGCGAGGGGCAGCAGCGCCTGAAGGATGCCAAGGTGCTGGTGATTGGCGCCGGCGGCCTTGGCTCACCGCTCCTCATCTATCTCGCCGCAGCAGGCTTAGGCCAAATCGGCATCATCGATAACGACCGGGTGAGCCTCGACAATCTCCAGCGCCAAATCGTCCACGACGCGGCAAGCGTCGGCGCCTACAAGACGAGAAGCGCGGCGAAGAACATTGAGCGCTTGAACTCGCATGTGGAGACGCGCCTCTATACGACACGGCTTCGGCCCGAGAATGCCGTCGAGATCGTCTCGCAGTACGACATCGTGGCCGACGGCTCCGATAATTTCGCCACACGTTATCTCGTCAACGACGCCTGCTATTTCGCTAAGCGGCCACTGGTCTCGGCGGCGGTGGGGCCGTTCGACGGCTATATCACCACCATCCGCGGGTACGAGCGCGACACGGGCGGCGACCCGCGCCCTAACTATCGCTGCCTGTTTCCCGAAGCGCCGCCGCCCGGCACCGTCGCGCCTTGCTCGGAGGCCGGCACTCTCGGCGCGGTTGCTGGGGTGATGGGGACGTTGCAAGCCGTCGAAGTCGTGAAGGAGCTTCTCTCCATCGGCGAGAGCCTAGTCGGGCGGCTGCTTCTGTACGACGCTCTGCAAGCGCGCTTCGGCACGCTGACCTACGCCTGGGATCCGGAGAATCCGCTGAGTGGCCTTGAGCCCCGCTTCCATGATTTGTCACATCACCGCGAGGCCATGGCGGATGCGAGCAGTTGGCGGAGACGATAGTCGAATCTGACCTATGCCGACCAAGATCGTCACCACTGGCTGCTGCATCGCCGGAGCCGGACCCGCCGGCATGATGCTTGGGTATTTGCTCGCCCGTGTCGGCGTCGAGGTGATCGTGCTTGAGAAGCATGCGGATTTCCTCCGGGATTTTCGCGGCGACACGATCCATCCCTCCACGCTCGAGATCATGGCCGAGCTTGGCCTGCTCGAAGAGTTCCTCAAGCGGCCGCATCAGGAGGTGCGGGAGCTCGCCGGCCAGATCGGAGAGGATCGCGTCATACTTGCGGATTTCTCGCATCTGCCGACGCGCTGCCATTTCATTGCCCTCATGCCGCAATGGGATTTCCTCGATTTTCTCGCCGAGCACGCGGAGCGCTATGCGAACTTCAAACTCGAAATGCAGGCAGAGGTCACCGATCTCGTCGAAGACAAGGGCATTGTGACCGGAGTCCGGGCGAAGGTGCCCGGGGGCACGCTCGAAGTGCACGCCGATCTCGTGGTCGGCGCCGACGGCCGCCACTCCGCGGTGCGCGATCTTTCCGGTCTCGAGGTCAAGGATCTCGGCGCCCCTATGGACGTATTGTGGATGCGACTGTCCAAGCGGCCGGAGGATGGCACCGCGAGCCTCGGGCGCATCCAGGCTGGGCGCCTGTTCGTCATGCTCGACCGCGGCGATTATTGGCAATGCGCCTTCGTCATCCCGAAGGGCGGCTTTGCCGAGCTGCGCCGCCGTGGGCTGCCGGCTTTCCACCAGGCCATCGTCGAGCTGAATCCGGCCTTGGCCTCCCGCGTGCAGGAGCTCACCTCATGGGACGATGTGAAGCTCCTCACTGTGCGGGTCGACCGGCTGAAGCGCTGGTGCAAGCCTGGCGTGCTTTGCATCGGCGATGCGGCCCACGCCATGTCTCCGGTCGGCGGCGTCGGCATCAATCTCGCCATTCAGGATGCGGTGGCGGCCGCCAATATTCTCGCGGTGCCGCTTAGAGAAGGGCCGGTTCCGGTGGAGCTGCTGCGCAAGGTGCAGCGGCGACGGGGATGGCCGACGCGGATGATGCAGGTGATGCAGATCTTCGTCCAGACCCGCATCGTCAGCAACGTACTCGCGATGCAGAGGCAGCCGCGCGCACCCTTTGTGGTGAAGCTGTTCAACCGGTACTCCTGGCTCCGCCGCCTTTCGGCACGGCTCATCGGCATGGGCTTCCGCCCGGAGCATGTGCGAAACCCCGAGCTGAAGCGAGGCTAGCCCTTTGTTTCACCTCTCCCGGGGAGAGGGAGAATTCGCAGGACTGCGTGGGGCGGTCAGTAGCCTCCGCCACCGCCATAGCCGCCGCCGCCATAGCCATTATGGTGGCCGGGGGGGCGTGGCGTGATGCTCCGGCTCTGGGCGGCGCAGACGATGTCTGCCTTGCCTTTGATTACCTCCAGGATCTCCGGTGTCGGCGCGAGCTTGCCCACATCCACCTTGGCGAAGTGACCGAGGGCTGCGAGTGCCTCGCGGGACTGACCGCCTCAGGCGCCGTCAATCTCGCCGGGATCGCAGCCGACACGCTTAAGCTCCGTCTGCACCGCAATGACGACCTCTTCCGGCTTGAGTCCCGGAGGGGGAGGGGGCGGCGGAGCGGGAACGGCGGCTTCGGCGGGAGGTGGTGATGGGGCTTCCGGAGCTGGCCCTAGGGGCTGCGCCGTCTCCGCCTTATCGGGTGTCGGATGTTAATGCACCGGCACGTCATGCCCGGGCGAAGACCCGGGCATCCAGAGGGCAAGACTCCCGGAGCAAGCGGCTGTAGATTGCCGGATCAAGCCCGCCAATGACGGGATGGAAATGCTGGTCAAAACATCGCGGGATGGACACGATCCGGCGGCGCGTGGCCGTCGAGGAAGGTCTTGATGTTGATGATGACCTTCTCGCCCATGTCCACGCGACCCTCCAACGTGGCCGATCCCATATGGGGCAGCACCACGACCTTGTCGCTTTTGAGCAGCTTCGGGTTCACTGCTGGCTCATGTTCGAATACGTCGAGGCCGGCGCCGCCGAGTTCGCCATTCTCGATCATGCGGGCAAGCGCGTTCTCGTCGATCACCTCGCCGCGCGCCGTGTTGACGATATAGGCCGTGGGCTTCATCAGCGCGAGCCTGCGCGCGGAAAGGAGATGATAGGTCGCGGGCGTATGCGGGCAGTTGATGGAGACGATGTCCATGCGGGCGAGCATCTGGTCGAGGCTGTCCCAATAGGTGGCCTCGAGCGCCTTCTCAACCTCGGGCGCCACGCGCCGCCGGTTGTGGTAGTGGACCTGCAGGCCGAAGGCCCTGGCGCGCTTCGCCACGGCCTGGCCGATGCGGCCCATGCCGACAATGCCGAGCCGCTTGCCGAAAATGCGATGCCCAAGCATCCAGGTTGGCGACCAGCCATGCCACTGGCTGTCGCCACTCTTCAACAGATAGGCGCCCTCGGCGAGCCGCCGCGGCACGGCGAGAATCAGCGCCATGGTCATGTCGGCGGTGTCCTCGGTCAGCACGCCGGGCGTGTTGGTGACGATGATGCTCCGGTTCCGCGCGGTTTCGAGGTCGATATTGTCGACGCCAGTGCCGAACTGGGCGATCAATTTGAGCTGGGGGCCGGCCTGGCTCAGCACGCCCCGGTCGATGCGGTCGGTGACCGTGGGGACCAGTACGTCGGCGGTCTTCACCGCCTCGATCAGCTCTTCCCGAGAAAGCGGTTGGTCTTCAAGATTGAGGCGCGCGTCAAACAGCTCGCGCAGGCGGGTTTCCACCACCTCTGGGAGCTTACGTGTGACAATAATTAGCGGTCGTTCAGCAGCAGTCATAATTCTTCGTTCTTCCCATTAGGATATCGGCTGGGGCAGGAGTTCCCCGCGGGAGATGCGATCGCGATTGAACCCGGCTCGGGCAGCTTTCTCTAACAGAAGCGGCTCCCCCAGATAAGCGCCATCTTGGCACGAACGCCATGGTCCGTTCACTTTTCTGCCGCATCAGAGTGCAGAGCGATTCGCAAGGGGCAGAGGCACCCCTCACGCGTCTTGGAACAAATGGGCATGAGAGGCGGGGCTAGAGCGGTGGGGCATCGGCATCGAATTGGGGTGGCCGTCGGAATTGCGCTTGCGATCCTGTTACTTGCGGGCGCCGAGACCCGCGCCGCAAACGACGACGCGCCCGCGACCGGGCCGAGTAGCCAAAGCCACCTGCCGATACCTCGCTTCGTCAGCCTCAAATCCGACCGAGTCAATGTGCGCAAAGGCCCGAGCACCGACCAGGCCATCGTCTGGGTGTTCAGCCGCGCGGGACTTCCCGTCGAGATCATTGCCGAATCCGACAATTGGCGGCGCGTCCGCGACAGCGAAGGTGCCGACGGCTGGGTCTGGCACAGCATGCTCAGCGGGCGACGCACGGTGCTAATCGCGCCCTGGACCAAGCCGCCGGAAACCGTGCCGCTCTACTCCAGGAAATCGACGGGCGCCAGCACGATCGCCGAGCTTGCGCCGAGCGTGCTCGGCAATGTCCTCTCCTGCGACGGGGGGTGGTGCGAGTTGTCGATCGACGACTATTCCGGCTTCGTGCAGCAGGACAAGCTGTGGGGCGTCTACCGCGGCGAGGTCGTTAAGTAGCAGCGTCAGAATCAGCGCTTGCGGTCACTCACCAGGCGCACAAGCACATCGATGCGCGAGATGGACATGCCGTTCGGCGCCTCGGGCAGGCCTTCGATCCGGATCGAGGCCGTCTCGATGTCCATGAGCTCGCCCGAGTTCTCGCAGAAGAAGTGGTAGTGGTTGGAGGTGTTGGTGTCGAAATAGGTCTTGGCGCCCTCGACCGCCACCTCCCGCAACAGCCCGGCTTCGGTGAACTGGTGCAGCGTGTTGTAGACCGTGGCGAGCGAAACCGGGACTTTGCGGCTTTGCGCCTCCTCGTGCAGAAGCTCGGCCGTGACGTGGCGGTCGCAGCCGTCAAACAAGAGGCGCGCAAGCGCAACGCGCTGGCGCGTCGGCCGCAACCGCGCCGCGCGCAGGCGCTCGGCGATATCCATTGCCGGTAAGCTCATGACGCGAACAATATATGGGGAAGCGCCGTTTGCTGCAACACCAGCTCCAGAAGCCGGTTTCTGGCTTCTGGTTTCTGGTGATGCCGGTCCGACTGTGTTAGGAAACGGCCGGCTGCGGGGAGCGTACGCCTCCGCATGAGAAGGATCAACGATGGTCGAGCGACGCGAACAGTTCGAATATGAGGACCTGCTCGCTTGCGCGAGGGGCGAGCTGTTCGGCCCGGGCAACGCGCAACTGCCGCTGCCGCCTATGCTGATGTTCGACCGTATCTCTGAGGTCAAGGAGGAGGGTGGCGAGCATGGTTGTGGCCGCATCGTGGCGGAGCTCGACGTGAAGCCGGACCTCTGGTTTTTCCCGTGTCACTTCAAGGGCGACCCGGTGATGCCGGGATGCCTCGGGCTCGACGCCCTGTGGCAGCTCCTCGGCTTCTTCCTGGGATGGCTCGGCGCGCCGGGCAAGGGCCGCGCTTTAAGCGTCGGCGAGGTCAAGTTCACCGGCATGGTGCTGCCGACCATGCGCAAGCTCGAATATATCGTCGAGCTGAAGCGCGTGATCCGGCGCAAATTTACCCTTGGCACCGGCGATGGCTGGCTGAAAGCCGACGGCGAGACCATCTATACCGCCAAGGACCTGCGGGTCGGTCTGTTCCAGGCGGGCGAAGCAGCTCCCGCTGGTGCCTGACCCGGGAACGATCAGCATGCCGATTTGAGGACGGGTCCATGAGACGAGTGATCGTGAGCGGCATGGGCATCGTGTCCTCGATCGGCAACAGCGCCCAAGAGGTGCTCGCCTCGCTGCGCGAAGCCAAGTCGGGCATCGTCAAAGCCGACGCTTACGCCGAGCTCGGCTTCCGCTGCCAGGTGCATGGCGCGCCGAAGCTCGACTGGGAGGGCATGATCGATCGCAAGATCCGCCGGTTCATGGGGGCCGGTGCTGCCTGGAACTACCTCGCCATGGAGCAGGCGATCCGCGATGCGGGGCTCGAGGAGAAGGACATCTCCAACGAGCGCACCGGCCTGATAATGGGGTCCGGCGGTCCGTCGACGCGGGCTATCGTGCAAGCGGCCGACACCACGCGCGAGAAGGGACCGAAAAAGGTTGGGCCTTTCGAGGTGCCGAAGTCGATGTCCTCGACCAACTCGGCGACCCTTTCCACCCCCTATCACATCAAGGGCGTGAGCTATTCGATCTCGTCAGCCTGCTCGACCTCGGCGCATTGCATCGGCAATGGCGGCGAGCTGATCCAATGGGGCAAGCAGGACATCGTGTTTGCCGGCGGCGGCGAGGAGCTCGACTGGACTCTGTCGGTCCTGTTCGACGCCATGAACGCGATGTCGTCGGACTTCAACGACCGGCCAGAAGTGGCGAGCCGCGCCTACGACATCAACCGCGACGGCTTCGTCATCGCCGGCGGAGCCGGCGTCGTCGTGCTCGAGGAACTCGAGCATGCAAAGGCCCGCGGCGCGCGCATCTATGGCGAGCTCGTAGGCTATGGTGCCACCTCCGACGGTTACGATATGGTGCAGCCTTCGGGGGAAGGGGCCGTGCGTTGCATGCGGCTCGCGCTCGCCAAGGTCGATGGCGGCGTCGACTATATCAATCCGCACGCCACCTCCACCCAGATCGGCGATGTCAAGGAGATCGAGGCAATCCGCGAGGTCTTTGGCGACAAGTCGCCGCCGATCAGCGCCACCAAGTCGCTCACCGGCCATTCGCTCGGCGCTGCCGGGGCGCACGAGGCGATTTTTTCGCTTCTGATGATGAACAGCGGCTTCATTTGCGAATCCGCCAACATCGAGACCATTGATCCCGCCGTGGCCGACATGCCGATCGTGCGGAAGCGTCAGGACAATGTCGACATCAACTGCGTCATGTCCAATAGCTTCGGCTTCGGCGGAACCAACGCCACGCTCGTATTCCGGCGTTATGACGGCTAGACCCGAGGAAACCCTGCATCCCTCTCCACCCATAACCAGAGTAAGTGCCATGACGACAACAAGAGACATCGCAGAGCCCAGACCGTTGATGAGAGGCAAGAAGGGGCTGGTTATGGGGGTGGCCAATGACCGCTCGATCGCCTGGGGCATCGCGAGAGTGCTGCACGGCCAAGGCGCCGAGCTTGCCTTCAGCTATCAGGGTGGAGCCTTCGGGCGCCGTGCCGTTCCGCTCGCTCAATCTATCGGCTCGCCGATCATCGAGGAGGCCGACGTCGAGGATCTGGAGAGCGTCAAGCGCGTGTTCGAGGTGATCAAGAAAAAGTGGGGCTCGCTCGATTTCGTCGTGCACGCACTTGCTTTCTCTGACCGCAACGAGCTGAGGGGCCGCTATTGCGACACCACGCGAGCGAATTTCGAGCACACCATGGTGATCTCCTGCTTCTCCTTCACCGAGATCTCAAAGCTTGCCTCGGAGCTGATGCCGAATGGCGGCTCGCTGCTCACGCTGTCCTATGGCGGCTCGACGCGTGTGGTGCCCTGCTACAACGTCATGGGCGTGGCCAAGGCCGCGCTCGAAGCGAGCGTGCGCTATCTCGCTTCAGATTTCGGACCGCAAGGGATCAGAGTGAATGCGCTGTCGGCGGGGCCGATGCGCACGCTCGCCGGTGCCGGCATCTCGGATGCGCGCACACTGTTCCATTTTCAGCAGCGCCACGCCCCCATGCATCGATCGCCGACTCTCGATGAGATTGGCGGCGCCGCACTGTATCTCTTGTCGGATCTTTCCGGCGCGGTGACGGGTGAGGTGCATTTTGTCGATTGCGGCTACAACACCATTTCCATGCCGAGCCTGTCGGCGCTCAAGACCATGGAAGGCGACAAGGAAGCTGAGGCCGCGCCTGAAAAGGCGCCGCGCGAGGCCGCCCAATAAGGGTGACAAAGGCTTCTAGATCAATGGATTAGAGGAAATATGCCGATGGCCCAGCTGGTCGTTCTGATTTGTCTTCTGGCGACGCCGACGCAGTGTACGGAGAAGCCCGTGCCTGGGGCGACCGCGCAGGACGTGGTGAGCTGCCTTAAGACCGCCGGCGACAAGGCCGACGAATGGCAGAAGGCCAACAGCCAATATTTCGTTATTGGCTGGCGCTGCCAGAAGCAGTAGCCGTCGCACTCCCATATTGTTGTCATGGCCGGGCTTGTCCCGGCCATCCACGTCTTTGATCTTCAGCTTGGAAATTCGTGGACGCCCGGCACAAGGCCGGGCATGACGCGCTTTTCTTGGCGGACTGGCGCTAGCTCGCGTCGGCCTTTTGCAGCTCCCGGCCCGTCGCCTGATCGACGACCTTCATCGATAGCCTGACCTTGCCGCGATCGTCGAAGCCGAGCAGCTTCACCCAGACCATGTCGCCTTCCTTGACGACGTCGGTCACCTGCTTCGGGCGCCCTTCGGCAAGCTGCGAGATGTGCACGAGCCCGTCCTTGGCGCCGAAGAAATTCACGAAGGCGCCGAACTCCATCACCTTGACTACCTTGCCATGATAGATCTCGCCGACCTCAGGCTCGGCGGCGATGCCCTTGATGCGGGAGATCGCGGCACGGATCGACTCGGCATTGGCGGACGCGATCTTCACGGTGCCGTCGTCCGAGATATCGATCTTGGCGCCGGATTCCGCGACGATTTCGCGGATCACCGAGCCGCCGGAGCCGATCACCTCGCGGATCTTGTCGACCGGGATGTGGATCGTCTCGATGCGCGGCGCATATTCGCCGAGTTCAGGACGCGCCTCATTCAACGCCTTGTTCATCTCGCCGAGAATATGCATGCGGCCCTCGCGCGCCTGATCAAGCGCGACCCTCATGATCTCCTCGGTAATGCCGGTGATCTTGATGTCCATCTGCAGCGAGGTGACACCTTCGGACGTGCCGGCCACCTTGAAGTCCATATCGCCGAGATGATCCTCATCGCCAAGGATGTCAGATAGGACGGCAAACTCCGCCTCCTGCTTGATCAGTCCCATGGCGATGCCAGCGACCGGCCGGCGCAGGGGAATGCCGGCATCCATCATGGCAAGCGACGATCCGCAGACCGTGGCCATGGAGGATGAGCCGTTCGACTCGGTGATCTCGGAGACCACGCGGATGGTGTACGGGAAGGTTTCGCGGTCCGGCAGCACAGGATGGATCGCTCGCCAGGCGAGCTTGCCGTGGCCGATCTCGCGGCGTCCAGGCGAGCCCATGCGGCCTACTTCGCCCACCGAATAGGGTGGGAAATTGTAGTGCAGCAGGAAGGTCTCCTTATAGGTGCCCTCCAGCGCATCGATATATTGCTCGTCCTCGCCGGTGCCGAGCGTCGCCACCACCAGCGCCTGGGTCTCGCCGCGGGTGAACAGCGCGCTGCCATGGGTGCGGGGCAGGATTCCCACCTCGCAGACGATGGGTCTGACCGTAGTGAGATCGCGCCCGTCGATGCGGTGCTTGGTGGAGAGGATACTTGAGCGGACCACGTCCTTCTCCAGCTCTTTGAAGGCGCTTCCCGCCTTTGTGACCGCCGTGACGTCGGTATCTTCCGGCACCAAGGCGCCAACCACCCTCTCCTTGATCTCGGCCACGCGATCACGACGCTCATGCTTGGCGGCGATCTTGTAGGCCTCACGCAACTCGGCTTCCGCGATCTCCCGGGCCTTCGCGGCAAGCTCTTCGGCGCTCGTGTCGGTCTTGAGCTCCCACGGCTCCTTCGCCGCGCGCTCGGCAAGCTTGACGATTGCATCGAGCACCGGCTGGAAGTGCTTCTGGCCGTACATCACGGCGCCCAGCATCACGTCCTCTGGCAGCTCCTTCGCTTCGGACTCAACCATGAGCACGGCGTTGGCGGTGCCGGCCACCACGAGGTCGAGCGCGCTTTCCCGCATCTCGTCGATCATCGGATTGAGCGCGTATTTTCCGGCGATATAGCCGACGCGGGCGCCGCCAATCGGTCCGAGGAACGGAATGCCGGAGAGCGTGAGCGCGGCTGATGTCGCGATCATCGCCACGACGTCAGGATCATTCTCCATGTCGTGGGAAAGCACGGTGGCGACTACCTGGGTCTCGTTATTGAAACCGCTCGCAAACAGCGGCCGGATCGGGCGGTCGATGAGACGTGAGGTCAGCGTCTCCTTCTCGGTGGGGCGTCCCTCGCGCTTGAAATAGCCGCCGGGGATCTTGCCGGCGGCGAAGGTCTTTTCCTGGTAGTTCACGGTCAGTGGGAAAAAGTCGATGCCGGGCTTGGCCTCCTTGGCGGCGACGGCAGTGGCGAGCACCGATGTGCCGCCATATTGGGCGAGAACGGCGCCGTCCGACTGGCGGGCGATGCGGCCGGTTTCCAACCTGAGCGGTCGGCCCGCCCATTCGATTTCTACGGTGTGCTTATGCAGCATGATGATGTCTCAACAAACAGGGATAGGTTGGGCCCGAGCGGGCCCCCTGAAGGCGAAGGCTCGGGTCGATATGTCGTGAAGGTCCACCGGCGCACGGCGGTGAGCGTCTCGCATCACCGGCGAATGCCCAGGCGGTTGATGAGCTTCTGATACCGGTCCTCGTCCGTGGCCTTGACGTAGTCGAGCAACCGGCGCCGCTGACTAACCATTTTCAACAGCCCGCGCCGTGAATGGTTGTCCTTGTTATGCGTCTTGAAGTGATCGGTAAGATTGGTGATCCGTTCGGTTAGGATCGCCACTTGGACTTCGGGAGACCCGGTATCGCCGGGCTTGGTGGCATAGTCTTTGATAAGCTCTTGCTTGCGCAAAGCGCTGATCGACATCGGATGACTCCTATGAATTGACGATGTGCCCTAGCCCGGTAGATTGAACACTCGGGTGGGGCGAAATTCGCCTTGGCTGACCTCACCCACCGCCACGAGCGAACCCCGTGACGTGGCGTAAACGGGCCCTTTGAGAATTGGAGCATCCCGGCCTCTTAACAGCACGGGTTGGCCTCTCTTGAGCCTGGCCGCGTCCTGCCCGCTGATGGCGAGCGCCGGGATGTCGTCCAGCGCTGTCTCCACGGGCTTAAGCACGCTCAAAAGCGCGTCGCGGCCGGCGGCACTATGTCCTAACTCCTCCAGCTTTGCCAGGGAAATCGCGCCTTCTTCGCTAAAGGGACCGACCCGGGTCCGGCGTAATTCCGTCACATGGGCGACGGTGCCAAGCGCCTGCCCAAGGTCCCTGGCAAGAGCCCGAACATAGGTACCCTTGCCGCAACGCGCCTCGATGATGCAATGGTCTGGGTCCGGCATGTCGATGAGCTTGAGACTCGCGATCAGCGCCGGCCGTGGGGCAAGCTCGAAGTCCTGCTCGTCCCTGGCGAGGTCATAGGCTCTCGCGCCCGCCACCTTCAACGCCGAATAGCGCGGAGGTACTTGGCTGATCTCGCCCACGAAGCTCGGAAGCGCCGCTTCGATCTCGGCGCGCGCAGGCCTCCGGACGCTTGTCTCCAGCACAGCGCCCTCCGCGTCGTCCGTGTCGGTGGCCGCGCCGAAACGCACCGTGAAGCGGTACTGCTTGTTGCCTTCCACCGCGAAGGGCACGGTCTTGGTGGCTTCCCCGAACGCAATGGGCAGGACGCCCGTAGCGAGCGGATCGAGCGTGCCGGCATGCCCGGCCTTTGCCGCGCCGTAGAGGTGCCTCACCCGCGACACGGCCTTTGTCGATGTCATGCCTCGGGCCTTGTCGAACACGAGCCAGCCGTTAATGGGGGACCCTTTGCGCCGCCGAGCCATGTCGCGCCTGTCGCTCTTCTTCGTCAGCCGTCGAGATCGCGCGCGACCTTGGGCGAGGCGAGCAACTCATCGATCCGCTTCGAGCTGGCAAACGACGTATCGGTCTTGAAGCGAAGCTCGGGCATGAACTTGAGGCTCACGCGCCGCGCGAGCTCGCCCCGCAAAAAGCGCTTGTGCTGATCGAGATGCTTGACTGCATCCTCGGCCCCGGTGCCGCCAAGCGGCAGCACGAAGATGGTGGCGAGCTTCAAGTCCGGCGTCATGCGCACCTCGGACACGGTAAGCGAATATTGGTTCAGCACCTCGTCAACGATCTCGCCGCGGGCGAAGATCTCGGCCAGCGCATGGCGAATGATCTCGCCAACCTTGAGCTGGCGCTGGCTAGGGGCTCGTCCCTTGTCGCGATTGATCATGGCAATGCCGGAGGTCGCGGAGCGCGGCAGCGCCTAGAGAGTGCGCTGGACGTGCTCGACTTCGAAGCACTCGATGACGTCGCCCTGGCGCATGTCCTGGTAGCCTTCGAACGCCATGCCGCATTCCTGCCCGGCCACCACCTCGCGCACCTCGTCCTTGAAGCGCTTGAGCGTCGACAGCTTGCCTTCATGTACCACGACATTGTCGCGAATCAGCCGGACATGAGCGCCGCGCTCGACCTTGCCTTCGGTGACGCGGCAGCCTGCGACCTTGCCCACCTTGGAGATGGTGAACACTTCCAGGATCTCGGCATTGCCGAGGAAGGTCTCGCGCCGCGTGGGTGCCAGCAGGCCGGACATGGCTTGCTTCACCTCGTCCACCAGGTCGTAAATCACGGCGTAATAGCGGATCTCAACGCCTTCGTGTTCAGCAGCTTGGCGGGCCTGGGTGTTGGCGCGCACGTTGAAGCCGAGGATGACCGCACCGGACGTCGCCGCGAGGCCGACATCAGATTCGGTAATCCCGCCGACGCCGGCGTGAATGATGCGGGCCCTCACCTCATCGGTGCCGAGCTTGTCGAGGGCAGCGACGATGGCCTCCACCGAGCCCTGCACGTCGCCCTTGATCAGAAGCGTGAATTCCTTGGTTCCAGCGGCCTTGAGCTGGGTCATCATCTGTTCGAGCGAGCCGCGCTGACCGGCCACGGCGAGGCGTTTGCGCCGCTCGCGCATGCGATAGCTCGTGATCTCGCGCGCCCGCGCCTCGTTCTCTACCACTGCGAACTGATCGCCGGCTTCAGGCGCGGAGTCGAAGCCGAGCACCTCGACTGGCACCGAAGGTCCAGCTTCCTTGACCTGCTCGCCGAGGTCGTTGATCAGCGCGCGGACGCGGCCATAAGCCGACCCTGCCACGACCAGATCGCCGAGATGGAGTGTGCCGCGCTGGACGAGTGCCGTGCCCACTGGGCCACGGCCGCGCTCGAGCTTGGCCTCGACGATCACGCCTTCCGCCGGCCGGTTGGGGTTGGCGGTGAGTTCCAGCACCTCGGCCTGCAGCGCGATCGCCTCGAGCAGCTTGTCGAGATTGATCGCCTTGGTCGCCGATACTTCAACCGCGAGCGCATCGCCGCCAAAGGCTTCAACCTGCACGTCGTGCTGCAGGAGCTCCTGCAGCACCCGCTGGGGATTGGCTTCGGGCTTGTCGATCTTGTTGATGGCGACGATGATCGGGGCCTTGGCCGCCTTGGCGTGGCGGATCGCCTCGATCGTCTGCGGCATGACGCCGTCGTCGGCCGCCACCACCAGCACGACGATGTCGGTGACCTTCGCGCCGCGCGCGCGCATCGCGGTGAAGGCTGCGTGCCCGGGCGTGTCGATGAAGGTGATTTTCTGGCCGCCGGGGGCGACGACCTGGTAGGCGCCGATGTGCTGGGTGATGCCGCCGGCCTCGCCCGCCACCACATTGGCGTGGCGGATCGCGTCGAGGAGCGAGGTCTTGCCGTGGTCGACATGGCCCATGATGGTGACGATGGGCGGGCGCGGAACGGGCGCGCCCTCTTCGTCGGGACGGTCGAACAGGCCTTCCTCGACGTCGGATTCGGCCACACGCTTGACCGTGTGACCCATCTCCTCGGCGATCAGCTCAGCCGTGTCGGCGTCGAGCACGTCGGTCAGCGTCACCATGCGGCCCTGGCGCATCAGGAGCTTGATCACGTCGACGGCGCGCTCCGACATGCGGCTCGCGAGCTCCTGAATGGTGATCGCCTCGGGCAGCACGATTTCGCGCGCGATCTTTTCCTTGTGGTCCTGCGTCCCGACGCCTTTCAGGCGCTGGGTGCGGCGGCGGAATGAGGCGACCGAACGCGTGCGCTCCTCCTCGATCGTCGTCGCGGTG
>Ga0187805_10000296_pt1 | contig 15800 bp, 9 predicted proteins | sample NC_wetland_sal_i_6_FD_132965 | JGI IMG/M metagenome (GOLD analysis project Ga0187805, IMG submission 132965) | Wetland sediment microbial communities from Neuse River Estuary, North Carolina, USA - Control_5 | ecosystem: Environmental > Aquatic > Freshwater > Wetlands > Sediment | place: USA...
CAGGTGATAGGGCATGTCGTCGAGACAGGTTTGAATGCCGTGGGGATTTTTCAGGCTGCGCAGCTTGCGCAGCTCCGCTGGGGTGAAACCAAAGTGGTCGCCATTCATGCGCTTCGTTCGAGGGCCTCAGACTGGGTCGCGAATTTTCTTTCGCCGCTTCGCGGCTGGACAGCCGAGGGCGGCTCTCCCCGCAAAAATCTCTCGACACAGTGTGAAAGCAGTGTAGCGTAAGTGCGCGATTTCGCAGGGGCGAAGAGGGTGAGCCGCCGGCTTCAAGCAATGCCTTGCGCGGAGCTTTTCGGACCACCTGTCGATAGAAGAAGGACACAATCAAGGGTTAGAGCGTGCGCGATCGGAGAGGCCCTATAGGGGAGTTAAACCGATTTAACTCGCACAACTAAGTGCCTTGTAATTAATGGTTTGTGGGTTAGTTTTAGCACAACGCATGAATGCTCTAAGCTGATGTGTACAAAGGCCTTCAGAGCTACTGCACTGCAAAGGGTGCAGCCTCTTCGCGCATCCCCTTGACACGCATCCCCCTTTAGTTTGTGTGGAGCGGGCACTCTTGCCCGCTTCTTCTGCGCTACCGGCATCAACGGGCAGGAGTGCCCGCTCCACATTGTTGAAAAATTTCTGCCAGTTCGCGCGGATGATCCACCAGCACGTCGGGAGACGCGTCGGCCAAAGTCTGCGGCGCGAAGCCGTAGGTGACCCCGACCGTCCACAGGCCCGCATTTTGGCCGGTCTCGACGTCGGTATGCGAGTCGCCGACCATTGCGGCCTGCTCGGCGGGAACGCCGATTTCTTTGAGCAGGCGAAGCGCGCCTTCGGGATCCGGCTTTTTGGTGGCGAAGCTGTTGCCTCCATACACCTGCGAAAAATAGGGCGCCAGCTTGAGCGCCTCCACAATCGCGCGCGACGGATTCACCGGCTTGTTGGTCAGCACGGCCAATTTGCGCGGGTGCCCGTTCGACGAATTCTGAATCGCGGCCAGGGCTTCAACGATTCCCGGATACACGATGGTATGATCCAGTTTGTGCTCGCGATAGTAGGCGAGAAAAAATTCCAGACCTTTGCGGAGGATCGCCTCGTCGACGGTTTCGTCGCGCAGCGCCCGCTGAATCAGGATGGGAGCGCCGTCGCCCACGTAGCTGGCAATGACGTGGTCGGGGAGTTCGGGGCGTCCGATATGGCGCAGCGCGGCGTTGACCGAGTGCACCAGGTCGAGGCGCGAATCGATCAGGGTGCCGTCGAGATCGAAAATCACGAGCTTAATGGAGTGCGGATCAAAACTGCGATGGGTACGAATCATGCTCTTTCAGGATAAATGATTCAGCGGAGTGTGCGATTCTCGGCGGCGGATTTCCCGCCTCAAGTGTCACAACCTCAATTGTCATCCTGAGGCCTGCCCTGAACGAAATCGAAGGGACCTATGCACTCGCAGGCAGCGCCGATGCTCGCGGAAGATTGCACAGGTCCCTTCGACATCGCTCAGGGCAGGCTCTTCGCGGCAAAGAACGCCGCTCAGGATAACAAAGGGATTTGTGGTCCGACAATCAGACTGATCGTCCTGGAAAACTTTCTTCGTTTTCCAACCCCGCGTTACCATTTACAATCCAACAGGTTTGGACGGGCTTTCGGTAGAATCGCTGCAGGGCGGGTGAGAATCTAAGCAGGCAGGAATAAGGAACGGATGGCTACCACAAAAACCGACCCCAAGCTGGCCGTCGCGGCCAACGGCGCAAAGAAAAACAAGTTTTACGAAGGACTTACCCGCGAACAGCTCATCCAAGCCTACCGGCTCATGTACACCTCGCGGCGTATCGACGACCGCGAGATCCTGCTCAAACGCCAGCAGAAGATTTACTTCCAGATGTCGGGCGCGGGCCATGAGGCTATTGGAGTTGCCGCCGGACTGGCGCTGAAACCCGGATACGACTGGTTCTATCCCTACTACCGCGACCGCGGATTGTGCCTGGCTCTCGGGGTTCAGCCCTATGACATGTTCCTGCAGGGAGTCGGTGCGGCCAACGATCCCAGCTCCGGCGGACGGCAGATGCCATCCCACTGGAGCTATCCCGCGCTGCACATCGTCACGCAATCTTCACCGACCGGCTCGCAAATTCTGCAGGCCGTGGGATGCGCCGAGGGCGGACGGTATCTGGCGCGGCATCCGAAGGCTGCTGAGGTGCCCTCGGACTTGGCGGATTACCGCCGATTCAAAACTGTCACCTCGCAGAACGATGAAGTCACCTACGTCTCGCTCGGCGACGGCACGACGAGCGAAGGCGAGTTTTGGGAAGCGCTAAACGCGGTCGCGCTGGGCAAACTGCCGGTGATCTTCTGCGTGGAAGATAACGGCTACGCAATCTCTGTCCCGGTGGAAGTGCAGACCGCGGGCGGCAGCATTTCGCGCCTGGTCTCGGGCTTTCCGAATTTCCATTTCGAAGAAATCGACGGCACCGATCCAGTGGCGAGCTATGCCGCCTTCCGGCGCGCGGCCAAATATTGCCGAGAAGGACACGGTCCTGCCTTTATCCACGCGCACGTGATTCGTCCCTATTCGCACTCGCTGTCCGATGACGAGCGATTGTACCGTCCCGATGCCGAGCGGGAGCGCGATGCGCAGCGCGATCCCGTGAGCCGCACGCAGATGTTCCTGCTGCGCGAGGGCATTCTCGACGACAAGGGAATCAATCAGCTCGAAAAAGAAGTTGAGGCGGATCTGCAGGCCGCGGTCGATCGCGCGCTCGAGGCGTTGCCTCCCGCTCCGGAATCGGTGATGCAGTTCATCTATTCGCCGGACCTGGATCCGACCTCATCGGCATTCGAAACGCAGCCCACGGCCGCTGAACCGGCGTCCGATGGGAAGAAGCCAGCTGCGAAGACGATGGCCGACCTGATCAACGCCACCTTGCGCGATGAGATGAAGCGCGACGAGCGCATCGTGATCTTCGGCGAAGACGTGGCCGACTGCAGCCGCGAAGAATATCTCAAGCACAAGCTAGTCAAGGGCAAGGGCGGAGTCTTCAAACTGACGTTCGGCCTGCAGTGCGAGTTCGGCGACGACCGCGTGTTCAATTCGCCGCTGGCGGAGGCTGCGATCGTTGGCCGCGCCACCGGCATGGCCACCCGCGGATTGAAGCCGGTGGTCGAAGTTCAGTTCTTCGACTATATCTGGCCGGCGATGATGCAACTGCGAGACGAGTTGCCGACGATTCGGTGGCGCTCGAACAACGGATTCTCCGCTCCTTGCGTAATTCGGGTTGCGATCGGCGGATATCTCACGGGTGGCGCGATTTATCACTCGCAGTGCGGCGAGAGCATCTTCACGCACATTCCCGGACTGCGCGTGGTGTTTCCGTCGAACGCTCTCGATGCCGCCGGACTGTTGCGCACCGCGATTCGTTGCGACGATCCCGTGTTGTTTCTCGAGCACAAGCGGCTGTATCGCGAATCGTACGGACGCGCTGCGTATCCCGGGAACGATTACATGATTCCGTTCGGCAAGGCGAAGATCGTGCATCCCGGCACGGACCTGACCGTGATCACCTACGGGGCGGTGGTCCCGCGGGCTCTACAGGCGGCGCAGAAACTGGAGCGCGAGCAAGGCGTGAAAGTGGAATTGATTGACTTGCGCAGCCTGAACCCGTTTGACTGGGAAACGATCGCCGCATCCGTGAAAAAGACGAATCGCGCGCTGGTGGCCTACGAAGATACGCTGAGCTGGGGATACGGTGCGGAAATCTCGGCGCGCATCGTCGACCAGTTATTCGATCAGCTCGATGCGCCGGTACGCCGCGTGGCCGCGAAAGATACGTTCGTCGCCTATCAGCCCATTCTGGAAGACGCCATTCTTCCGCAGCCGAACGATCTGTTCCTGGCGATGAAGGACCTGGCGCAGTACTAGTTTTGGCCACGGATCTGCACGGATTTCAGGCACGTTCTGGGTTATCCGTGGAGATCCGTCCAGATCCGTGGCCGCATTTCCTACACTTCTTGCGGAACGCGGGCCGGGCGATCGAGCGCGGCCTCCACTTTTCCCGGGCTGCTGAACACCATCCGGTAAATTCCTCCGCCCAGCGCGCCGCCAATCAGCGGTGCTACCCAGAACATCCACAACTGCTGCAGCGCCCAGCCGCCAGCGAAAACCGCAGGACCGGTGCTGCGAGCCGGGTTTACGGAAGTGTTCGTCACCGGAATGCAGACCAGGTGGATGAGGGTCAGGCACAACCCGATGGCGATAGGGGCGAAGCCTTTGGGCGCGCGCTCATCAGTCGCGCCCATGATCACGATCAGGAAGAAGCAGGTCAACACGACTTCGGCAACGAAACCCGCGAGCAGCGAGTATCCGCCGGGAGAATGGTCGGCGTAGCCGTTGAGCGCGAATCCGTTGCGGATGTCGAAGCCGACCGTGCCGCTGGCGATGACGTAGAGCACGCCCGCCGCCGCGATCGCGCCCACGACCTGCGCGATCACATAGGCCAGCAGATCGGAAGCAGGGAAGCGCTTGCCGACCACGAGCCCAACGCTGACGGCCGGATTGAAGTGGCCGCCCGAGATGTGCCCGACGGCATAGACCATAGTCAACACGGTGAGTCCGAAGGCCAGCGCGACGCCGGCGAATCCGATGCCCACAGCTGGAAAACCGGCGGCCAGCACGGCCGCCCCGCATCCTCCAAAAACCAGCCAGAACGTTCCGAAGAATTCCGCCGCTGCACGTTTGCTCATTGTCATGGCAAGCCTCCTGATTGATTGAGGACGAATATAACGCTTGGCTTAAAAGCCGAGAGAGGGCCAAAGCGTAGCACAACGGATGGGAAAGCTGAAGGGCTGGGTGGGGCTAATGCAGTTGCGATGGCCGGCGGCGGCAATGCGCGCTTTCGCGCGCACCCCGGACGAATGCGTCCGGGGCTACATGATTCGTGTAGGGGCGGACGCATTCGTCCGCCCAGCGACGCGTAGCGGAGCGTTCCGGCCGCTGCAGGAGCAGCACTGCGCGAACATTAAGGCACAGCGAGCCGACGTTACGAACGCTTTCCTCGCAAGCGCTTCGCGATTGTCCGTTCTTCAGAGGGATGCTAGGCTCCGAAAGGGTGGGTTCTGTGTACGCCAATCCGTTGAAATCGGGTGCTTCCGTTCCCGGCCGCATGGCGCAGTGGATGCAGTCGGCCACGGTCGAGGTGTGGGTCAAGTTTCTGCTGTCGCTGGCGGGGCTGGGACTGGCCTTCGCCGCGGCCTTGTTCTCGACGGTGTCGCGCGATGCCGGCAACTTGTGGGCGACGGTGCTGTTGGCCTCCGCGTCGCTGGTGCTGGCTACCTTTGTGGGCCTGGTGACGGTGCCATATCTTGCCCGGCGGGTCGCGGTCGAGCGGCTGCGGGAATCTTTCGACTACGACGTGACGCGCGCCGGCATTGTGTATGTGCTGGTCACGCTGGTGATCGCGATCGCGGCCCTCAATACCGGCAACAATCTTCTCTACATCGTGGTCGCGGCCATGCTGGGCGCGATTCTGGTTTCGGGCTATGTATCCGCGTGGATCCTGCGTTATCTGGAACTCGACATCCTTTTGCCCGAGCACGTTTTCGCCGGACGCCCGGTAGCGGGACGAATCGTATTGCGCAATCCCCGCCGGTGGCTGCCGTCATTTTCGGTGCGCGTGGTCTCGACCCGCAAAAGAAGAAAGAAGCCGGCGAAGCAGTGGCAGTGGGAAGCGACCACGTTCGCGTTTCCGTTCAACCGTCCGAAGGAAGAGCAGTGGCTGCGTTTGCCCGATCGCCGTTTGCGGCGGGTGATTGTCGTGCCTCCTCCACCAGGAATTTTTCAGGGGATGGCGTACTTCCCGTTTCTTCCGCCGCAGGCCGAATCCAGCGCCGATCTGGAATTGCGCTTCGATCGCCGAGGATGTTACCGGGAAGATAGTTTCGGAATCGCGACCCGGTTTCCTTTTGCGTTTTTTACCAAGACGCGGCATATGGCGCTGCCCCGGGAAGTGCTGGTCTACCCGCGAATCGAGCCGACGGAGGAAGTTTTCGAAATCCTGCCGCTGGTGCGCGGCGAGTGGGAAAGTTTTGTGCGCGGCCGCGGATCGGACTTGTACCGCATCCGCGAATATCTGCCGGAGGACTCGGCCCGCCATGTGGATTGGAAGGCGACGGCGAAATCGGGATCGCTGAAGGTGCGCGAGTTTGCCCGGGAAGACGAGCGCAAGCTGTGCATCGTCTTCGATAATCCGGAAGCCGGCTTGATTTCCGAGGAGAGTTACGAGAAGGCCGTCGATCTGGCCGCCGCGCTGGCCTGGCATTCCTCCACGCAGGAGGCGGAAGTGTCGTATCTGGTTCCCGGACGTCCGCGCACCCGCGATCTGCATGAATTTTTAGGATGGCTGGCCGTGATTGAACCGGAAAAGGACAGCGGCCGCGCGGTTTCAACTCACGATCCCTGGCGCGAAATGAATTCGAGCGCGTCTGACGAGTACCACATTGCGGTTACTGGGCGCGCCCGGGGAACAGTGCCCACGGCTCTATGGGACTCGTCGTATTTCGTTTTTGTGGGAGAGCGCGTACCTTCGCCCGGCAATTCCGGGAGTGAATCCGCCGGCCATTCATAAGGGAAAGCCTTACCCACATCTGCGGCGGTTGCTTTCGCGCCCCAAAACAGGAAAAAACTCCCGCTTCGCAACCTTTTTTTCTTTCCTTACATCTTCAGTTGGGCATATACTCGCGCCCCGGTAGATGCTTTTGGGACTGCTCGGAAGGTACCCGGGAGGTATCAAAATGCGTATCTGCGACCTGATCAAAGATCAGGACACCTATCAAGCGGAACTGGGCCAGAGCGTTCTGGAAACCGTGCGCGCCATGGTAGAGCGCAACATTGGCGCGGTGCCCGTCCTGCACAACGGCAAACTCGTAGGAATCTTTTCCGAGCGCGATCTGATGCGGCGCGTCGTCGCCGAAGGGCGCGACCCACACGGCACCTGCATGGCTGAGGTCATGACCGATGATCCGCTGACCATCAGCACCAACGAAGAACTGGAAAACTGTATGGCGCTGATGCGGCGCCACGGCTTCCGCCACCTGCCCGTCTGCCACGACGGCCAGCTGGTCGGCATGGTCTCGTTGCGCGACATCCTGCTGCACGATCTGAATGAGAAGGATGACGAGGTGCGGATGATGCGGGCCTACATCCACTCGACGCCGGACGCCTGATTTTCGGTCCAGGACTACGTCAAAGTCCCCACCCGTTCGGCTATCGCTCAGGGCAGGCTCTGTCGCAAAAACGCGACAAGGGTGAGGCACCCACAGCGGTTTGCTCGGTCTTAAGCCCCATCTAGCACGAAGGTAACCTTGCCGAAAAATGCCACCACAGGTAACGTTACTTCGAATTACTTCAGTCCATTGAACGCCCGGGTGGAAACGGCTAACTTTTAATTTGGAAGAACCACGCCGGGAGAGTTGTGGCGTGCGTGTGTCAGGACTCGGCATGTCTCTGTCTGTGAGTGGTTAAGACTGCGAACCGGAACGCATGAGCGACAGAATTAAATTCTTCTATTACGCGCTTTGGATCCTGCACCCGGTCTTGCAGATCGGGATTGGCGCATTCATGCTGCGCCGCGCTCTGGTTCGCCAATTCAAATTTTTCTTCGGCTACATAATCACGCAACTGGCGGTGTTTGCCGTGGTTTTTCCAGCCTATTGCTGGCGTAGTTATTCGGCCGCGTTCTACCTGTACTGGGCCTGCAATGCGGTCAGCGTGGCCTTCGGTTTCCTGGTGATTCACGAAGTATTCGTCGATGTGTTCAAGCTGTTCCACACTCTCCGCGACTTGGGCACGGTGCTATTCAAATGGGCGGGCCTGGTCATGCTGCTAGTGGCGGGAGTGGTCTCGGTCTCTTCGAATTCGTCGGAAATCGCCCCCTGGATGCAGGCCATCATCACCTCCCAGCGTTGCGTGCGCATCATCCAGGTGGGGATGGTTTTGTTCCTGCTGTTCTTCGCGCATTACGTGGGCATCAATCGCCGGCAATTGAGTTTTGGAATCGCGCTCGGGTTTGGCTCGTTCGCGGTGATGGAGTTGATCGTGATCTGCTCGTGGGTAGGAAATCACCTGAGCGGACCGGCGATCAGCCTGCTCAATATGGGCGCGTATAACAGCAGCCTGGTGATGTGGCTGGGCTATGTTTATGTGAAGCGTCCGGCGCGCGACGCGTCGTTTTCGTTATTGCAGCCGCAGCGCTGGGAGCAGAGTCTTTCCGACATTCACCATCCGGTTCCGGCAGACTCTCTGATTCCCATGTTTGAGGGCATGGTGGATCGGGCGCTCTCGCGCTCTCAGCAGGAATTGACGCCGGCCTCTCTGGAACCCACCTCGAAGGCGAAAGCTGCCACGGCGATTAGCGGCGGCAGTATTGGGGAAATGATCCGCGTCGCTTCGAAGACTTAAGCCCTCGTTGCCGTTTTGTTCGGAATTCGTAACTCGAAGACGCTCCCGCCCGCAGGAAAGTCCATAAAAAAATACAGCGAATCCTGTATTCAACAACTACCTTAAATTAGCTTTGTAATTCACTAAATATTAGGGAATTAAAGGTGGCGAGCTGCGGGAGGGTGCGGCGGTTGTCAGGTTTCAGGCGTCTGCCGGAATAAAATTTCCTGAAGCGCCCAGTTGACACGTGTCCTATAATTCGGGTCCGCGTAAAAGTCTCTCCGGGGAAAACCCCACGCGGATATAGGAGACGAACCCATGAAACGTGCGATCAGGATTTCCATCCTGATGGTAGGAATCGTGGGCACATTCATCGCCGCAGCCGTCCAACAGGTTCCCGCCCAGGACGGCGGCCCGCTGCTTCTGTGCCCACCGAGACAACAACACTGTTCAACTACGCCTGCACCCGCAGTAAACGCGAGTCAGACGACAACCGCAAGGTAACCAAAGTAACCAGCCGTAACTAGAGTCGTAACCATCTGATTAGGGCTCCAAACCAGGGCTTACAAAATTCCGGGCTGACGGGCTATAGAACCCGCAGCCCTCATTTTTTGCGGCGATCTAGTTTTTCGCCGATCTGGTGGGGCGGTGATAACGATCAGGAGATGCATGTAGCCTGGCGTAACGCGGCCTGCAGTTCGGCAGGCTGAAATACCGGCGGCTGGCAGGTGTTTCCCGAGCACAGCACCGCGAACGATTTTGCTCCCCGCAGCGCGGGTAGATGCGGAATGGTTTCGGCCAATGCGGGGGGCAGATTTTCCGCCACGGCCTGACTGGCGTTCAATCGGAGAACGGATTGGTTGAAGGCGAACGATGCGACGGAGCGGGTTTGCAGGTCATCGGCGGCCGCCTGATCTTCATCCTGCGCAATCACGACCACCTGCACCGGACTTTCGAGCAGATGAACGACGGCAATGCCGAAGGTTGCGGCGAAGATGCCAAACTGCTCGGCGACACCAGAGAAAGTTTCGAGGGTCTGCTCGGCCTTTTCGCGGTAATCGGCGGCGCCGGTGAAATGGTGCAGGCGCAGAAGCGCGATGGCTGCCATGGGATTGCCCGCGGGAGTGGGGGAATCCTGCAGGGGCTTGCGCCGCGTGGCCAGAACGCCCAGGCTCTCTCCATCTGGGGCGGGTTCGCTGTCGAAAAATCCTCCTGAGGTGGCATCGAAGAAGCGCGCGATCATGGCGTCGGTGATGGTGCGGGCGAACTTGAAATAGCTCAGGTCGGCCGTAATCTCGTAGGCGTCGAGACACGCCAGCGCTGTAAAGGCGTAATCCTCGAGCATTCCAGGAACTGCGCGGTGCTGCGCTTTCGGGTCGGAGTAGGCGACCACATGCAGCAGCGAGGCTGGTTGGGTCGCGCTGGGAACTTTATAAGCCGAGGCGAGCACGCGATCGAGCGACTTCAAAGCGAACCGGCGGGCGTGGTCGATCCCGAGAGTGCGCGCTGCCTGCAGATAGGCGGAAACGCATAGGCTGTTCCATCCCACGTAGACCGTTTTGTCGAGGTACGGAGTCGGGCGCTGGAGGCGCGCGGCATACATTTTCTTCTTCGCGGAAGCCAGGAGTTCTTCAACGCGATCCTGCGAAAGGCTCATGCGGCGGGCGATCTCATCGACCGAAGCCCGCACGAACAAAACATTCTTTGCGGGATTGTGATGCATCTCTCCGATTTCGTTGATGTCGTAATGCAGGGCGGTAACCCGCGCTTCTTCCTCGGTGAGAACCGACTGCGCTTCGGCGAGCGTCCAGGTGAAGTAATCGCCGTCATCGTCCATGTTGATGTCGGCGTCCTGGGAGGCGTAGAAGCCGCCGTGCTGGCGATCGCTCAGCCACTCGTCCATCCAGCGGATGATGTCGCGAGCCACTTCGGCGAAGAAGGCTTCGCCCGTCGCCTGGTAGGAGTGCACGTAGTTCTTCAGCAATTCGGAGTTGTCGTAGCACATCTTTTCGAAGTGCGGGACGACCCAGCGCTCATCGACCGAGTAGCGGTGGAAGCCTCCGGCAAGCTGGTCATAGACGCCGCCCCGAGCCATGTGTTCCAGCGTGGTGACGATGACCCCGCGCAGCCGATCTTCCTTTGTGGACCCGGCCGCATTTGTGGGCCCGACCGCGCCGGTGCTTTTCGCGTACCTCTCGATGAGGAAGTCCAGCGCTGACGGATGGGGAAATTTGGGCGCCTGTCCGAAACCTCCGTGCTGCGGATCGAACATTTTCAGCGCCGATTCCTGAATGGCGGTGAAGACGCTGGCAGAGACGCGTCCGCCGCGCCCGGCGAAAGATTCCGACTGGGCGATCGCGGACTCGACCATCGCCGCCTGCTCTACCACGTCGCCATGTTTTTCTTTGTAGGCGTTGGCGATGCTGAGCAGCACGCGGCGAAAGCTGGGCCGGCCGTACCCATCGCTGGGAGGGAAATAGGTTCCACCGTAAAAGGGCTTGCCGTCGGGCGTGAGGAAAGCGGTGAGGGGCCATCCGCCCTGGCCGGTGACCGCCTGCACGGCGGCCTGGTAGCGGCTGTCGATGTCGGGGCGCTCGTCGCGATCGACTTTGACAGCGATGAAGTGCTCGTTCACGATCGCAGCGACGGCGGGATCGTCGTAGGATTCGCGATCCATGACGTGGCACCAGTGGCACCAGACCGCGCCGATGTCGAGCAGCATGGGCTTGTTCTCGCGCTGCGCGGCCGCGAAGGCCTCCTCGCCCCATTCGTGCCAGCGTATGGGCTGATGCATGGCGGAACGCAGGTAGGAAGACGAGGCGCGGGCGAGAGAGTTGAGCGTCGTGGTCGTCATAGACTCAGTCTATCGCGACGATCCGCGGCGCGCCGCCACTCAGGGCGGAAATTCACAGAAAGAATGAAGTCGCCTAAAATCCAAGACATCCTGCGCTTCGCTGGCGGCATCTTTCAGGCGTAAAGTACTCTGTGGTTTCAAAATTGTCAGGAAGCCTTTCATGAAACTCATGTCCGCGAAAGCCGTTTCTGGTGTTCTAGTCATCTTTGTTTGTGCGGCCGTCCTTCCCCTGTGTGGCCAGGATACAAATGCGACGCTTTCAGGGACGATCACGGATGCTTCCGGGAAGCCGGTCGCCAACGTCAGCGTTTCGGTGAAGAATTTGGGCGGCGGGCCATCTGCTGAGGCGCAGACGGATTCGGATGGCCGTTACGGCGTGGCGAATCTTGGCGCCGGCGATTATGAGGTTTCCGCCGCGGCAAATGGCCATTCCGCTACGACCAAGGTGACCATCACAGCCGGAAATCCGCAGACCGCAAGCCTGATCCTGTCCCAGGACCAGCAGCAATCGCCTCCACCGGGAAATTTGCCGAATGCTCCGGCTCCCAACAAGACCGAGCCATCGCTGTCGGATCTCGGTTTCTCGCCGGCCGAATCGCAGGCGAATGCGCGCGAGCAGGCGCTGCTCGACAAGCGCACCCACATGCTGAAGATTCACCAGCGCATGGGGCTGATCACGGCGGGGCCGCTCATAGCGACCGTCATCACTTCCATCAATGCCGGGGGCAAGAGTGAAGGGACGGCGTCGCGCGATCTGCACGTCGCGTTGGGCGCGCTGACCGGGGATTTGTACGGGATCACCGCCTATTATGCGATCCGCGCGCCGAGAATTCCGGGCACGGAGACGCGGGGTCCGATCAAAGTGCACAAGATTCTGGCGTGGGTGCATGGGCCGGGGATGATCCTGACGCCGATCCTGGGAGCGATGGCATTCAATCAGAAAAATAACGGCCAGAAGGTGCATGGCATCGCGTCGGCCCACGGCCCGGTCGCGATTGTGACCGCCGGGGCGTTTGGCGCGGCTCTACTGTCGGTTTCGGTGAAATTCTAGTGCGGAGGTCGTATGGGAGCTTTCCACGCTGCGGTGTGTGGGTAGGGGTCCTTCGACAGCGGAACCGATCGGCTTCGCCGACCGGTTGCTTCGCTCAGGATGACAATATGAAACGCTCAGGATGACAACATGAAAGCCGATGCGCCACTTTGAATCATCTATGAATCGAAAAAAAACGCTGCCATTTTTCCTTCTCATTGCGGTTTCCAGTCTTTTTGCCGCCGACCGCCAGTGGGTGCTGAAGCAGAGCACGCTTACCTACCATGTTTCTCATCCGCTGCACCAGAGTGAAGGAGTGAGCCATGCCGCGCGAGGCAAGGGAATCTGTCACGAGGGGGAATGCGATTTTCTGATAGCCGTGCCCGCCAAATCGTTCGATTCCGGCGACAGCAACCGCGACCTGCACATGCTGCAAGTCACGCGCGGGGCGGAGTTCCCCATGGTGATGGTGCGCACGCGTTTGCCGGAGGCGGCGTCCGGCGCTTCGACCATCAAGGCCGACCTGGAAGTGCAGTTTGCCGGACAGACGGCGCACTACCAGCAGGTGCCATTTCAGGTGACGACCGAAGGCGGCGAAAAGCACATCACAGGTACGATCCCCACGACGCTGGCGGATTTTAAAATCGATCCGCCCTCGCTGCTGACCATTCCGGTGAAAAATGAAATTCCGGTGCGCGTAGATATGACCTGGAGCCCGCAATAGCGCGGTGAACTCACGGTGCAGTAGGTGGGTAGGGATCCTTCGACTGCGGAACTGGTCGGCTTCGCCGACCAGTTCTTTCGCTCAGGATGACCAGCGCTCGGATGACAATTCGAAAGTCATGAACAAGAAGGCGCTGCTCTTATTTCTCCTAGCCACGACGCAAATGGTTCCGCATTGATTGACTTGATCCGATCCCGTCCATAAGATTTTGCCATGGTCGGGCAAGTCATCTCGCACTATCGCATCATCGAAAAGCTGGGCGGTGGCGGAATGGGCATCGTCTACAAGGCCGAAGACATCGATCTGGGCCGCTTTGTAGCCGTGAAATTCCTGCCCGACGAACTGGCGCGCGATCCGCAGGCGCTGGAGCGTTTCCGCCGCGAAGCTCGGGCGGCCTCGTCGCTGAATCATCCCAACATATGCACCATCCACGAAATCGGCCGGCATGACGAGCTGAATTTCATCGTGATGGAGTTGCTGGAGGGCGCGACGCTGAAGCACCGCATCTCGGGGCGTCCGCTGGAATTCGCATTGCTGCTGCAATTCGGCACCGAAATTGCCGATGCTCTCGATGCTGCGCACGCCAAAGGCATCATCCACCGCGACATCAAGCCGGCCAACATTTTCATCACGGCACAGGGGCACGCCAAGGTTCTGGATTTCGGCCTGGCGAAATTTTCGCCCATGACCGGACGTGGTGCTGTGAGTGAAGGGGAAACGCGCAGCTTCGATGAACCGCACCTGACCAGTCCCGGGAGCGCAGTCGGCACGGTCGCGTACATGTCGCCGGAACAGGTGCGGGGCAAGGAACTGGATCCGCGCACCGATCTGTTTTCGTTTGGGGCCGTGCTCTACGAAATGGCGACCGGAGCGCTGCCTTTTCGCGGCGATACGACGGGCTTGATCTTTGACGCCATTCTGAATCGAGCGTTTCTTTCGCCCGCCCGGCTCAATCCCGAGCTGCCCGCAGAATTCGAAAGAATCATCATCAAGGCTTTAGAGAAAGATCCCGATCTTCGCTACCAACACGCCGCTGATATGCGCAGCGATCTGAAGCGCCTGAAACGCGATTCCGAATCCGGTCATGATCGCTCAGGAATTTCGACTCCTACGATGCCAGTGGGATTGGGAGACAGCGCGCAAGCCCGCGTCTCGGGCGCAACTCCGGTGCCGGGGTCGAGTTCGCATGTTGCGTTCGCTTCGGGCGTGGGGACGGCCGCGCCCGCGCGCAATCCGCGAAAATTATTCGCGATGGGAGCGGCCGCAGTGCTGGTCGTGGTGGCGGCACTTTTCGTTGTTCGTCACTTCAGCCCGAGCGGGCAATCTTCTATCGCGCCGGGGAAGATCACCCCGGTCAGCCATTGGCGCAAGCCGATCACGTCCGCGATTTTATCTCCCGACGGCCACACCATCGCGTTCACGTCCTACGTTCAAGGCTACAGCCAGGTGTTCGTGATGCTGACTTCGGGAGGCGATCCGCTGCAACTTACGTCCGACGAGGGCAACAAGCAATTGGACGATTTCTCGGCCGACGGCACCCAGATCTACTACGAGCGTTCGCTCGGCGCCTCGGAAATCTGGGCCATTCCGACGCTGGGAGGAACGCCGTCGCGGCTGCTGGAGGGCCGGAACGTCTTCTTTTTTCCGGACCGCAAGAGCTTCTATTACGTAAATATGCAAACCTTGAAGCTGATGCAGGCATCGGCGGACGGCTCGAACGTCAAGCCGGTTTTCGATTTGAAAAATCAGACGATGTCCGTGCGCGCGGCGCTGGTCTTTCCAGGAGGAGACTCGCTTCTGGCCGGCACAGGGCCGACCACGCCTCCGGGTACGCTGCAACTTCAGCGGTTCAGCGTGGCGACCGGGAAGGCTACCGATCTCGGGTCCATTTCCGGATCGCCGGGCTCGATCGTCTGGGGTGAGGCGGGCAAGACTCTTCTCATGAACCGCAATCTGAACGGCATCATCAATCTCTGGCAATACAATCTGGAAGACAAGAGCCTGACGCAGTTGACCTCGGGCCCGGGGCCCGACTCGAACCCGATGAAAGATCCCACGGGGAAGGGAATCTTTTTCGTGAACGGCACGCAATCGGGATATCTCAGCGTGTACGACGTCGCGAAAAAATCTTCCACCGATGTTCTTTCCGAACTGGCTTCTCAGCCCACACTTTCGCCCGACGGGAAGCGGGTAGCGTACGTCACCAATCCCGAGCCGGATCATTACGAACTCTGGGCGTCCGATTTGGACGGGAACAATAAAGTGAAACTCGCGTCCGCGACGGGCGGGATCGGCATTGGAAACTGGTCGGCCGACGGTCTGCGGCTAGGCTTCACCAAGAATAGGACTGACAACGATCAGAATTTCCTGATCAACGCGGATGGAACGCATCTTCAGCAACTGCCTCCGGCTCTCCGCGTTACGGCCTCCGGAGCTTGGAGCCCGGACGGCAAGTACTATTACCTGAGTGGTTTCCAGAAGCAGGGGGATAACGACCCTTCGACCTGGAGGGTTTTGGTTGATACCTTGTCCGTGGAACCGTTCGCGGAGGGCTGCGGTTACATCATCGATGTTTCTCCGGATGGGAATTATCTGCTGATGACTCTGTTGCAGGGCGATAAGGCTGGCATCTCCGAACTTTCCATCGCCGATAAGAAATGCACGAGCCTGGTTCCGGGTGTGAGCAGTTTCTTTCCCCAATTCGGCCGCGACGGAAAATTCTTCGACTACACGATTTCCGCTCGCGGAGAAGTCGCTCTCTATCGCGTTC
>Ga0187805_10000298_pt1 | contig 15761 bp, 12 predicted proteins | sample NC_wetland_sal_i_6_FD_132965 | JGI IMG/M metagenome (GOLD analysis project Ga0187805, IMG submission 132965) | Wetland sediment microbial communities from Neuse River Estuary, North Carolina, USA - Control_5 | ecosystem: Environmental > Aquatic > Freshwater > Wetlands > Sediment | place: USA...
CCGCTGGATGAGCCGGAGGGTCTCAAGCGTGTTGACCGCTGCGGCGATGGCGCTCCGGCTTGCCAGCAGGGCGTCTGCCAGCTCGGTGATGCTCTGCTCCCGGGGGTCGCAGACCGCCAGGTACCCGATCAGCCGGCCCACCATCGGCGCCATCCCGAACCGCCGGGCATAGAAGCGCCCGGCGTGGTCGGCAAACGTGATCTCACCGTCAGTTGGCATGCTGATTAACCTACACAATCTCCTGAGATAACACAAAACTGTGTCATCTCAGGAGGACATTTGCTCGCTCCGGCGACTATCGCCTCGCCAGGTTCCGCGGCGCCTGAACGTGGCCGTGGATTCCGGTCTCCGGCGAGCTGACCGCCCGACCAGCCTTAGGTGGGGACCGTTCTGACCCACGCGACGAACGTGAGGCTATGGCCCGAGACTGTGCCCGTCACCTGCCAGCATCCGGCCCCGGGCCAGAGCAGGCCGGTGGGGATGAAGCGAGCCTTCCCGATGCTCCCCGGCTCCGCGACCTGGCTGTGGAAGCCCGCGCTCGGGCCGTCCAGCCTGCGGGCGGTGATGGTGAGCTTGCCAGGGATGACCGGCCACCAGGGGAATTTGGTGCCCCATTGGCTGGCTGCCGGTGGCGTCCCGTAAAGGCGCCCGGCGGGAAGGACTCCTTGTACTGGCACGCCAACCCAGATGGCGGTGTTGCCGTACCAGCCGTGCAGGTAGTAGGTGAAGTTGTTGATGGCGTGCAGTTGCAAGGGAGGTGACGCATGCGGGATGGGCCGGGTCACCGGGCAGCTTGCGGGCGCGGCGAGTTGGGCGGGCGAGCCGGCCGCGGCGGGCCTTGCGCTCGGTCTGGCTGCCGGAGAAGCGCCGGCGGTGCAACCCGCCGCCAGCATCACGGCCGCAAGCGCCACGAGCTGACCGACTGGCTTCATGCGTTCATTGTGTTCGATGCCAGCGGATGGCCCAACGCCGATCAAGGCAGTCGGGACAACTGACCTTGCGAGAGCTCGGCAGGCGAGCGAGACAGCCGTGACGCCGACGCGGAGCGCTCGATGAACGCCTGTTGGGCACCCCGCGGCGCCTCGCCCTCAGCCGGGTGCCGCCGGACGTACACGCCGTCGGGCTGCATGTCCCACGCCGAGCAGTTGTCCTGCTCGTAGGTACGCAGGATGTCTTCCAGCTCGGCCTTGATGATCGGATCGCAGACGGGAGCGACAGCCTCCATCCGCCGGGAGAGGTTGCGTGTCATCAAGTCAGCCGAGCCGATGAAGAACTCCGGCGCGCCTCCGTTCTCGAAGCGGTAGATCCGGCTGTGCTCGAGGAATCTGCCGAGGGTGCTGTAGACCTGGATAGTCGGTGACAGTCCAGGGACACCTGCCCGGAGGCAGCACAAGCCGCGCACGTTGAGGACGATGGGGACGCCGGCCAGGCTCGCCTCGTACAGTTCCCGGATCATCTGAGGGTCCTGGAGCTGATTCATCTTGGCTCGGATGCCGCAGGGCCGTCCGGCACGGGCGTGCTCGGCCTCGCGCCGGATGAGTGCGGTGAACCGCTCGCGCAGGTCGTGCGGCGCCACCAGCAGCGTTCCTGGGGTTGGAGCTGGGATGCCGGCGGTCAGCTCGTTGAAGACGGCCGCGGCGTGAGCGGCCAACTCGGGATCGGCGCTGAGCAGCCCGAGGTCCTCATACAGGCGGGCCGTTCCCTCATGGTAGTTTCCGGTGCCGACGTGGACGTACCGGCGGATGCCGTCGGGCTCCTCACGTACCACCAGCGCCAGCTTCACGTGCGTCTTGACCCGCTCCACGCCGTACGCGACATGAGCTCCGGCCTGCTCGAGTTCCTCGCCCCAGCTGATGTTGGGCGCCTCATCGAAGCGTGCGGTGATCTCGACCAGGACCGCGATCTGCTTGCCGCGGCGGGCGGCCTCTTTGAGCGCTTGGATGATGGGGGAACGGCGGCCAGTGCGGTAGATCGTGAGCTTTATCGCGAGAACGGCGGGATCCGCAGCCGCACTCTCCAAGAACAGCCGGATCGACGTGTCGAAGCTGTGGTAGGGCAGGTGCACCAAGATGTCTCCGCGGCGGATTTCTTCGAACACCGCGGACGGGTCGGTGCGGTCCAGGTTCCGCAGCCGCGGATGGGTTACCGGCTCGTGCGGAAGGTCGCGCTGCTCTGCATGGCCCTGCACGGGCAGCTCCATGAGGTCTCCGAGGCTCAGTAGCCCGGGAGTCGCGATGATGTCGGCTGGGTCTGTGCCTAGCTGACTCGCGAGCCAGCCGCGGAGGCCCGTGGGCATGTTGGCACTGACCTCCAGGCGAACCGCACCCGCATATTTCCGCGCGGTCAGCTCCGCCGTGACCATCCCTACGATCGCACCGGGCGAGAGCTCCACGTCCTCATCCGCGGCCTGGTCGGCCCACGGATCATCCTTTGCTCCCCTGGTGACCCGGAAGTATGAGCAGGCCAGCTCCGACGCCCGCGGGAAGAGCGCGCTCAGGTTGTCCGAGATCACTTGCTCAAGCGGCACCCAGCCCGCATCGTTCGGAATCGGCACCCACCGCGGCCGGTTGGCGGGCACCTTGATCCGCACGAAACGGGGGTTCCGGCGGCCCGGTTCAGTGACCAGTACCGCTAGGTTGAGACCGAGGTTGCTGATGAACGGGAAGGGATGTGCGGCGTCCGCGGCAAGCGGCGTGAGGATCGGTTCCACAGACTCCGCGAAGTAGCTGGCGAAGAACTCACGCTGCGACTGGTCGAGATTCCCGACATCCAGGATCGGTGTCCCCAGGTCGCGCAGCGCAGGCCGCAGCTGCTCCTCCACGAGCCTGGCCACCAGGCCCTGCTGGGACCGCAGCTCGGAGCGACATGCCTCGAGCACTTCAGCCGGAGTCAGGCCCTGAGGTCCGCGTCTGCCCTCATCACTTTGGACCTTCCGGAACAGCCCGCCGATCCGCTTCATTGCGAACTCGTCGTAGATCATGCCCATGATCCCGGCAAACTTGACTCGCTCCAGGAGGGGCTGCTCCGGATCCTCGGCCAGGGCCAGCACGCGGCGGGCGAAGCTCAGCCAGCTCAACTCCCGGTCTATAAGGGCCGCCGGAGAGTCTGGTGTGACCGGTACAAGCTGTGACATATCAGTGAACATCGACACAGCCGCTCCAGCCTAGCTCTGGTGCTTCATGAAGCCGCGTGACCGTGCAGTGATGGCGCTTGCGGGGGTGGCAATGCGCGGTAGGGCTTGCTCGATCGTGTCGGCCTGGCAGACCTGGCTCTGGTACATCAGGCCGTAGCTGAAGGTGTCGTCCCCGTCCGCCCGCGCCGCTGCGGCGAGATTGAGCAGCACTGTCCGTGCGACAACGCTGTCGTGGTGGTCGCCAAGCAGCTGCTGCAGTTCTTTGGCCCGAGCGGCCTGGCGCTGAGCCTTGCCACCAAGGGCGGGCACTGCTGCTTCAGCGGCGTACCGGGCGCGTTTGGCGGCTTTGCGCGCCTCGTGGATCGCTGCGTCGCGGTCCTCAGCGCCGGGCACGGCGGCAAGGGCGCGCTGCAATCGCTGTTGCGTCCGGCGGACCGGCTTGGCAACCGCCTTGCCTGCTTTGCGCTGGGCCAAGGGTGTCAGCGGCGGGTCAGCAAGGAGCGCATCCAGGTCATCAAGCAGCCGGAGATAACGCTGCCCGTCGAGCGCGCGCAGCACGGCGTCGCCCGCCTCGGCGAGTTCTGCGGTGAAGTGCGCGGTGATCCGGGCCGCCACCGGGCCCGCAACCAGCGCGGGCGGGATTGCGGCGAGCCCGCTGGTGAGCCGGTCTCGCAGCACCTCGGCATCGCGGGCCTGCCCGAGCGCAGCCGCTAGCCACTTCAGTTCCGCGCATAGCGGCCGGGTCGCCTCCCGCTCGACGACGCGGCCGAATGCCTGCAGCGCGCTGCGTGCCCGGCGGGTGGCGACCCGCATCTGGTGCACCGCGTCTGGCGTACCCCGGCGAACCAGCGGGTCGTAACGTGAGACCGCGGCCACTTGGTCGCGCACGTAAGCCAGCACTAGCTCGCCCGCGGTCGGCTGGGCTGTCAGCGGCGGCGGCAGAGCTGCTTCGGCGGCTGGCAGCCGACCGCCGAGCGCGCGCTGCAGTTTCGTCGCCGTCGCTGCGGACCGGGCGCCGGCTTTGCGCAGCCGCGTGTCGATCGCATTCAGCAAGTCGGAGTCGCCCGTAACCAGTTCGGCCTCAATCTCATCCCACGAGGTGGCGGCGAATCCATCGGCTGGCCCGGCCGACACGTGGTCGGCGGCGATCTCGGCCAGTATCCGGCCGGCCCGGTCGAGCAGCCATAGCCCGCGGCGGCGGGTCTGAATGTGCACCACCGGCGTCAGTGCCGTGTCCCGGGTGTAGGCCCGGACCAAGGCCGCAAGCTCTTTCGGTACCGCGCTGTCGCCCCTGGCAGGCGTTGCCGCACGCATGCGGGCCGTCCCGGAGGCGGCGCCGGCGGCAGGCTTGCCGTTACGATCAGCCAGGGGCAGGCGAATCTCATCCCTGGTGTCCGCGCCTGCGGGAAGTTTCAGGTGCCAGCCAGCATCCGCACCGCCGGTGCGCCGCCGCAGTGTGATACCAGCACGTATCAGCCGCAAGTCGGCGGTGTCGTAGTAAACGGCATCGAGGAGCTGCTCACCTTGCTGTGAAACAGCCGCAACCCCCGCCGTCCCTGTCATGGCTTTCACGGCATCCAGGGCGGCCGTCCCCGCTGTGCCCGGCTCGTATTTCCGCTCGATCTCGCGCACGACGGTGGCCACGTCCCTTGCTCCTCACCATCATGGAGCCGTCTGTACCAGGCGGGCTTCACAGCTGCATTACCGTCACACCTCATACCCTTTCCGGCAACGCCGGATTCGGTAAGGGCCACAAGGCCTTCATTGCAGGACATGGGGCCCTCGCAGGACCTGCTCCGCCCGCTGCTGTCGAGCCGCGGGCGGACGGAGTGGCAGTGCGTCGGCTACGGCTGGTGCCTCATCACAGGCCGCCGCATCTTCGTCGAGTGACGCACCACCGTTCGCCGCTGCGTCGGGCAGCATCTGGTTTCGAGGACCATTGCGGCTCCGGCCGTGCTGAGCTGGAATGGCAGGGATGGCAGTGCTGGGTGGATGGAGGTTCGGGATGACTCCAGCGGAGCTTCGCGCTGCGGGACGGCTTGGCGGCGCCGCATTCGAGGGACTTGTATCCCGGATCGAACAGGTGCATCGGGTCATTAGCGGCCGCGCGTTTGGCCGGGCTGGCCCGCTCAGTTCAGCGGTGCAGGTGGTTCATGATGCGGTCGCGCGGCGCGCCTACCGTGCTGTCGGGTCGGCGGGGGCAGTAGTCGGCGCGGCGGCCGGGAACGCAGCATCGCTGGCCGGAGACGCAGGCCGGCCAATCGACCGGGAGCCGGCCGGTAACCTGATCCTGGCCGGGCTCAATGCGGTGGCAGGCGACCGGCTCGGGACTGATCTGGACCCGCTCGGAATCCGAATGGCGGTGCGCGGCGGCGGCTGCGACGTCGCCCTGACGACCGACCAGATCGCAGCCGCGTTCCCCGAGGCGACGCCCCGGTTGGCGGTGTTCGTGCACGGGCTTGCCGAAACGGACGATTCCTGGCGTCGGCGGTCCGCTGACAGCGAACCGTACGGCGAGCGTCTGCGGGCTGAGTTCGGCTATACGGCGATTTACCTCCGCTATAACACCGGGCGGCATGTATCGGACAACGGCCACGACCTCGCCGGGCTGCTGGCGGATCTGGTGGCGGCGTGGCCGGAGGACGTCCAGGAAATCCTGCTCGTCGGCCACTCCATGGGTGGCCTGGTCATCCGCAGTGCCTGTCACTACGGGCGCCAGGCGTCCGCCAGCTGGATTGAAGATGTCCGGCACATCTTCTACTTGGGGTCACCGCATCTGGGCGCACCGCTCGCCCGCGCCGCGGGCAGGGCCGGCTGGGCATTGCGCCTGGCGCCAGAGACCAGGCCTTTTGCGGCGTTCGCGGCAGGACCGAGCTCAGTCAGAGACCTGCGACATGGCTACCTGCTGGATGATGATTGGGTCGGCTGCGGGCCGGACTGCTGCCTGCGCGACCACCGAACCGATGTGCCGTTGCTGGCGAGCGCCAGCCACTACGCGATCAGCGCCACGATCACCGCCGACCCCGGTAGCCCGTTCGGTGCCATGATCGGCGACTTGCTCGTCCAGCCCGCCAGCGCGCACGGGCGTCGTGGCGCACGCCAGCACGTTCCCTTCCCGGTCCACCTCGGCCGGGGGCTCGGCGGCATGCATCACTTCGACCTGCTCAACCACCCGGACGTCTGGACTGCGATCGACGGTCTCCTCCGTGCGGGGCTGGTCGTGCGCTAACGAGCACCCGCCGGCGCCCGGGCTACGGCCGGTTCCGCCCAAGCCGCTCGTGCGCGCCGACCCATTCCTCCGCCACGATCGCGGACCCCAGCGACAGCTCGCCGCACAGCACGGTGGCGGCGACGATCTCGGCGAATTTGCGGACCTTGCCGGTGCCGTAACAACCGAGCAGTTCCAGGCACTCACGCTGAGTGGGCAGGCCAGTTCCGCCGCCGCAGGTCGCGACGATCAGCGCTGGGATCGTTATCGAGTAGTAGTAGCTGCCGTCCGCGAGCAACTCGGTGTGCACCAGCGCCGCTGACGACTCGGCGACATTCGCCACGTCCTGTCCGGTGGCCAGGAACAGCGCGGCGATCCCGTTCGCCGAGTGGTTGCCGTTGTTGTTCACGCCTGCAAGCAGCCCGCCGAGGTTGGACACCTGGCGGGCCGCGGACATCTGCTCCGGCGTGACCCGCATGATCTCCTGAGCCGCTCCGGCCGGGATTGTCGCCTCGGCGATCACCCGCTTGCCCCTGGTAGCGAGAACGTTGATGTGCGAGCTCTTCTTGTCGGTCGCCAGGTTCGACTCTAGGCAGAAGTACCGGATGCCTGGGTAGCGGGCCTGGATCCAGGCGCACGCATGCGAGGTTGCGCGGCCAGCCATGTTCTGCCCGGCGGCGTCACCAGTAGTGAAGTTGAACCGCAGGAACAGGTATCTGCTGGCCGAGAACTGCTCGATGTCCTGCAGCCTGCCAGTACGGGTCGTGGACTCGGCCACCTCCCTGATCGCGTCGAAGTGCGACCCCAACCAGTCGCCGAACGCCCTGGCTTCGGCGGCGCTGTCGAACCCGAACACGGGCGCGCGTTGCATGCGGTCGGCTACGACGCTGACCCTGACGCCCCCTGCCCGGTGCGCCAGCTTCATACCGCGGTTGTAGCTGGCCACGAGCGTCCCCTCGGTGGTGGCGAGCGGGACATAGAACTCGCCGCGCGCATGCTCGCCCCGAACCAGCAGCGGTCCGGCGATGCCGATCGGTACCTGGGCCACGCCGATGAAGTTCTCGATGTTCCCCGCAACGCAGCCCGGATCGAAGGAATAGTCGCAGATGCGAGCGGGCCGGATGCCGGTGACCGAGCTGAGGAAATCTCGTCGCGCCGATATGGCAGCCGGACCGTAGTCGTCAGTTAGCCGTGGAATTTGGCGGCGTTCGGATCCCGAGGCCATCGCGGTCTCCTCGCATTGGCTGTCGTCGGTCTTGGTGCTGCGCCGACGATGGTGCAGCGAGTTACTCCCTGAGGGTCCTGTGGGCGCCATACCACAACATCATCGTCACTATCCCCGGACAGCAACTCAACCGGCCACGCCTTCACCTTCGGCCATCGGTGGGGGAGGGGGCAGGGCCATCGGTCCCGTCACCAGGTGACCGACATCCGTAACTGCCCGAATCGGCTAGTGGCCTGCTACCGCGAGTTCGCCCTCGCCGTTCACGTAGTCCGGGACGCGATGAGAGACCCGGCTACCTGGCCGCGGCGCGCACCTGGTTCTTGATCCTGGCGAGCATCGCCGCCAGGCCGCGTAGCCGGAGCGGGCTGACCAGATCCTGCAATCCGAGCTGGCTGGAGAACTCGGCTGGCGTGGCCAGGACCTCGTCGGCGCTAAGCCCGTCAAGCCCGGCATGGAGGATTCCGGCGAAGCCGCGGGTAGTCGGCGACTCAGGCGGAGCTTCGAAGAACAGGTGAACGGTGCCCTTGTCGTCTGCCTCAACGGCGAGGAACAGCGGCGTCTGGCATTCGGGGACTCGCTCGAGCAGGTCACGGTGCTCGGCGTACCGGGCGGGCAGCGGCGGTAGCTCCTCGGCATACTCGAGCAGCAGCTGCAGCCGCTCCCTGCCGTCGAGCGCTGTGAACTCCTCGACGATGTCGCGCAGGCGTGGATTGAGCGTGCCAGCGGTCACGGCTGCTCGCCCCGGGCGATGGGAACGCGGACGCTGTTCCCCCACTCTGTCCATGACCCGTCGTAGTTGCGCACGCGCGGATAGCCGAGCAGGTGGTGAAGCACGAACCAGGTGTGGCTCGACCGCTCTCCGATCCGGCAGTACACGACTACGTCGTCATCCGGCCGCAGTCCCGCCTCGCCGCCGTATATGGCCTCAAGCTCTTCGCGACTGCGGAACGTGGCATCGTCGGCAGCCGCGCGCGACCAGGGTACGTTCTTGGCGCCAGGGATGTGCCCGCCGCGGAGCGCGCCCTCCTGCGGGTAGTCCGGCATGTGCAGCAGTTGGCCGCTGTACTCACCGGGGGAGCGCACGTCAATCATGGGCCCGCCCAGGTGGGCCACAACCTGATCCCGGAAAGCCCGGATCGGCGCGTCATCACGCTCGATCACCGGGTAGTCCGTCCTGGCTCGGCTCGGCACGTCCGTGGTGACAGGGCGGCCTTCGGCGAGCCACTTCGCCCGTCCGCCGTCGATCAGACGTAGGTCCGGGTGGCCGAACAGCGTGCAGACCCAGAGGGCATAAGCAGCCCACCAGTTGTTCTTGTCCCCGTATAGCACCAGCGTGGTGTCTCGCGCGATGCCCTTCTCCGACATCAGTTGCGCGAAGCCGGCACCGCTGACGTAGTCGCGGGTGACTGGGTCGTTGAGCTCGGTGTGCCAGTCCAGCTTTACCGCGCCCGGAATGTGACCAGTCTCGTACAGCAGCACGTCCTCGTCAGACTCAGCCACGACCAGACTGGGATGATCGAGGTGATCAGCTACCCACTGGGTCGTTACCAGCATCTCGGGACGTGCGTAGTCCCGGAACTTCGGCGCGGAGTCATACGGCAATGCCACTTTTATCCCGACCTCTGCGTGCTATGCGGTCCGCCGCCAGCGTGCCCGCCGGGGCAAGAACCATCACTGTAACCAACACGACGGCCGCCCCATGCCTTCCTGGCGGTCGCGACCGCGTGGCCATAGCGGTACGTCATCTCCATGATCGCCCTCGCCATCCCATGGGGATACCCGAACCTGCCATGAAGCCGCGCACAGCTCGCCACAGAACCAGGATCTCGCTGTCATCGAAAGCGCTGGCGACCAACTCCCGGTGGCAGAGTGGAGGACATGGCCGGCGGGCTGGCGACCTTGTTCCTCTGCGGCGATGTAATGCTGGGACGCGGCGTCGACCAGATACTGCCGCACCCCGGTGACCCGGAGCTGCGGGAGCGCGACGTCAACGACGCGCGGTACTACGTTCGCCTCGCGGAACGGGTCAGCGGCCCCATCCCGCAGCCGGTGAGCTTCTCCTGGCCCTGGGGTGACGCGCTGGAGATTCTGGCTGAGTCGGCACCGGATGCCAGGGTGATCAACCTGGAGACCAGCATCACCCGCAGCGCCGATTTCAGCCCGGGCAAGCCCGTGCATTACCGCATGGATCCTGACAACCTGCCCAGCCTGACCGTGGCGCGGCCGGACGCGTGCGCGCTGGCCAACAACCACGTGCTCGACTTCGGCCGCTCGGGGCTGCGGGAAACCTTCGACACACTGGTCGGCGCTGGCGTGCGAGCGGTCGGGGCGGGCCGCGACGCGGCCGGGGCCAGGCAGCCGGCCGCGGTCCCGGTGCCCGGGAACGGGCGCATCGTGGTCTTCTCCTGCGGCGCGGCCTCGAGCGGGATCCCCGTGGACTGGGCCGCCACGACAGGCCGCTCCGGCGTCGACTTCCTGCCGAGCCTCTCCGACGCCGTCGCCGACGACCTCATCGGCCGGGTGCGGCAGGCCAAAAGGCCGGGCGACGTCGTCGTGGTGTCGGTCCACTGGGGCTCCAACTGGGGCTACGGCGTTGGCGACGACCAGGTCCGCTTTGCTCGCCGGCTGGTCGACGGCGGCGTTGACCTGATCCACGGCCACTCGTCGCACCACCCGCGGCCGGTTGAGGTCTACCGCGGCAAGCTCATCCTCTACGGCTGCGGTGACTTCATCGACGACTACGAGGGCATCGGCGGTCACGAGGTATTCCGCCACGATCTGCGCCTGCTGTACTTCGCGTCGGTCGCGCAGGACACCGGCACGCTCGACGCGCTGCGAATGGTGCCGATGCAGGCGAGCAAGATGCGATTGCGCCACGCGACCACCGGGGACAGCGAGTGGCTGCGCGGGGTCCTTGAGACGATCAGCAGCGGGTTCGGCTGCCGGGTCAGCCGCATGTCCGACGGCGTTCTCATCGTCCGCTCGACCGCAGGCTGACTGCTGGATCTAACCGCGAGGCTGACTCCACGCCGGTAGCAGCCGGGTGATGGCGCCGGGCGACTCGGTGGCCTGGCCGCCGCTCGCTATACGTTGCGCCGGTACAGCCATGTCCCGAGTGGCGCGAACACGACAATGATCCCGGCATACCAGGCGAGTGACTGCCAGACGTAGGTGCTGGTGGGGCCGCCGAGCACAAGCGCCCGCATGGCGGACGCGGTGTAGGAGACCGGCTGGTGAGCTGCGAATACCTGCAGCCATCCGGGCATCGTGCTCACTGGGATGAAGGCGCCGGAAGCGAACACCAGCGGGGCGAGGACGGGGAACCCTGCTGCCTGCGCGGTTTCTGGGTCTCCGACGGCCAGGCCGACGACGGCATACACCCACGACATCGCCAGCCCGAAGGCTAGTACCAAGGCCAGCCCGGCCAGGAACGGGCTAGCACCGTTGTGGATCCGGAAGCCTACGGCGTAGCCGAGCCCGACCATCAGCGCGACGACAAAGACGTTCCTGGCGAGGTCGGCTATCGTGCGGCCGGCCAGCACAGCCACCCGCGACATAGGCAGCGAACCGAAGCGCTCGAGCAGGCCGCTCTGCACGTCCGAGGCCAGCCCGATGGCGGTGTTCATGGCGCCGAACACGGTGACCTGAACGAAGATCCCGGGCATCAGGTAGTCGACGTACGGGATCCCGGGCAGCGTCTTGGCCGCCACTCCAGCGAACACGTAGCGGAACAGCACCAAGAACACCAGCGGCTGGATGGTGGAGAACGCAAGCAGCCTGGGCGAGCGGCGGATGACGTTGAGGTTTCGCCCGGCGACTGCTAACGCGTCGCGGGCCGGGCTGAGAAGGTTATGCGTGCCGGGCCGCCGAAGCGCAGCCGGTGCCGCCGTCATGCCGCGACCCCGCTGACTGTCCGGTGCTGCGCTGCGGGCTCAGCATCCTCCGCGCGGTGGCCGGTGAGCAGCATGAACACATCATCGAGGCTTGGTTCGCGAACCTGGACCGCGGTGGGTTGGAGCTGGCTGAAGTCCAGCGTGTGCAGCGCATCGATGAGCACCGCGGAACTGTCGCTCGAGGTCATCCGGATGCGGTTGCCGTCTCGTTCTGGCCGCAGGCCGGGCCGCTGCGCCAGCACGGCGGCCGCGCTGGCCGAGGCGTGTTCATCAGCCATCTCGATTTCGACCACCGAGCTGCCGAGGCGAGCCTTCAGCGAAGCGGCGGTGTCGTCGGCGATCACCTTGCCGCCGTCGATTACCGCGAGCCGGTCGGTGAGCCGGTCCGCCTCTTCGAGGTACTGGGTCGTGAGCACCACGGTGGTGCCGTCGGCTACCAGCTCCCGGATCACCGCCCACAGCTCGTTACGGCTGAGCAGATCCAGGCCAGTGGTCGGCTCGTCGAGGAAGAGCACGGGTGGCCTTGCCACCAGCGCGGCCGCGACGTCTAGCCGGCGGCGCATCCCGCCCGAATAGGTTCGCACCGGCCGGGTGGCGGCATCCGCCAGGCCGAACCGAGTCAGCAGGGCATCGGCCTGGGCCCGGATTTCCGGCCGGCGCAGCTGAGCCAGGCGGCCTATCAGCCGGAGGTTCTCCCGGCCGGTCAGGTGCTCATCGACGGTGGCGTACTGGCCGGCCAGGCCGATCTGATAGCGCACCGCGGCAGCGTCCTTCACCACGTCCAGGCCCAGCACGCTGGCCCGCCCGCCATCAGGCCGCAGCAGCGTCGTGAGGATCCTGATCGCGGTTGTCTTTCCCGCGCCATTCGGCCCGAGCAGCCCAAAGACCGTTCCGGCGCGCACCTCGAAACTGACCTGGTCCAGTGCAGTCAGGCTGCCGAAGCGCTTGGTCAGCCGCTCCACCACGATCGCGTTAGTCGCGTCGGCCGCCATGATCCCGCCTTCACACTTGCCGCTTCCGGTAACGATGCTGGCCAGGCTCCACGCCCCGCTCCAGGGCCGAAAGTCATCCAGGCGTGGGTGCTGACGGCCGTAGTAGTACGACGACCGGCTGGCCGCTAGGCTGTCACCCGGTGGCGAGCTGGATGGCCTTGACGAGCAGCAGCAGGGCGGCGACGACCAGGTAACCGCGCAACGCGATGATTCCGAGCTTGAGCGCGGGTGACCAGGTGACGGGCTTGAGCATGGCCAGTGGCGGCATCCGCCAGCTGCGGCGCTGCTCAAGCGGGATGCTGGCGGAAGGCACGGCGGCTCGGCCGCGGCGGCCCCGGCTGATCCGCAGCGCGATCCCGGTGCTGCCCAGGCCGGCGATCAGCGCGACCGACAGCCACGCGGCTACCCGGGCACCGTCGAGGTGCGGGAAGATCGTCGTGGCCATCAGCGTGCCGGACAGCATCAGCAGCGTGGCGATGATGACGGTGGCCGCCACGTTCAACCAGCCCCGGTTGACCCAAGGTCCCAGGACTTCACGGTCGTTGCACAGCAGCAGCAAGAACACGGCGGCGCTAGGCAGTAGCAGTCCGGCCAGGGCCTGCACCGCCTCGGTCACGATGCCCAGCGGTGCACGGGGGATCAGCACGATCCCGGCGGCCACCGCGACTAAGCCGGCATAGGCGGTGTAGAAGCCCTTCGCGTCGGCGAAGCTGCGGTGCAGGGAGTGCTTGATGCCAAAGAAGTCGCCGAACGCATAGCTCGTCGACAGGGTGACCGCGGCGGCGCCGATCACCGAGGCGTCCAAGAGCACGATCGCGAACAACGCGCCGAGCACCGATCCCTTGTGACCAAGCGCCCTGGCCACCCCGAGCGCGTCGGTGAAGTGCCCGGCCAGCGGCGTGCCGAGCACGGCGTAGACGCCAGCGACCATGATCGCCCCTGCACCGATCACCACGACCACCGAGCCGAGCAAGGTGTCGGCGCGCTCGTGGTTGATGAACCGGGGGGTGATGCGCTTGTCGATCACGTTGGACTGCTGGAAGAACAGCTGCCACGGGGCCACGGTGGTACCGACGATGGCGATGATCAGCAGGATCGCGTCCGAGCTCACGCCGCCCTGAATGCCCGGTACGAGCGAGTGGTACAGGCTCGCGCCGTAAGCCGGGTGAGACATGAACGCCAGCGGGATCAGCACCATGCTTGACGCGATGAACGCCAGCATGGCCCGTTCCCAGCGCCGGAAGCTCCCGGTGACGGTGATCGCGATCAGGGTGGTGGCGGCGGCTGGCACTGCGACGTACTTGCTGACGCCGAAGTAGGCCAGCGCCAGCGCGACCCCGATGAACTCGGTGACGATGGTCAGGAAGTTGAGTACGAACAGGTCACCGACCGAAAACCAGCCCCAGAACCGGCCGAAGCGCTCGTTGATCAGGCGGGCGTGACCAACGCCGGTCACCGCGCCCAGCCGGACCACCATCTCCTGGTTGACAATCAGCACCGGGATCAGCAGCAGCAGCACCCACAGCAGGGTGTATCCGTAGTTCTGGCCGGCCTGCGCGTAGGTGGCCACGCCGCCGGCGTCGTTGTCGCCGACCATGACGATGATGCCCGGCCCCATGATGGCGAGAAAGGTCAGCAGCCGCCGCTTGACGGTGCGCCGCTGGTCGTCCAGCTCGCCGACGCGAATGTGGCCAAGTGCGCCCTCGATGTCACCCAGGCGAGCATCGTCGGGCACCGCTGTTGGCTGCGAGAGATTGCTCGCGAGCTCGCCCTTCGCGATGTGGCCGTCCGGGCGGGCGGGTGCCAGGCGCCTGCGCCCGGCCGACCTGATCGTGCGCCCGGCCAGCGCGGCGTGGTCCGGCGACGCCGGATTTACGGGCCGGCGGCTCACCGTGGCTCCCCGACCCGGCCGGAGCGGTCACCGGCGGCCGGGCCGTCACCGAGCCGGGTGTCCGGCGGCGATGCGGCCTCGCGCCGCCGCCAGTCATCGGGCAGCGTGGCCCCGAGCACGTCATCGACCGTGATGAGCCCGAGCATCCGGCGCTTCTCGTCCACCACCGGGATCGTGACCAGGTTGTAGTCGGCCATCAGCACACCGACGTCGGTGACGTCGGTGTCAGGCCCGATCCGCGGCGGGTCGGTGTCGCAGGCCTGCGCCAGACCCGCGGCAGCGTCGCCCCGCATCAAGGTGATCAGGCGGACCACGCCGTGCAGGCGGCCGTCATGATCCACGACGTGAATGCTGGCCAGCGCCTCCGGCTGCAGCCCATGGGAGCTGGCCACCGCCGCCAGCGCGTCGGCCACCGCGAAGTCGGCGGGCAGGGCCAGGAAGTCCAGGCTCATGAGGCCGCCGGCCTCGGGGACTGGCAACCTAGTCGTGGTCATCGCGTCTGCATCCTTTTACGCCGCAGCCGGCGCCTCGCGCCGCTGCTGCCTTCGGCATCAGGTTCCGCTGCCGGGCCGGTTGGCCTCGAGAGGCAAGAGTCTCGCGCCGCCGGGCCGAACGGCCCGGGCGGGAACCAGCCCGGCTCGCGGCGGGCTGCACTGGACCTAGCTCATCCCGCCGGCGATCCTCCCTGCTCACGGCGGCCCGTGCTGACGGGAGTCTGGCGCGGGCTGGCGTCCCGGCTGAGCTGCTTTGTGCATGATGGGAACCCAATTGGCCTGTTACTGCGACAGGGAGTGCGTGGGAGTGTGCGAGCGGCTGGCATGACATGAGACGTGGGCCAGTGGAGCGCGATGACGCGGCGCTGTTGCGCGCCGTGGCGCGAGGCGATGAGGACGCTCTTGCCTGCCTCTATGACCGGCACGCGGGATGGCTGACCGCGCGGCTGACGCGGCGGTGTGCGCTGCCGGATGTCGTGGACCAGGCGGTCCAGGACACCTTCCTCGCCTTGTGGCGGGGAGCGAGCGGCTATCAGGGCGGCGGTGATGTGGCCGCGTTCATCTGGGGCATTGGCATCCGCCGCTTGATTGACGCGATCCGCCGGGAGAAGGGCGCCCGGCGTCGGCTGCCGTGGCGCGCGGCGGAGCCGGAGGCGGTCATCTCGGCGGAGGATCAGGTGCTGGTCGGCATCGAACACGGCCGCCTCGGTCAGGCCCTGGCCGGGCTCTCGCCGGAGCTGCGCGGCGCCATCGAGGCGACCGTGCTGGACGGCCTGACCTGCGCGGAGGCTGCTGTCCTGCTGGGCGTGGCGGAAGGGACCGTCAAATCTCGCTGTCACCGGGCCAGGATCGCGCTGCGCACCGCGCTCGCCGAGCAGCAAAGCGGACCGGATACAACAGCCCGCCGCCGAGAAGCCTGGGGAAC
>Ga0187805_10000301_pt1 | contig 15699 bp, 9 predicted proteins | sample NC_wetland_sal_i_6_FD_132965 | JGI IMG/M metagenome (GOLD analysis project Ga0187805, IMG submission 132965) | Wetland sediment microbial communities from Neuse River Estuary, North Carolina, USA - Control_5 | ecosystem: Environmental > Aquatic > Freshwater > Wetlands > Sediment | place: USA...
CGTCAACAGCGCCCGGCGGGAAAGGCGCCATCGCGCGTTTCCTCGAAAAATTTGGCGAAGGAATCCAGCAGGTGGAGATTGACGTCACCGACGTGGACCAGGCCACGGAAATCCTGCGCACACGATTCGGCCTGCAACCAATCTATGCCTCGACGCGCGCAGGAGCAAACGGCACCCGCGTCAACTTCTTTCTGGTCCCAACGCCAGAAAATCAGAAGGTACTAATCGAGCTCGTCGAGCAGCCGAAACGCTCGGTAGGATAGGCTTCAGCCTGTCCTACTAACTCTTCCCATACACCGGAATCGCCGCCCCGTGAATCACTCGCGCTTCCTCCGAGCACAAAAACAAAATGACGCGCGCAATTTCCTCCGGCTTCGGCCAATTTGAAAAATCCGAGCCCGGCATCGCTTTCCGGTTCGCCGCCGTATCGATGATGCTCGGCAAGACGGTATTCACATTAATGTTGAACGGTTTCACTTCCGCAGCCAGCGAGTCCATCATGGCCAGCGCCGCCGCTTTCGACGCGGCATAGAGCGCTCCTCCCGCAGCGTGATCGAAGGCGGCCTTGGACGCGATGTTCACGATCCATCCTCGATTCTGCCGGATCATTTGCGGCACGGCAGCTCGCGCGAGGACGAACCCCGACTTTAAATTCAATTGCAGCATCTTGTCGTACGTTCGCGGATCCACTTCCCAGAGATTTGTCCCGCCCGCATATCCGCCCACCGTGTTCACAAGGACATCCAAGCGGCCGTGTTTGCCAACAATTTCGGCGATCAATTTTTCGACGGCGGGCGCGTCGGTCACGTCCACGCTCGCGCCCGCTGGAGGCTGCGCTCCGATCCTTTTGGCGGCGGCCACTACGGCGGCGAATTCATCCGCCGCCTGGTATGTAACGAGTATGGTCGCCCCCGCTTCAAGAAACGCCATGGTCACTTCGCGCCCCAGGCCCCCAGTGCCGCCTGTAACGAGAACGATCTTGTCGTGGAAGTTCATGACGACCTCTTTTTGTATGCCTTGGGAATTTTCGGCACCGAGGGTAGCCGTGTGGCGCCCACCTTTGGGTGGGCACGGTTATCTCAAGCACATGTCCACCTGAAGGTGGGCGCCACATAAAGCTTACTCCCCCGTTTGTTCGAGGAGCTTGGACACGAGGCCTGTCCAACCGGTCTGATGGCTCGCGCCCAATCCCGCGCCGGTGTCCCCATGAAAGTATTCGTAAAATAAGATGAAATCGCTCCAAAAAGGATCCTTCTGAAATTTATCATTTGCCCCAAACACCGGCCGGCGGCCGTTTTCGTCACGCAGGAAAATATGGGTCAGCGATCGCGAAATCTCCGCGCTGACTTCCCACAGCGATATTTTCTGGCCCGAGCCGGTGGGGCACTCCACGCGAAATTCGTCGCCGTAATAATGATGAAATTTCTGCAGCGACTCGATCATTAAGAAATTCATGGGGAACCAGACCGGGCCGCGCCAGTTCGAGTTTCCTCCGAACAAGCCGCTCTGCGATTCGCCGGGTTCGTAGTCCACGCGGTATTCATTGCCATTTACCAAAAGAAGGTAGGGATGTTCCGCGTGATATTTCGATAGCGCGCGGATGCCGTGCGGGGATAGGAACTCATCCTGGTTAACCATGTAGCCGAGGATCCGCACAAGCTGGTTTCTATCCACCAGCGACAGCAGCCGCCGCACTCCATTCGGCGAAGTCTGGCTGCAGTCCACGCGCGAAGCGAAGCCCGGCATGTTGTCGAGGAACCACTGCATGCGCCGCTGGAAACCAGGCAGGCGCGCGATCAGTTCCGGTTCGAGCGTCTCCACCGCAAAGAGCGGTATCAACCCGACCATCGAGCGCACTTTCAAATAATGCTGGTCGCCGTTCGGAAGATGGACCGCGTCGTAGAAAAACCCGTCTTCTTCGTCCCAGAGCGCCAGGCCCTCGGCCCGGTGCGAGTTGATCGCATCCGCGATGTACACGAAGTGCTCGAAAAATTTGCTGGCAACGTCTTCATAAGCCGGATCCTCGCGCGCAAGTTCGAGAGAGATCGCGAGCATGTTCAGGCAATACATTCCCATCCAGCTGGTGCCGTCCGATTGCTCGAGGTGTCCCCCGGTGGGCAGCGGCTGCGAACGGTCAAACACGCCGATGTTGTCGAGACCCAGGAATCCGCCTTGAAAAACGTTCATTCCGTCCGGATCTTTGCGATTGACCCACCAGGTGAAATTCAAGAGGAGTTTGTGGAACACGCGTTCGAGGAAGCCGCGATCGGAGCGCCCGCGGATGCGTTTTTCAATTTTGTAAATGCGCCACGCTGCCCAGGCGTGCACCGGTGGGTTGACGTCGCTAAACGCCCATTCGTACGCGGGCACTTGCCCATTGGGATGCATGTACCATTCCCGCAGCAGGAGGATGAGCTGTTCCTTGGCAAAATCCGGGTCGACGAGCGAGAGTGCTACTGTGTGAAACGCCAAGTCCCAAGCGGCATACCACGGATACTCCCATTTGTCGGGCATCGAAATGACGTCCGCGTTGTACAGGTGAGTCCAGTCGCGGTTGCGCCCGTTCTTGCGTTCCGGCGGCGGGGGCGGCTGGCCCGGGTCTCCGTTCAGCCACGTTCGGACGTCATAGTGATAGCACTGCTTGGACCACAGCATGCCCGCGAGCGCCTGGCGCATGACCTTGTGCGCGTCCTCCGAACGCTCCTGCGGAAAGCGGCGTGCGTAAAACTGGTCGGCTTCGCCGCGGCGCAAGTCGAACATTCTTTCGAATGTGGCGTCGAATGGATTCGCAGTCCCGGCCGAGGGATCCACGTTTGTCATCTTCAGGCGAACGGTCACGGAGGCGCCCGGCGCAATCTTGAAGCGGTAGCGCGCGGCGCATTTCGTTCCCTTTTGCGCAGGATTGACGGCACCCTTTACGCCTCCGATCACATAGTCATGGAAGCTGTCCTTCACATAAGGGGATCCCGCTGGAAAGGCGAACACGCGCTCGAAATTGGTTTCGTTCTCGGTGAAGAGCATTTCATCCGGGCTATCGACCAGAAGCCACCGCTTGCCGTACCGGCTTTCCTCCGCGGCAACCACCGCTGCGCCCATGAAATCAGGATCGCGCCACAACTTGGGGTGCCCGTGCTTCTCTCCGAAGGACCAGATATTTCGAAACCACAGCGTGGGCAAGAGGTCGAGCTGCGCTTCCTCCGGGCCGCGATTCCAGGCCGTGATCTTGATCAGAATTTCTTCCGGGGCGGCCTTGGCGTATTCCATGAACACGTCGAAATAGCGGTTTTCGTTGAAGACTCCCGTGTCCATCAGTTCGAATTCCGGCTCGCGCTTGCTTCTCTTGCGATTTTCCTCGACCAGTTGGTCATACGGGAAGGCGGCCTGGGGATACTTGTACAGGTACTTCATGTAGGAATGCGTGGGCGTCGAATCGAGGTAGAAGTAATACTCCTTCACGTCCTCGCCATGATTGCCTTCATGGCCGGTCAGGCCGAACAAGCGCTCTTTCAGGATGCGATCCCGCCCGTTCCAGAGCGCCAGCGCGAAGCACACGCGCTGATGGCGGTCGCTGATCCCGCCGATGCCATCTTCCCCCCAGCGGTAAGCGCGTGAACGCGCCATGCCGTGAGGAAAATATTCCCACGCGGTTCCGTCAGGACTGTAATCCTCGCGGACCGTTCCCCACTGCCTCTCGGCAAGGTACGGGCCCCAGCGCTTCCAGTGCTTGGTGCGCTGGTGGGATTCGTCCAGGCGCTGTTCTTCGGCTGTCATCGCGATATTCCTCGCTCCGGTCCTTAAGTAATGGGGAGTGCAGCCGGGAGGCCCGGGAAACATGAAGTATAGTCGGAAAAAGGGTAACACAGGCATTCTCGCCTGTGCGCGATTCGCGACTATCACTGAGGATGTTGCGTGCGCGCGAGAACTATAAAGCCGCACAGCTAAGTTTGGCTGTGCGGCGTAAGGCACCCCCAGTTTTGGCGATCAGGCACTGTCGCTCACCTTGCGCAGACCCATTTGAAGGAGGATGTAAATCCCGAGAACCGCCAGAACAATCACACTGACACCGGAAGATAGGAACTTCGTTTCGGTGAAAAAGGAACCTAGCCTGGCCACCGTGATGGATTGCCCTGGGTACGTTCTTATAAGGACCAGAAACGAAGCGTTTTCCAGCCAGTCGCAGCAAGTCGCACCAAATCCAAATGCCGCGAGCCCGTTAGCCCATCGCGTGGAAATTCCAGCCCTTCGCGAGGCTCCGCGAATCGATAGAAACAAGAAACTCCCATAGACGAACGGAAAAACGAGATCGCTCGTAAGCAAGAGGAATGTGTACGCCTTGCGCCCTGCTTCTCCGTAAGCCGTCATGACCTGGAAAGCTTGCGCGGGCGCGTAGCCACGAACCATCTGATCCAGCGCGAACATCGGGACAGACCCCGTATATCCGAGCGCCCGCGCCACCATGTCTTGAACTTTGACGACATTCAGGAGAATCAGAAAAAGAAATACCGTTGCGGCAAGGAACCAGTACCACTTGCGGGAAATGTTCATGACTCCGGGTCGCCCGTCTTAATTGTTCGAGGGAATGTTCGCCCATTTAAGATTTGCGAATTCCCTTGCCATCATTTGTGGGATCTATTTTGGATAGCTGCGATAGCTCCGATTGCCATCTTTCGGATTGAGTAACCATTGACCTCAGGGGCGGGATCAGTCTCCGCTACTTCTTTCAGCGCCGGGATCATGTCTTCTCCTCCGAACCTAGTGAGCGCATGGACGGTACCCGTTCGGATCATTTCATTCGAGTCGTGAAGTGAAGCGATTGTGACATCCCTAATTTTCTGGGCGGTCCCGAAGCTCAAGTTGCTGTTCTTGGCACCAATTTGGACCAGCAACTCGGACACGATGTAGCGGTCACCAAATGACTTGCTTTCAGTCATCTGCATTAGACATGGGAGTATGGGCTGACCCGCCAATACCAACCTTGTTGCAAGGTTAGAGTCAGGATCAAACGGAGAATGCGCAAGTACGCAAAGCTGCCGGGGGTTCTGCCAATCGACGATTGACATTACCGAGCCAATTAGCGAGCTGACATATTCACCGTATGCTTCCCCGTCTTCAGGCTTGACCACTTTGGAAAGCGGCAGGTGATTTTCCCGGTCAAGCAAGTCGATTAGCGCGGCCTTCACTTCTTGCCTTCGCATGGCGATAGAATCGCCAGCCAACTGTTCATATGCCTTTGCCCGCTCCACCCAATCTTTAGACTGGAGGCCGGTCAGCACGTCCGCGACGGATTGGTTTTCGGCAAGCTTTTGCTGAGCCGCGAATGTGGGGCCGATTATTAAAAGTATGGAGATAGTGACAATCACTCTTCCCATGTACATTCCCCGCGACACACCATATTCTCCTAGATTGGCGATCTGCGGGGAGATCCTCAAGTGCGCGGTGACATAGGGGTTACGTTCGTACGGGTTTCTTGGGGTTGGAAAAGACCGGCTTTTGTAGGCACATGGTCCTTGCGCCTAATTCTGGCCTGTCCTGCAGCGTTCAGTGAATCTCAATCACCCGCGCCTGGCGGATGGCTGTGATCGCGCGCAACTCGCCCAGAACTTCAGGCGGAACTTTTTGGTCCACGTTGACGATGCCTATGGCTTCGTCGGAATTTTGCACGCGGCCGAGGGCGAAGTTGGCGATGTTGATGGCGTGTTTTCCGAGAAGCGTGCCGACGCGGCCGATGACGCCGGGGACGTCCTCGTTGCGGAAGAGCAGGAGGAAGCCGGTGAGCGGGGCGTCGATATCAATGTTGTTCACGCCGAGAACGCGCAGCGCGTTGTTCAGGCCGATCATGCCGAGGACGGAAACCGTTTCTCCGTCCTTGCGCAGCGCCACTCCCAGGGAATTGGTGTACTTGGCGCGGCGCGCACTGCGCACTTCGACGACCTCGATCCCGCGCGCCTTTGCGAAATTTCCGGCATTGATCAAATTAATTTGGTCGGCAAGGATTTGCCCCAGCACGCCCTTTAGCACAGCGTTCTTGACGAGGTGCGTGTTCAGGTCGGCCAAGCCGCCGTCATAGCTGATCGAGACTTCCGAGAACGGCTTCTCTGTCAGTTGCGCGACGAAAGTGCCCAGCTTTTCTCCGAGCTGGAGATAAGGCCCCAACTTTTTGAACTCTTCGGGAGAAATGGACGGCATGTTGACGGCGTTCTTGACGGCGCCGGTGGTCAGGTAATCGCGTAGCTGTTCCGCAATACGCGTGCCGACAACTTTTTGCGCTTCTTCGGTCGAGCCCGCGATATGCGGCGTCGCGATCACACCCGGATGCTGAACGAGGCGCGGATCGGCAGGCGGCTCTGCCTCAAATACATCGAGTCCCGCGCCGGCCACGTGCCCGCTTTCGAGCGCTGCAAGCAGCGCCGCTTCGTCCACCAGCTCGCCGCGCGCGCAATTGGCGATGCGCACGCCTTTCTTGGTTAGCGCGAGCGTCTGGGCGTTGATCAGATGGCGCGTCTCCGGCGTCAGCGAGGAATGCAGGCTGATGAAATCGCTGGTCTTCAGTAATTCCTCAAGCGGGACGAGGCGGATGTTCTGCTCTGTTGCAAGCACCGTGGAAACGTAGGGATCGAAGGCGATGACCTTCATTTTATGCGCCTGTGCGAGGCGCGCGACTTCCGTTCCGATCGTGCCGAGGCCGATGAGTCCCAGCGTCTTGTCGCGCAATTCGCTGCCCGTAAATTTCTTTTTGTCCCACTTGCCGGATTTCATGGAAGCGTCGGCCTGCGCCACGGGATGCGCCATGGCGAGGAGCATGGTCATGGTGTGTTCGGCCACGCTGATGGCGTTTCCGCCGGGAGTATTCATAACCAGCACGCCCTTGCGCGTGGCGGCGTCAAGGTCGACGTTGTCGACGCCGACTCCGGCGCGCCCAATGACGCGAAGGCTTTTGGCCTTGTCCATCAGCTCGGCCGTCACCTTCGTCGCGCTGCGAACGAGCAAGGCGTCCGCGTCGCGAATTTCGTCTTCGACCTTACCCTTTGTTTTGGGGAGATTCACGACGGTCCAGGTGGGATCCGACTTCAGGATGTTCACCACGCTTTCGTCAACGCTGTCAGCGATCAGAATTTTCATTGTGCTCTCAAGTTTCTCCGTGCCCTCGCAGTTCTCTGCGTTCTCTGCGTTGCGTCTTTGCTCGTCACCAGGTCAAAGGCTTAACACAGAGGACACAGAGAAAAACCGAGAGCACGGAGAAATATTCTTCAAGATTGAATGTGAATAGAACCTGCCACCCACCACCTGCAACCTTTTCTACAAACTTTTCCGCTACGACGAATGCCGCAAATACACGCTCTGCGCGGCGCGCACACCGCTGCCAAGCTCGACTTTGTGGCCGACTTTCTGCAACGCGATTTCCAGGCCCCCGAGAACAGCGATGAGGTCCAGAAAATCGTAATACCCCAAGTGGGCGATGCGGAACATGTGGCCCTTCATCGTGCCCTGCCCGTCGGTAAGGATGGCGCCGAATCGCGCGCGCATTTCCTTGACTATCTTGGTGGATTCGATCCCCGCGGGGGCGTTGATGGCGGTCACTGCGTTGGCCGGAGAACTCACCGCAAAATTGGTCAGGCCCAGCGCGACGGCTGCTTCGCGCGTCGCCTCGGCCAAAAGCGCAGCGTTAGCGATCAAATTTTCGCGCCCGAGTTCCTTGATGTAATTCAGAGCCCCGTGCAGGCACACCACGAGCGAAGTCGCGGGTGTGTAGCTCGACTCGCCCTTCGACAGGTTCTTTCTTTCCTTCGCATAGTCAAAGTAGTAGCGCGGGAGCTTTGATTTCTCCATCGCCCGGCCAGCCTTTTCGCTGATGCTGGCGAACGCCAGGCCCGGCGGTATCATGGTCGCCTTCTGCGATCCGCCGATCATGATGTCGATTCCCCATTCGTCCGGACGCAGGTCCGTGGTGCCAAGTCCCGTGATGGCGTCCACCACAAAGCAGGTTTCCGGCAGCCCGGCCACAACCCTGCCGAGCGTCTCGACATCATTGCGCACTCCCGTCGAGCTTTCCGTCGCCTGGATAAGCACGGCGCGGAACGGTCCGCTGGTTTCAAGATGCTTCTTCATTTCGGCGACGGGAACGGGGTGCCCGTAAGGCGCTTCCGCGACAACCGCTTCGATCCCGTAAGCCTTCGCAAGCTGGACCCAGCGTTCGCCGAATTTTCCCGCCGTCCCGATGAGGACACGCTCACCGGGAGAAAGCAGATTGGACACCGCGCCTTCCATGGCGCCCGTGCCGGAACTGGCGAACACGATCACGTCATTCTTGGTGTGGAAGTAGTATTTCAGGTTCTCAAGCGTTTCCCGCATCAGCCCCCGGAAGGCGTCCGTGCGGTGGTGCAGCGTCATCGTCAGCGCGCGGAGCTGCGCTTCCAGCAGCAACGGCGTCGGTCCGGGTGTGAACAGTCTTTCTTTGATGATTCCTGGCATGTCAGTTTTCTCAGTCCATTCTCTTTAGATTAGGAGAGATTTATTTGGGGCACACGCAGTCCGAGTTGGGCCAAATCCATAGCAAGGGCATGTCCGCCTTCGATAATCAAATTGCAGGCAGGAATACAGGTTAAGGGATGCCGGGGAAATGGTCAACATATCTGGCACCGCAATTCGCCCGGATATGACCGGCATGGCGCCCAATCGATCGGAGCGCATTGCACATCGGCGAACCGCCGCGGCTAACTCTCCCGTCAATTAACGAGAGATTTTTCGAGCATTGCGGCGGCCCAGATGTTTCATGGCTTCAGAATGCACTTTCATCCCCGGGGCATACTCCGATTGCCGCGAGACTTGTGCCACCGCGATAAAGAACGAGGATTTTCCGGGCTGCATGCACGTTCGAGCGATTTTTTTCGTCACGAATTTTTACAAATTATTAAGAAAACGCTTGACTTCTTTTCGGGCGGGGAATTAAATGCCCTCAAGTTCGGGGTGTTGTATTCCAGAGGTCAGGCAAGTTTTCCAATTCGCTACAGGAAGCGATGATCCAAGAGAGCGATCATCAGGGAGGCTATGCATGGGTGTTGGAAGAATGAAGTGTGTAACTCGGAGTGTCGCAATACTGGCCACAGTGTTTTTCACTTTACTGTCAGGCGTCGTAGCGCATGCGCAGGTCACCGGAGCAACTGTTAGCGGAACCATTACTGATCCGTCGGGCGGCGTTGTGGCCAACGCAACGGTTTCGGCTACGAATACAGCAACTGCAATTACGCGAGACGTCGTCTCCGATTCTGCGGGCCTGTACACAATTCCAAACCTAGTCCCGGGAGTCTATGACATCAAGGTCACCGCGACCGGTTTTTCCACGAGCGTGGATTCGGCCCTCACACTCTCGGTCGGACAGCAACTGCAGCTTAATTTCGCCTTAAAAGTCGGAAACACCACCACGACAGTGCAGGTAACTGAGGCGGCCCCGCAGATCGATTTGACATCCTCGGCTCTAACCGGGCAGGTTGAATCGGAGACCGTACGCGAGCTCCCCCTGAATGGCCGCGACTGGACGTCGTTGGCGCAGCTTCAGCCTGGCGTGAAACCCATCCAAACGCAGATGGCTTTCGCAACTTCCGCCCGCGGCAACCGCGGCTTCGGCGGCGAAATGACCGTCTCCGGACAAAGGTCCACTTTCAACAATTACCGAATCGATGGAATCGGCGTCAGCGATTACGCCATGGCGTCGCCCGGCAACGTGATCGGGATCGTATTGGGCGTCGACGCAGTTCAGGAATTCTCGGTTTTGACCAGCGGCCTTCCGGCCGAGTATGGGCGTGCGACGGGCGGCATTGTGAACGCCGTTAGCCGCTCCGGCACCAACAGTTTCCATGGCTCCGTTTACGAATTCCTCCGCAACAATGCGCTGGATGCAAGACCTTACTTTAATAGGGTCAACGATAGTCCGAATCCGCCGTTCAAACGCAACGTATTTGGCGTCTCCGCCGGTGGACCCATCCTCAAGAATCGGCTCTTCATCTTCGGCGACTATGAAGGCCTCCGCCAGAGCAAGGGACTCACGAGCAATAGCAACGTATTCTCACCCAACGCGCGATTGGGTATCATTCCCGGCCAAACCGTACCAGCGGGCAACACTGGGGCTGGCACGCCATGCACTGATGCTGGGGGCGGTCCCGGGACGTATCCCTCTGCCCTGTCAACGATGTGCGTCGACAATTATTCGCAAGCCCTCTTGGCCCTTTGGCCGACTTCCACCGCTGTTTCAGGAACAAATCCACTCCTGGCAACCTCCATTTTCTCCGGGGTTCAGACGGCGCCCGAGAACTTCGGCACCCTCCGCGTGGATTATAAGATCGGGGACAAGGATAGCCTCTTCGGGACGTTCGTAAGGGACCCTGCGGAATACTTCCAACCCGACGCTTTTAATGACGTTCTTACGGAATCCGCCACCACGCGCACGACCATCGCAATCGAAGAAACCCATACATTCAGTTCCAACTTTGTCAACGCGGCTCGCGTCGGCTTCAACCGCGACAACGTGCTGAACACCTTCACCCCGACAGCCATCAATCCTTGCGCAAGCGTCGCGGGATGCGGTGGAGGGCCGCTCGGTGGAATTGTGGGGCAATCCGCAGCCCGCTTATCGGTCGGCGGTGGAATCACCGACTTTTTCGGCGGCACCGAGTCAGGCTCGCACTATCTCCACGCCTGGAATTCGTACCAGTACGGCGACGATGCGTTCTGGACGCATGGGGCTCACACCGTCAAGTTCGGCGTCAGCATCGAGCGAGTGCTTTACAACGAGCATACGTTCCAGAATCCTGGTGGCCGCTTCATATTCAACAACCCCTCCAGTTTCACACCCCTAAACCGTATCGAACAATTCCTGGCGGGAATGCCAAGCCATTACGAGGCGGGCTTGCTGGATATCGTGGACAACCCCCGTGAATTCCGGCAAACCCTATTCGGCTTCTACGCTCAGGATGACTGGAAGTTTAAATCCAACCTGACATTCAACGTGGGTCTCCGGTACGAGCCGACCACGGTGCTAAGTGATGGTCAGGGCCGAATTACCAATCTGGCGAATATTTACGCAACGTCTCCCACATGCGGAGTGCAGTTCTCTGCTCCGATTCCGGCGCAGCCCGGCTCCTCCTGCAGCGGCACTGGTCCGTACTACAAGAATCCAACGCTTCGCAACTTTGAGCCACGCGTCGGTTTCGCGTGGGATCCGTTTAAGACTGGAAAGACCTCGGTACGTGGCAGCTTTGGCATCAATGACGTGGACCCACTGCCAGGGTATTTCCTTTTGCAGCAAAATCAGGCCGCGCCGTTCCTCATCTTCAAGAGCATTACCGGCAACACGAACTTCACAACCCAACCGGGCTTTACCGGTCCATTCCAGGCAGGTGAAGGCGGCGTGCAGCTCGCGAACTCCACCGCTAGCAATCTGGCCATGTCAACGATCGAGGGCGCGCCTCACCGAAGCTACGTTGAGCAATGGACCCTCTCCCTGCAGCGCCAGCTCACGTCCGATATGTCTCTGACGGTTGGATACGTGGGTTCTCACGGCAACCATTTACTTATGCGGGGAGACGACGGCAACATGTCGGGTGCGCCGGGTAGCGCGGCGCCAACTGAAACAACCCCATATGGATATTTGTTCCCGTGTGGCGCGCCCATCACCGCGACTGGTTGCACTCTGGGTGTCACACCCGCTGGGGCCAGCGCGCAAGCGAATCCGGCGCTGGGAACGATCCGATACATCTTCTGGAACACAACTTCCAACTACAACGGCTTGAACGTAAATCTGAACAAGGTTCTCAGTCACAACTTCCAATTCCAGGTGTCCTACACGTACTCGAAGTCGCAGGATGACGATTCGCAGACCATCGCCGGCGACACCTTCGCCAACGGCATCAACTCGCCGATCTGGTGGCTGCCGAGAGCGTATTACGGCCCCTCCGACTTTAACGTTACCAGCACACTCTCCATCAACGCCCTCTACACGATTCCGACGCCAAAATCGTGGAACGGTGCGATGAAAGAAGCGCTGGCCAATTGGGAGGTTGGCGGCATTTACACGTACAACAGCGGGACTCCGACGACTGTAACCAGCACCGGCGATCCCTTGGGGCTGAACAATGCCGGTGCGGATCCGTTTGGTCCCTTGGTCAGAATCCCGGGGTGCAATCCGACTAATTACACAGTCGGAGGACCTGTAGTCGGGTTCTTTAACCAAAACTGCTTCACCGAGCCCTCCCTGCCAACTTCTGCTTTAGGTTCCTTGCAATACGGGTGCGCTGGTTTCCCGAAGGCGGGCACGGCAGGCTTCATACCTGCGGCGGCTTCTGGCCAAACCTATTGCTCCAACCTGATGCCGTTAAACGTCGGCCGAAACACCTTTTACGGCCCCAGCTTCTTGAATTTGGATTTCTCAATCCACAAGATCTTCCCCGTTACGCGAATCTCGGAATATTTCAACATCGAGTTCCGAACGGAGATATTCAACATCTTCAACCACTCCCAGTTCGTGCCGCCGCAGCCTAACAGCGGTGACAGCAACTCTGCATTGATTAACACGGACGGATCGTACGCCGGCGTCGGAAATATTCTCAGTCCGGCGAACTTACAGACACCTGCAAGGGAAATTCAGTTCGCCCTCAAGGTGAACTGGTAGTTTTATGATTGCTGGCTTGACACAAAAGCCCGTCCGCCTCGGCGGACGGGCTTTTGTTTTCCCACGCGGAGTCGGATCAGCATAACGAAACTCGATGGCTGTATTCCCTGCTTGACGGATTCACGGTCACGGATTCGCTGGAACCCCGGCGTCAACCTCAACTGAAGCCAAAGATTGTGCGCCTTCTTTCAGGGAATTTTCAGGCTGCAGAGATTAAAGTGCGAAGGTCCCACACAGCTCCAGTAAGAATAGACGCTTCGCAGTTCTGAACTACGGGCAAATCTACACAACAGGCTTGAGCGTGCCCTACCGGGAGCGCGGCCAAAGATTATTTCGGAGGAGGAACCATGAAAGTTTCAAATTACGCACGACTCGCGCTTGCGTTTTCGATTGCGCTGTCGGCTGCGTGCGTCCTCGCTGGATCGCCGGCTGGAAGCGGCTATCACCTGATCAAAAAAGTTTCCTTTGGCGCGGCGCCCGGAGTCGGCGCCACCAGGGAATATTTTGACTACGTGATTGTTGACGCTGCCGCGCGCCTCGTGTATTTCACGCACGGCACGGAGGTCAACGTGGTGAATGCCGACACCGGAGACAAGGTCGGCACGGTGACCGGAGACTGGAAGCGAGTTCATGGGGTCGCACTCGTCCCTGAGTTGAACAAGGGATTCATCACCGATGGCGATGCGGGCAACATCATCGTGTTCGATCTGAAAACGCTCAAGGTCACCAAAACGATCAAAGCGGAAGACGACGCCGACTGGATCCTTTACGATACGGCCTCGAAGCGAGTTTTTGCGTTTAACGGCAGCTCCCACACGGCGACAGCCGTTGATCCCGTGAAGGAAGAAATAATCAAGAGCATTCCCTTGGGCGGCGCTCCGGAGCAAGCCTATCCCGACGGCAAGGGAATGATTTATGACACGCTCCAGTCCACAAACGAAATCGTCGCCATCGACGCGCATGACCTCGTCGTGAAGTCGCGCTTCCCCGTCGCGCCCTCCGGTGCGCCCACCTCGATCACGATGGACCGCAAGAACCGGCGGCTTTTCGTGGGCGGAAGAAATCCCAAGATGCTCGTAATGATGGATGCAGACACGGGAAAAGTCATCGGCCAACCGTTCCCGATCGGCGACCGCGTGGACGCCAATGTATTTGATCCGGCTACAATGACGGTCGCGGCCGCGACACGCGAAGGCACGCTGCACATCTTCCATGAAGACTCGCCCGACAAATTGTCTGTGGTCGAAACGATCAAGACCGAATTTGGCGCCAAGACCATGGGGTTGGATCCGAAGACCCATAACCTGTACCTCACCACATCCGATTTCGGCCCCGCTCCGGCGCCGACGGAGAAACAGCCTAATCCGCAGCCGGTGGCTACGCCGGGAACGTTCCGCCTGCTGATTTACGGGCGGTAACAAAACGCATCAGAAAATTTCAATTCGGAAGCGCCAGAACTAAATCGGGATTTTGCATCGCAAGGGAGGCTCCATGAAACGACTGAAATGTGCGTTGAGTATTAGTCTGCTAGTCCTGGCGGCAGCCGTCATGGCTTCCGCTCAGGGGCAGGTGACCGCGGTCCGCGCGGGCAAGATGTTCGACCCCAAGTCCGGAACAAATTTGGCGAATCAGGTTGTGCTCATCACCGGCGACAAAATTACGGACGTCGGCCCTGCGGATAAAGTAACAATTCCGGCGGGCGCAAAGGTGATCGACCTCAGCAAGGCGACCGTCCTGCCCGGATTGATCGACGGCCACGTTCACCTGACCGACGCCCAGGGGAATTTGCAGCACCAGATGATGGTCGCCCTCTTCAGCGCCACGTCCAGCCTGAACGCAGGCTACACCACGCTGGTGGCGATGGGATCGCACGGCGGCGGCTTCGCCGACGTGGAGCTCAAGAAGGCGATTCAGGCTGGTCTGGTGAAGGGCCCGCGCATCATTACCGCCGGTCCCATCATCAACATCACTATGCCGGGCAACTCTCCATTCCCTCTCATGTATACGCCGGCGGAGCCGGATATTGAGGTGAACGGGGCGGATCAGATGCGTGCTGCGGTGCGCGAACTTGCCAAGTACGGCGTCGAACACGTCAAGATTCACACCACCGGGCCGTTCTATTTCGACAAGGACGGCAAGATGTACAACCAGCCGCTTCCCACTCGGGAAGAGCTCGCCGCCGTCATCGACGAAGCGCATCGCCGCGGAATGTGGGTCGCCTCGCACACCTACGGTGGCGAAGGATTGAAGATGGCGATTGACCTCGGCCTCGACAATATCCAGCACGCGACGGCCGCAAGCGATGATGACATTCGCGAAATCGTGCAGAAGCATTTGCCCATCACCACGACGATTCTCGATCACCGCCAGGACGAGCCCGAGGATCTGAAACAATGGGCGCCGTACAGCCGGTGGCGCCTGGTCGAAGTGACCTGGAAGAAGATGCTGGCCGCCGGAGTGGTTCTCGGATGGGGCAGCGGCTCCGCGCCACCGCCAGGCCGCGTCTACAACACGGAGTGCAATTGTTCGCACGGCGTGCAGGGCGAAATGTTCCCCATTTTCGTGAAGTGGGGAGCGAGCCCCGTGTACACGCTGCGCATGGCCACGACGGTGAACGCGGAAATCATTCACATGTCGGACAAGCTCGGCACCATCGAGAAGGGCAAATTCGCCGACATGATCGCTGTTTCCGGAGACCCGTTGCAGGATATTTCCGAGATGCAGCGAGTGAAATTCGTGATGAAGGGCGGCGCGGTCATCAAGAACGATTTGGCCATGGCACCCGGCATGATGATGTCCGGCAATTAGTCTAGGAAAATTAGAGCAATTCGCGGCGGCAGGAGCCCGCAAGATTTCATTTCTCGCGGTTTTCTGCCGCTGCTGTTTCCTGGCGTATGGGTGCGATTCACAGCCCCAAATCGCTGAGCCCCGCGTGTTCATCCGGCCGCCGCCCAAGCGGCCAAAGGAAAAGACGTTCGGAGGGCCGGATCGGCAGATCGTTGATGCTGGCATAGCGGTGATGCATCACGCCCTCAGCA
>Ga0187805_10000302_pt1 | contig 15683 bp, 13 predicted proteins | sample NC_wetland_sal_i_6_FD_132965 | JGI IMG/M metagenome (GOLD analysis project Ga0187805, IMG submission 132965) | Wetland sediment microbial communities from Neuse River Estuary, North Carolina, USA - Control_5 | ecosystem: Environmental > Aquatic > Freshwater > Wetlands > Sediment | place: USA...
GCCCCAGTCTCAGCAGCAGCTTTCGCAGGTTCTGGTTCCACTCGGCGCGTTTCTCGGGGAGAAGTCGCGCGGCCTCCCGGAATTCGTCCACTGCCTCGTCGAAACAGTTCTTGCGCTCGAGGGCGACGGCAAGAAAGTAGTGCGACCAGCCGATGTTGGCGTCGAGGCGAACCGCTTCCCGGAACTGCGCGATCGCCTCGCCGTCGACCGCCGGTGTGCCGCGTACGCCGTCAAGCAGCGCCGCGCCGCGCAGTTCCGCGAGCATCGCGCGCGCCTCGCCCACATCGATCGGCGCGATCCGGACCGCAGTGTCCTTGAGCACTTCGACGAAGATTCCGCCGAGGCCAACCATCACCATCGCACCGAACTGGGGATCGCGCACGATGCCGGCGAGCAGTTCCAATCCCCCCGCCGCCGCCATCGGCTGCACGGCAACGCCCTCGAATCGCGCGCCAGCGGCCTTTTGCGAGAGATTTGCGCGAATGCGCGCGAAGGCCTCGCGCACTTCGGCCTTCGATGCCAGGCCCAGCGCGACGCCGCCGACGTCGCTCTTGTGCGTGACGTCGGGCGAAAGCACCTTGAGCACGACGGGAAAGCCGTGGCGTTCAGCCACCGCTGCGGCTTCATCGGCGCTGCGGGCCGGCTCGGCCATCTGGGTTGCGATGCCGATCGCTTCGAGGATCCGCTTGGATTCGATTTCCGAAAGCGCACTGCGGCGGTCGGCCGCGGCGCGCGCGATTGTTTCGTCGACGATGCTCACGTTCACAATTTCCGAGTTATAACCGAGAGTTTGGGTTGATTGATAATCCGCCGCCCCACCCCGCAACCAGACGTGAAGAGCGAGTCGAACCTGTGTCTACTCCAAAGGGGCAAAGGAGTCGAGGGTTTTGGTCAGCCGACATCGGCGCATGCTTTGTGCAACCTCGTCGCCGGCTTAAAGGTCATGGTCGCGGCCAGGAGACGGGATGGCCGGCGAAGGTCAGGACGCGCGCGAGATGCTCGGGGTTGAGGCCGTCGGAAACCTCGGCAACCCAGAAGCAGAAATCGATCAGATCCCGGTCGATCTGATCTTCCGGCGGACGCGGGATGTAGCGGCTCCACAACCCGTAGACCATCGCCATCGACGGGCGGCCGCGCCCCAGGTCCGCGAGTTCGAGCGCGTAAAGATGGCCGCTGGCCGAGCGCCAGTAGACCCTGCCTGCGCGCTTGCCCACCGCACGTTCGAGCGACTCGGCCACTTCAGGCCGCGCGTCGAGTTCCTGCTCCCATAGCAGCGGGTCGGCGCGCAAGCCGGCCAGTTCGTCAGCGGTCGGCGTGACAAAATTCATACGCGGTTCCCCGCCACCCGATTGAGATACGAGATGATTGCGGCGGCCACGTCGGGTCCGCGGTCGTCCTGGAGAAAATGCGAAGCTCGGTCGAATCGGATCGGCCCCTCGGCGTTCGGCATCAGCTCCTTCAACCGATTTGCGTACTCGATGGGGAAGACGGCGTCCTCCGGCGCCCACAGCAGCAGGGTCGGCGTCCGCGCCAGCTCGGGCAGCCGGCGCTGGATCATCGTCATGTCGGCCCATCCGCGGTCGCCCTCGCGCAGCGGAATCGTCCTCGGCCAGGTGAGCACGACGTGATCGGAATCGGGCTCGTCGAAGACGTGGTGATAGCCGCGCTTCTCCGCGTCCGTCATCCCGCGCTTGGAGATCGCCGACGGTCCCGCATGGGAGAGCACCTTGAAGCGCTTCATCAGGAGCTGACCGATTAGCGGCGCATGCCAGGTCGTCCACGGCAGCGGCGACTGATGGAACTGGCCGACATAATCGGTGTAAAGCCAGGTGTTCATCAGAATCAACGCGCCGAGCCGGTCGAGCCTTTGCAGAGCCGCTCCCACGCCCTGCGGCCCGCCCCAATCCTGTCCGACGATCACGAAGCCGCGCAGATCGAGCTGGTCGATCAGCGAAACCAGGTCGGCGATATGATGCGCCAGCGTAAGCGCGGCGTCGACGCGTGGATGGTCCGAGTAGCCCGTCCCGATCCAGTCGGGAACAACGGCGCGGTAGCCGGCTTCAGCCAGCGGGTCGATGAAGTCGCGATAGAGGAATCCCCAGGTGGGATTTCCGTGCAGCAGTATCACCGGCCGCGCGCCGGGGCTGCCCTCGTCGACGTAGGCCATGTTGCGGCCGTTGACGCCGAGCGTTTTCTGCTCCCATGGGAAGAGCTCACGAAGCCATGCCGGTTTTTCATTCATGGCGGATAGGAACGGTAAATCCGGTTTTGAGTCCTCAATGTCAACAACCGATATAGATGGGCCGGTCGCACTCTGCAAGGTTCGAGCTGGGTTTTCGTCCAACGTCCGACTTAATTTGATGTGAAACCCGCGGTGGGTAGGGGTGACCCCTGCACTCAGTGAAAAGAAAAGATGCGGGCTTCGCCCTGTTAGAAGGGTAAGGGTGGGAGATCAACGGGCGAGGTAAGGATCGCTGGGCGTCTCGGCGAGACGGCGGGCGGCTTAAATGGGCGGGCTTACAATAAGTCCGGCGCCGGCGCGCGGAGGTCGCGCGCCGGCGGCGGCTTAAGTTGGCGTCCAGGGCGGGCAGGGACGCCCGCCCCACTACACTCGGGAGCGTCCCGGCATTCGTTCAGGCAACTTTGCGTGCGGCAGCCGCGCCGCGATGCCACTTGCTCATGTGTTCCTTGTGGGTCTTCAGATACGCGGGCCCATCGTAGTACTTGTCGTAAAATTCAAGCTCGATGTGCTGCGCCTGGATGTACACGTAGAGCACCATCGGCGGAGCGAATGCGGGGAAGGTGCCGAAGGTATCCCAGACATAGCGGCAGGTCTCCTTGGCGATCGCGATGGTCTTTTCCGGCGTGCGCGGCACCTGGCGCAGGAAGTCTGCGCGGTTCTTGTACGGCACCGGCTTTTTGGCGAACGGGTTGAAGGTGCCGTTGGGGCCGAACTTCTTCGCCACCACCGCATCGACGGCCGCCTCCATGTCCTTGTAGTAGGGCGGGCGGAAGCTCTCGAACCCGCCGTCGATTCCGATTGGCGCAGGGAAGGAATTGGGGTTCTTCGGGTTCGCCTCGAAGCGAAAACCGAGTCCACGGCCGGCCGGCGTACCCCCCATCACCACAAAGCTGGTCATCCCGCCATACAGCCATCCGCCGAGCCCCATCGCCTGCTCAGCCAGCAGTATGTTGTGGCCGATGAAGGCGCCCTCGGCGCCGGCCGTGGCAAGCATCATCTGGCTCTCGAACATCGAGAGCGGTATGGGAGTATCGACCCATCCCTCGCGAATCCATCGCTGGTCGATGCAGGGACGCATATTGTTGCGATCGTCGACGACATACCCTCCCAGGTCCGCCTGCAACATCACCGCATTGATCATTTCCTCGGTGATGTCGGTCACCGGCATAAACAAGGTGGTGCCAGGCATGTTCGCGTTCCAGAGATTGAACGACATGATCGCGCCGGTGTTGCGCGGAATATCGAGCCGTCCGTCGAATAGCTTGACGCGGTTGTTGCGGACGAAATCGAGCAGCCGATCGCGATCGCTCTTGGAGGCCACCTCCTGCAACTTGACCGGCTGCACGTCGCGCAGCTTCATCAGGTAGACGCCGTCGTCATTGCTATAGAAGAGCTCGGTGCCATGATTTCCGCACGGGCTTGCCCAAGTGCGCCCGACATGCTCGACCATCGTGTTGCACATCCCGTCCCAGGTCTGTACGCCATCGAGATTGGCCGGGCGCGGCGTGTGCGGCATGTCGGACAGGTTCAGCCCCGAGACCCCGGTGCCGGCAGCGACCAGGATCGCTTCTTCGACTTCATCGAGCGGCATCGGATCGTGCTGCGACTTGTGCTTGTTGGGCCCTTCCTTGATCTCCATGCCCAGGCCGAAGCGGCGCGAGCGGCGGTTGAAGATTGCGTCGAAGAGCGGGAAGTTAAACGCCTCGTCGACCTGTTCGAGTTCCGACAGTTTGATGTCATCAGCCATGTAATATCCTCCTGCTCTTGCTAGAGCGCTTCGACTACGGTTTCGGTGCCGGCGCCGATTCCGGCGCGGGGGCGGCGGGTTGCGCGGCGGGCGCGAGGCGGCGGAGGCGATCTTCCTCGGCCAGGCCGACCAGATAGCGGAAGGCGAACAGCGCGGCGAAATCGATCACTTTGGCGCTGATCTTCATTGTATTCAGCATTTCCTTCAGCTCATCGACGCTGAGCATGGTCTTGGCCGACCACACTCCCATCTTGCCGGTCATTATGAGTTCGCCGTTCTCGACCCCGACGTCCTCGATCGTCATGTTGAAGTTGCCGGCGCGCGATCTAATTCGCATCTTTCGATTCTCCTTGCTCAGCCGTAGCGGTAGGTCATGCCGAATCCGCCGCTTGGGTATCGCCACGAGATGTTGTGGAACGGGCAGATGATCCGGCAGGTGCCGCACTCGATACAGTTGCTCCAGTAAATCGTGGTGTGACCGTTGTCTTCGACTTTGTAGTTTTCAACCGGGCACGTCACTGTGCAAGGTTTCTCGAGGCATTGGAGGCAGACCCCCTGATCGATGATCTTGAGGTGCGGACTTCCCTCGTCGACCTTCATCACCAGGGTCGCCAGTTTGTCATCGCGGCCGAGCAACTTGGGCGGGCCGAGAAAGTTCGCCAAGAAGACGGGCTTCGCAGTGCCGGATGGACTTTTTACTTCGTCTGCCATTGCAACCGGTTCTCCTGCTCTCGATCCCTGTCCCTAAAGTATAGCCGCCCTGCCCGCATCGAGCAGGTCGAGCCCGAGGCTCATCAGCCCTAGCTCGGCGAGCACGTGGTCCGCGACGGCCAGCTCGAGCGTGCGCTTTGGCACCTGCATCCCGTCGTCGGTAGGCGCCACGGAAAGCAACTTGCGCGCGAGCTTGGCGAATTCGTAGGGATATTTGCTGAAAAACTGGGGATGGGTCTCGGCCATGCGCGTCAGCGCCTGATAGCGATCGTAATCCTGCCAGACGAAGCTCTCGCGAAGGCGGCTCGCGTAAGGCTCGAGCGCCTTGGCCGAATAGTCGCCGGCCTTGTGCGCCTGGAGAATCGTCTCCGCCGCGATCACGCCCGAGGCCATCGCCATGTTAGTGCCCTCATGAAAGAGAGGGTTGGCATTGACCAGCCCGGCGGCGCCGCCGATCACGACGATCCCGTCGCCCACGAAACGCGGCAGATCGTGCGGCGTCATCTCGGGAATCAGATGCGCCGAGTACTCCTCCGGCGTGGTGCCGCGCAAGAGACGGCGCACCACGGGATGCATTTTGAATTCGTTCAGCAGCTCGTCGGGCTGGGCGCCCAGCGCTTTGAGTGCGGCAAGCGGAATCCCGTAGCCGACGGAAATCGTGTCGCGGTTGGTGTAGAGGAAGCCGGCACCCATCGCGCCCCGCACCGCTCCACCGCCGAGATACTCGTACGCCGCGCCTTCATCGCCTTCGAGCGAGAAGCGATCCTCGATGACTTCGCGCGGGAGAGAAACGACCTCCTTGACGCCGAGAATCACCGAGAGCGGAAGCTCGCCGCGAAGCCCGGCAGACTGCGCAATCAGCGAATTGGCGCCGTCGGCGGCGACGACCACATTGGCAAGCACCTCGCCACCCTCGCGCCGCGCGCGAACGCCGACCACCCGGCCGTCGCTCACGATCGCCTCGTCGACAACCGTCTGAGTGACCAGCACTGCGCCCGCCGCTTCCGCCTTTTTGGCCAGGTAGCGGTCGAATATGGCGCGCAGGGCCGTGAACGAATGGTTGTAATAAGGAGGCTCGAAATCGAGAAACTTGAACGAGAGCGCAAGCTCATCGCTCTGAGATAGCATCGAGAACCGCTTTTCGATGACGTGGCGCTCGACGCAGCCGGCACCCGGAAAGTCCGGGAAGTACTTGCTGAGCACGGTCGTGTAGAGCACGCCGCCGAACATCGCCTTTGAGCCCGGGTAGTCGCCGCGCTCGAACATGATCACTTCTAGGCCGCCCTTGGCGAGCATGTATGCGGCCATCGAAGCGCCCGGTCCGGCGCCAACGATCGCTACGTCGAAGCGTTCAGCCATACGGCCCTCGGCGCGGTTTTGCCAGACGCAACCGGAAATTGCAGACCATCAACCGTGTCACGACGATCTAACGCTTAGCGCGGATCCGCCGATACGCGCAAACAGCGGAGCCGATCGCGGGCTCGGGGCAGGTTCAGAAGGCCGGCAGGATTAGGCAGCCGATCGCCCGCGGCTATTCGCCCGGACGCGGCGGAATCGCGACGTAGTTTCCGGGATCCTCCTCCATCGCCTCGCGAATGTCAGGATGCGCGGAGAAGAACTCGGCGAGTTCAGGATGCTTCTTGGCATAGCCGGCGTCGTCGATCAGCGCGGGCTTGTAGGCGAGCTCGAGTGCAAGCTTGCGATGCTGGCTGGCGAAATCGCTCCAGGTGTGGAGCTTTTGCATGTCGAGGTCGCTGGTGTCGGCGGCCTTGAACTCGATCGTGGTATTCCCGTTGACCACGACGCCGAGCGTCTTTCCTTCCTGCGCCATCAAGGGAGCAGCCAAAGCGACGGCAAGCGCGATCGCAGCAATCAGAGTTGAAGAGCGATTCATCTTCTTCACCTCCCGGTTATCGGCAAAACCTTACCCTATCAGTTTGGAGACATATTATACAGTAATACTTTAGAAACGCGCCGGTGAGAGTGTACGCGAATCGAAAATGCCGGTGCTGCCGCGCGCGATGAGATCTGCCGCGATTTGCCCCAATGCGGGGCTGCTCTCGATTCCAAACCCCTGCTGTCCAGCGAGCCAGAAGAAGCCGCGCACAAGCGGATCCTCGCCGACCACCGGAACCGAGTCGGGCGAGAACGTGCGCAATCCAGACCATTTGCGTTTCAGCGAGCGTGGCACCAGGCGCGGCGCGAACCTGCCAAGCCGCTCGATAGCGCTCGCGATTACCACGTCGTCGGGTTGCGGATCGCAGGGGCGCATCGGCTCCTGGTCCATCGGGCTGAGCAACAGGCCTCCCGACTCCGGCGCGAAGTAGAGCTGATCCAGCTCACTGATCACGAACGGCCATCGACTGACGTCGATCTGCTCGGGCGGCTCGAAGGTGACGATCGTCCGGCGGCGCGGCTCGAGCACGATTGGCGCAGCGCCAGCCAGGCTGGCGATCTGGCCGGCCCATGCTCCCGCCGCGTCGACCACCCAGCGCGCGCGGACTTCGCCAGAGTTGGTAATGACGCCACGGCATCGGCCGCGCTGGACGATCACGCCGCGCACTTCGCAGTTCGTCCGCAGCTGCGCCTGGCGACGCCGCGCGTGTCGCAGATAGCCCGACAACAACTCGTGAACATCGATGCGCCCATCCTCGGTGAGAAGAATCGCGCGATCCGGCTCCTCCAGTTCCAGAACCGGGACGCGGGCGACAGCCTGGGCGCGCGAAAGTACCTCGAAGGCGACGCCGTCAGTGCCGAGACGGGCGATCGCGGCGGGCAGCAGCTGCAACATCGAATCGCGGAATACGAACATCACCTGCGAATGCTCGAGAAGGGGATTTTCCGCGAATCCTGCCGGCGGATTGCGCAGAAAGGTTGCGCCGATCGCCTTCAGGCGTTGCACGGTCGGGTTGGGATCGAACTCGACCAGCGTCGCGGCGCTGCGCCCGGTCGCGTGATAGCCGGGCTGACTCTCGCGTTCGAGAATCACGGAATCGGTCAGGCCACGCTCGGCGAGAAAGTACGCCAGCGACGCACCGGCGATTCCGCCGCCGATTATGACCACCTCGAAACTGCTTTTATCGCTCACTGCCGAGGGCTAAGGGTCCATTGCGGCCTGCCCTCAATCAAGATGCTTGCGCAGGAACGTCGGGATGTCGAGCTTGTCATCGCCGTCGAGCAGGGAATTGGGCTCGAGTTTCTCGCCCTCGGCCGGGCCCGCATCCTCGCCGCGGCGCCTGAAAGCCGGAATGTCGAGCGTATTGTCGTCCACGACCATCCCCATCCTGCGCACCGGCTTGTTGCCCGGAAACATCTTCACCTGCCCTGCCTGCGCCGGCGCCGGCTTGACCTCCATGGGATCGACGGGCCGTGTCGAGGCCGCTGCGATCGGCGTGGTGATGGGAGCGCCCGAGGGCGAATAGCGCGCCGAAGCTCGGTCGAGATCGCCGAATCCCGTCGCGATAACCGTGACGCAAATCTCGTCCGACATCGCGTCGTCGATTACCGCGCCGAAAATGATGTTCGCGTCCTCGTGCGCCTCTTCCTGGATCAGGCTGGCCGCCTCGTTGACTTCGTAGAGCGCCATGTCCGAGCCGCCGGTCACGTTGATCAGCAGGCCGCGCGCACCCTTGATCGAGATGTCTTCGAGCAGCGGGCTCGAGATCGCGCGCTGCGCCGCCTCGACCGCGCGATTCTCACCCGAGGCCCGCGCCGCGCCCATCATCGCCATGCCCATCTCGGACATGATCGATCGCACGTCGGCGAAATCCAGGTTGATCAGCCCATGGACGGTGACCAGTTCGGAAATTCCGCGCACCGCCTGCAGCAGCACGTCGTCGGCCTTCTGAAACGATTCCTTCAACGAGGTATTTTTGTTCGCCACCGAAAGCAGGCGTTGATTGGGAATCGTGATGAGCGTGTCGACCGCGTTCTTCAGCTCGCGCAGTCCTTCTTCCGCCTGCGCCATGCGGCGGCGCCCTTCGAACTGGAACGGCTTGGTTACGACGCCGACGGTCAGCGCTCCGATCTCGCGCGAGATGCGCGCAATCACTGGCGCAGAGCCGGTTCCGGTGCCGCCGCCCATCCCGGCGGTGACGAACACCATCTCCGCTTCGGACAGGATTTCGCGGATCCGCTCTTCGTTTTCGAGCGCAGCCTTTTTTCCGATTTCAGGATTGCCGCCGGTGCCGCGTCCGCGCGTGATTTCATCGCCGATCTGAACGCGCAGGGGCGCATGATTATTCTGCAGCGCCTGGATGTCCGTATTCACGGCGATGAAATCGACGTTGCGCAGCCCGACATTGATCATGTGGTTGACCGCATTGCCGCCGCATCCACCAGCGCCGATTACCTTGATCCTCGCGCCCGGGTCGGGATTACTCACCAACTCAATCATCACAGATCCTCCTCCGCCACCTACCGGCAAAATTTGTTGCCCAATTAATTTCCTGTTCCGGCGACTTCTCAAAAGAAGTCCCTCACCCAATCGCTGAGCCGCGAGCGCAGCCGCCCCAGCCGCCCGGTTCTTCCCACGCCGTTGCCAACTCCGCCGGCTGCGCTCTGGTACAGCACCAATCCCGCCGCCGTCGTGAACATCGGCTTCATCAGTTCTTCGGGCAGGCCCTTCACGTTGATCGGAAGTCCGCGCCGCACCGGCACGCCGAAGATGCGCTCAGCCAATTCCTGCGTGCCTTCCAGCAGCGAGGTCCCTCCGACCAGCACCACGCCCGAGGCCAGGCCGTCGGCCACCCCCGAGCGCAGCAGCTCGCGCTGCACCATGGTGAAAATCTCTTCCATCCGCGGCTCGATTATTTCTCCAAGCAGCCGGCGCGCGATCACCCGCGGCTCGCGCCCGCCGACGCCCGGCACCTGCACCACCTCTTCGCGGCGCACGACCTGGTTGGTCGCCACGCCAAACGTGACCTTGAGCCGCTCCGCTTCGGAAATCGGGGTACGCAATCCTGCGGCGATATCGCTGGTAAGATGGTTTCCGCCGATCGGCAGCACCGCGGTATGCATCACCGCCCCGCCGTGAAACACGATGATGTCCGTGGTGCCGCCGCCCAGATCGATCAGCGCCACCCCGAGCTCGCGTTCCTCCGGAAACAGCGCCGCATCCGCCGACGCCAGCGGCTGGAAAACCATCTCCGACGGCGTCACGCCCGCGCGCTCGCAGCACTTGGTGAGATTCTGGCCGTAGCTCTGCGCCGCGGTCACGATATGAATGCGCGCCTCCAGCCGCACCCCAGCCATCCCGTACGGCTCGCGCACGCCCTCCTGCTCATCGACCGCAAACTGCTGCGGCAGGATATGCAGCACTTGCCGATCGAGCGGGATTGCAACCGCGCGCGCCGCGTCGATCACTCGATCCACATCGCGCGAGCCGACTTCACCGCCCCGCACCGCAACGATTCCGTGGCTGTTGAGGCCCTTGATATGCGGCCCCGCGACCCCGACCACGGCCGAACCCACTCGCACGCCCGACGTTTTCTCCGCTTCCTCGACCGCCGCTCGGATCGCATCGACCGTCGCCTCGATATTGACCACCACGCCCTTGCGCAACCCCGTGCACGGCGCGATTCCGTAGCCAAGCGTCGCCAATTGGCCGTCGGGCAGCGACTCGCCGACGATTGCGCACACTTTGCTCGTGCCGACGTCCAATCCGGTGAGCAGATTTCTCATCGCGTCACCGACTCCGGTGTGCCGCGCGGTTTCTCGGAAGATGACCCGGCAGCAGATTGGGGCGGCTGAAACACAACTCTTCGAACGCCGCCCTTAGGTTTCGAACGGTTACCCTCGGCTGCATGCAGGCGCACGACAGCCTGCCCCGGGGTGGTCAAATCGAGCGCGGCGATCAGGTTCTCGCGCCCATGCCATTGCTGTCGCACCTCGATTGCGCGCTGAATTTCCGTCGTCTCGCGATCGAGATCGATCACCACCTCGGTACGCTCGCGTTCCAGAAAAAGCGACGCGGTCGCATCGTCATTAATTCGCATCTCGGAGATAATTTCGGAGAGCTGCGTCTCGGCGCGCACCAGCACCGCCGCATAATCGACCATCTGCGGCCCGCGCGCGTTGTCCAGCGCTCGGCCGCTCAGCACCGGCAGATCGCCCTGCTTGCCGGGCGAGACCGGCCCGCGAAGCTCGCCGCCGCTGAACAGGTCGTAGAAGCCGTCGCGCCGCTCGACGATTGCGATCGCGCCTTCACGCATGTCTCTGGCCGACAGCGCCGCGGCGCCTGGTCCGTGGCTGGCGCGATGGTAAATTCCAGCGCGCCCGGCCCATTCGGTGAGCACGGCAGAGTAGTTCGCCGCGGCGGCGCGCGCGGGCGCGAGCGATTCCATCATTTGATTCTGATAGGAGCTGAGCGCCGCGGAAGCCCTGAGCGTGACTGCGCGGCCGGTCGTGCTGAAGCCCGTCATCACGCCGAGCGCAAAAAAGGCGCACACTACCAGCCCGCCCAACCGCGGGCCCCATCCTGCCGCCGCCCTGTTTCCACCGCTGCGAACCGCCACCCCGCCACCTCAATCCCGCGTTACCAATCGCCGACCAGCTTAACCTCCGGTTCAAGCCAGACGCCGCTCTGCTCCCTGACCTTGTTGCGCGCCATCTCGATCAGCGCGCGAACCTCCGCAGCCTGAGCACCGCCAAGATTCACGATAAAATTTGCATGCTTATCCGAAAAAGCCGCGCCGCCCAGCCGCGTCCCCTTCAGACCCGCGCCTTCCAACAGCCTTCCCGCGAAATTGCCCGGCGGATTCTTGAAGATCGATCCCGCATTCGGCACGCCGCCCGGCTGGCGCAACGCACGCTTGGCCCTTATTTCCGCGACCCGCCCCATCAGCTGTGCGCGATCGCCACGGGCAAGCTCGAAATCGACGCGCGTGATTATGAAGTGCGGCGGCAACTCGGTGCGCCGGTATGCGAACTTCACTTCGTCGCGGGTCAGCGCAATCGCCTCGCCGGCCACGGTGACGCCATGCACCAAAGTGACCACCCTGGCTATTTCGCCGCCGAACGCGCCCGCATTCATCACCAATCCGCCGCCGACCGTGCCGGGAATTCCCTCGCCGAATTCGAGCCCCTCAAGACCCCGATCCACCACCGCCTGGACCAGGGCGCCGAACGCGGCCGCAGCACCCGCAACGACCTTCACGCCGTCAATTTCTATTTTCCCGAAGCCATCGCCGAGCCTCACTACCAGCCCGCGCATCCCGCGATCGCTCACCAGCAGGTTGGTCCCAGCGCCGAGGCAGAAGCATGGCACGCCCGCGCGATACGCCGCCGCCTTCGCGCACATCAGTTCGGTTTCGTCCTCGACGGTGACGAACAAGTCCGCCGGCCCGCCGATCCGAAACGAGGTCAACTCCGCCAGCGGCATCGCGGCGCGCAGCCGCGGGCCAAATCTCGCGCGGAGCTGATCTTCAAGCGCCTTCATGGATTTTGACCTCGGCGCTGAGCGCGTCCAGTACTTCGCCGCCCGTCTTGTAGATATCGCCCGCGCCCAAAGTCGCGATCACGTCGCCCGCGCGCGAGCCTGACGCGATGCGGCCCGCGGGATTCTCCTCGGCGCCAAGGTAATGCACTTCGAGATGTCCCCGCGCGCGGAGCGCCTCGTACAATCGCCGCGCTGAGACATCGGCAATCGGCTCCTCGCCGGCCGGATACACGTCGAACAGGTAAAGCACGTCGGCATCATCGAATGCCGACAGGAAATCATCGAACAAATCGCGCAGCCGCGTGTAGCGATGCGGCTGAAAGACTGCCACTACCCGGCGCTTGAACGAGGCCCGCACCGCGGCCAGCGTGGCGCGGACCTCCGCCGGGTGATGCGCATAGTCGTCGAGCACGATTCGTCCCGCCGCTTCGCCTTTGATCTCGAATCTCCGGCTGATTCCGCCGAACTTGGCCAGCGCCGACGCCGCACGCTCGAAACTGATTCCAACTTCCATCGCGACCGCGATCGCCGCCAGCGAGTTCGTCGCCACATGCACGCCCGGCGTCGGCAAAGTCACCGTGCCGAGCGGTTGGCCCTTGTGAATCACCTCGAAGCGAGTCGAAAGGCCGTCGATTACGATTTTCTCGGCGCGCAGATCCGCGTCCTGCGCGACACCGTAGGTCACCATCGGCTTGCGAATCGAAGCCATCAGGCCGCGCACGTTCAGACTGTCGATGCCGAGCACGGCAACGCCGTAGAACGGCACCCGGTTGATAAAGTCCGTAAACGCCTGCCGTACTCGATCCATCGTGCCGTAATGATCGAGATGCTCGGGATCGATGTTCGTCACCACCGCGATCGTCGGCAACAGCAGCAAAAACGACGCGTCGCTCTCGTCGGCCTCGGCGACCATGAAATCGCCGCGCCCCAGCCGGACATTGGTGCCTGTATTGCGAATATTTCCGCCCACCGCGACCGTGGGATCAAGATTCGCTTCTTCCATGATGAGCGCGATCAGGCCGGTGGTGGTCGTCTTGCCGTGGGTCCCCGCCACCGCCACGCCAAGCTTGGCCATCCGCAGCAGCTCACCGAGCATCTCGGCGCGCGCGATTACTGGAATCTTCATCTCGCGGGCGCGCGCGACCTCAGGATTGGAAAATTTTATCGCCGACGAGATTACCACCGCGTCGATGCCGGCCTCGTCCTTCACATGCGCCGGATGATGCCCCTGGCTGATTTCCGCACCGAGCGAGGCAAGCCGCTCGATCGTCGCCGAAGGTTTTATATCGCATCCGCTGACCCGCATCCCGAGCTTCAGGCACAGCTCGGCGATTCCGCTCATGCCCGCGCCGCCGATTCCGACGAAATGCAGCCGCCGCTGACGCGTCAAAAGACCATTTGCGAGCAGTTCACTCATGGCGCCGCTTGCTCCGCAACTTCGAAACAAATTCTGGCTACCTGGCGAGCGGCGTCCGGATGCGCCGACTGATGCGCCCGCAGACCCATCTCGTCCAGCCGTGCGGGATTGGCGATCAGCGTCTTAAGTTCGCGCGCGAGATTGGACGCAAGCTGCTCGTCGTCGCGCACTATTATCGCCCCGCCGCGCTTTTCAATCACGCGCGCGTTGTGCAGTTGTTGCAAATCCTTATGGAACGGATAAGGCACAAAAATGGCCGCGCGCGCGCCAAGAGCAATATCCGTGACCGTCATCGCGCCTGAGCGCGCGATAACCAGATCGGCGCGATACAGCGCGCGGGCAACGTCGTCGATAAACGGCACGACCTCTGCCGCGAACCCGATTTCGCGGTATGCGCTCCTCACCAACTCCTCATCCGCCTCCCCAGTCTGGTGGACGACTTTCAAATTTATAACACTTTTTCCGCAGATTTTGAAAGCCTCTACGACACCAATGTTCAGGCGATGCGCTCCCGACGAGCCGCCTAAAACAAGGATTTGTAATTCGCTGCCCACCCGCGGCGATCGGTCAGGATGGTATTGAAACCGGGTCGGATTGCCCGTGACCGCCACTTTAGAAGAACTGAAATAAGCGGCACCGTCGTTGAAGCCGACACAGATTTTGTCGGCGAATCTCCACAGCATCCGATTCGCCAGACCCGGCCGCGTGTTCTGTTCCATCAACACCAGCCGTGTTCGCGTCAGGACCGCCGCCGCCCCCATCGACGCCGACGCATATCCGCCTGCGCTCACCACCAGGCTCGGACGAAACCGCCTGACCAGCGACAGCGCAAGGCCAATCGCGCGAATGAATTCCACCGACGCGCGCACTCGCTCGATCACGCTATGACCGCGAATTCCATGCATCTGGAATAATTCGTAACTATGCCCGCTGCCGGGCAACCACTTGGCCTCGAGCCCCGCGCTCGTGCCGACGAACAGCACGTCGATACCGGGACGCTCGCGAATCAGTTCCTCGCCTAGCGCAACCGCTGGGAAAAGATGTCCTCCCGTGCCTCCGCCTGCGATTATCACCTTCATCGCACCGCCGGCCGGCGCCCGAGCGCGAGTAGCGCACCCAACGCCGCCATCGCGATGATGATCGAAGTGCCGCCGTAACTTACCAATGGTAGCGGCAGCCCCTTGGTCGGGATAAGGCCAATCACCACCGATATGTTGATCAAAGCCTGAATCGACAGCAGCGCGGTCAATCCCACGGCCAGCAGGCTCGCGAACGGATCCGGCTCGTCGTGCGCGATTCGCATCCCCCGAAACAGAATCACCTCGAAGAGCGCGACCACCACGGCCGCCCCAATCAGACCGAACTCCTCGCCCACCACCGCAAAAACAAAATCGGTATGCGCCTCCGGCAGATAGAACATCTTCTGGCGTCCGGCGCCCAGACCTACGCCCCATTTGCCGCCTTCGCCGAGCGCGATAAACGATTGCACCAGCTGGAAGCCGGCGCCGCGCGCGACCGACCACGGATCGAGGAACGTCGTCAGCCGTTTCATGCGGTAGGACTTCGCTGCCGCCTGGAATACCAACAGGCCGACCGCTCCGCTGCCGGCGGCCGCAAGATGCTGCCAGCGCGCACCCGCCGCCCACAGCATCGCAAACAGGATCAGCGCGATCATCACCGTGCTGCCGAAGTCCGGCTGCTTCAGAATCATCAGCGTGATCGGTCCGACGATCAGAAAAACCGCCAGCGGTCCATGCTTGAACTCGCGGATCCGCTCCTGCCGCTTGCTCAGGAACTCGGCGAGGAAAAACACCAGCGCGAATTTCACCAGTTCCGACGGTTCCGCGACCACCGGACCCAGCTTGAGCCATCGCCGCGCGCCCCCCTTCATCACCCCGAGACCCGGGACGTAGAGCAGCGCCAGCATTACGACTGACACGACGAACAGCGGCATCACGATTCGGCGCAGACCCGCCAGCGAGAATTGCGACAGCAGGATCAAAATGACCAAGCCGGCCGCGATATGCGCCAGGTGAAGCTTGAAGAAATGGAACGCGTCGCCTTTTTTCTCGATGCCGAGAAAGTAGGTCGTGTTCAGCACCATCAGCAGCCCGAGCAACAGCAGCAC
>Ga0187805_10000304_pt1 | contig 15652 bp, 12 predicted proteins | sample NC_wetland_sal_i_6_FD_132965 | JGI IMG/M metagenome (GOLD analysis project Ga0187805, IMG submission 132965) | Wetland sediment microbial communities from Neuse River Estuary, North Carolina, USA - Control_5 | ecosystem: Environmental > Aquatic > Freshwater > Wetlands > Sediment | place: USA...
AAGGCGAGCAGGCGCAGCAGTGGCGCCGCCGCCGCCCATTGCCGGCCGAAGCCAAGATCGATGACCAGGTCGGCTGTGACCAAGAGTCCGAACGCCAGCGGCGCCATCAGGCACAAACCGCCCGCCAATACGGCGAGATAGCCGTTGGCGAGACTCTTGCCGGCGCCCGAGAGCTTAGAGAAGCCGGGAAAGATTGCCGCCAGGATCGGTGTGATCAGTTCGGTCATCGGCAGCTAAGCCACCGTGCGCGCGATGCGATAGAAGCCGAGCGCCGCAATACCGGCGAATTTGCCGACGAACAATTCGTCGCTACGTGTGCGAACGAAGAACAGCTGGCTCGAGAACCACAGCCACTTGGAAAAACCAAAAACCTCGCGGAAACGCGCCAGTGACAGCCGTGGCCGATAGGGATGGAGCGCATAGCTCAGCACGACGCGCGCAACCGCCGACGTAACCAGACCGGCGATCAGGGCGCGATAGTCGCGCCAGGCAAAAGCCAACGGCACCGCGACGACGAACGACGCGAGCTTGGTCGCGAGCGTGTAGACGCATTCGCGGGCGAAGGCGAGCTCGCTGCGGAACTCCACCACGCCGACATTGGCGAAACCGGCAATTGCCGCGATGCCGGCGATGACGCCAGCAATGCCGAGAAGCCGCGGCTCGTGCAGCAGGACGCTCGTCGGAATCGCCAACAGCACGACGAGCGCGGCGGTGACGAGGCCGCGGCCGATTTCGAGCGTCCACACGGTGTCGTAGCGCGCGCGGTCGCGCGATCCGGTGCGGATCAGATCCACGTCGAGGCTGAAATCGCCGGCCGCCTGGACCAGCGAATAGAGCAGCGTCGCCATGCCGACGAGGCCGTAATCCGCCGGCTGCAGCAAGCGTGCGAGCAAGATGGTACTGGCGATGCCGATCAGCCGCACACCCCAGCGCGCGGCCAGCAGCCAAAGCGCACCTTTCGCGACGCTGCGGGCGAGCGTTTCGCTCACCGTAGCCTCACGAATGTGCGGTGATGCTGCGGGCGTCGGCGCGGACGTGGCCGAGATAGGCCGGCAACGACCCCATAGCGTCGAGGAAGCTCGCCAGTGTCTGCCGTGCCGCCGCAACACCTGCATCGAGCGGTGTAGCAATGGCGACGAATGCCGAAACCGAATCGCGGCCGGTGACGATGGCGCGCGCCTGTATCAGCTTGGCCTCGGCCGGGCTGGCGGTGATCACGCCGTCGACGACATAAAAATACCAGACCAGCCGCGCATTGCCGCGATTGTGGATCTCGGCCACCGACAGCGTCACCGGCTGGCCGGCCGATTCAACGCGTGTCGAGCTTAGGGTCGAGCGCGCCCAGATATCCTCGTCGGCGATCCGATTCTCGCTGCGTACCAGGGTGTTGTGGCGGCCGTGCGCGGCATAGAGCGCGACATAGCGTTCGACATCGCGGCCCGCGGCCTCGAACCCGTCGCGGAAAGCGCGATCCGGCGTGACGATCACCGGATGCCAGGTGTCCTTATCGTCGGCGCGCGGAGTCCACGGCGCCAGCACCGGCGGCGGCGCGGCGCGCGACAGGTCGACTGGACGCGCGTTGTCGAGCAACGTCAGATAGGCGGGACCGGTTGCCGACAACACGACCGCCGCGACCAGCGCCGCTAGCGGCGCGCGCACGGTGAACGCGCCCGGCATCGCAGCGGCGCGCGCGACCGGCTGCCGACGGTCGGCGAAACGCATGCCGATGAAGATCAGCAGGAACAGGATCAGCGTGAAGAAGCCCCAGCCATAGATGATGTGATCGGCCTCGACTGCGGTGACGTCGTTGGTCAGATGGCCCAGATAGATGATGCCGAATGCGCGCACACCGTTAGCGAATATCGGTATGACCAACGACGCCGCCATGAAGACGGCTCGTTTCCACCACGAGCGGTAGACCAGCAGCGCGAAGAACGCGCCGAACGCGATCGACGCGATCAGGAAGCGCAATCCGGCACAGGCCTCGGCGATGATGAAATCGCCCTCGGGAATCGAAATCATGATGCCGTCGGAGAACACCGACACATGGAAAAGCTGCAGCATCCAGACGGCGAAGTGCGCCGTCACGTCCTGCAGCGTCGGCACCAGAACTTCGCCGCTCGGCACCAGTAGATAAAGGTAGAGCAGCGGGCCGAGCAGCCGCTTGTAGAGAGGCCATCCAAGAACCGCGAGCAGCGTCGCCTGAACGATGGCGACGAAGACGAACTGCTGCAGCTCGAGCACGCCGAGCACGGCCGCACCGAGCCAGGCCAATGACAAAAGCGGAAGCAGCAGAAGAACGCGGAAATCCGCACGCGGCGCGACATCGAGCGTGGTGCGGCGGTCCCAGATGAGATAAAGCGCGATCGGTAGGACGAGGAAACAATGATTGTAGGTCGGCGACGCGACCCAGACCCGCCAGGCGCCGACGATCTCGTGCGAGAACAGGCTGCCGAGCGCCAGCGCCGCGAGCAGCAGCGCTGCGCCGAGCATCCGCCACGACGCTGTACCGATGCGGCTTTCGATCGTCGAGACGCTCATGATGCGGTCGCCAGCAGCAGCGGCTTTTCCTCGGCAACGGTCGCCGGCGCGGCCGGCGCATCGGCGAGCAGCGTGTCGAGCAGTGGCAGTTTGTTTTCCCAACGATAGTCGGCTGCGACACGGGCACGGCCACGCAGACCGATGGCGCGGCCCTTGGCCGAGAGGGCGACGGCAATCATATCGACGAACTCGGCCGGCGTGGATGCAGCCATCACTTCGTCGTTGCGCGCGAAGCCGAACGCCGCCAACGCCGGTGGCGAGGCGACGAGCGGTTTGGCCATGGCCATCGCCTCGAGCACCTTGTTCTGGATCCCGCGCGCCAGGCGCAACGGCGCCACCGCTAAATCGGCGTGCGCGAGATAGGGCCGCACGTCGGGAACGCGCCCAGTGACGCGAATGTTGGCATCGCCGCACAGGCGGCGGACCGCGCGCGCCGGATTGGCGCCAACGATCCAGAAATCGGTATTCGACCAGCGCCGACGCAGCCGCGGCACGACTTCGGTGCCGAACCAGCAGGCGGCGTCGACGTTCGGCCGGTAATCCATCGCGCCGGTGAAGACGATGGCGCGGCGTCCACGCGGAAACGGGTTGGGATAGGCGCGGTCGGGACTGAAGCGGTCGAGATCGATGCCGTTCGGCATGACGCGCACCCGCGTCGCGGCCTCCGGTGCATGGCGCTCGAGTAATTCGGCCTCGGCCGCCGAGACGAACAGCGTGGCGTCGAATTCGCTCGCGGCACGGCGTTCGAGCGCGAGCAGCCGACGCGCCTCGCGCCGATAGAGCGACGCCAGCATGCCGCCGGCTTCGGCGTAACCACGCCATTTCTCGGAATCGAGATCGACCATGTCGATGACCCGGCGATCGAACGCCAGACCGGTAACGTAGGGCGCCATCGCTGAGCAGTAGACGAAGGCGGCACGCGGTTGGAACTTGGCGACCGTGTCGTCGATCCACGCCATCAGCCGGCGGTCGCGGAAGTAGCGCGCGCTCATCGCCTCGCCGGTCGCGAGCGCAACAAGGCTGCGGGCGCGGCCTTGCCACGGCCGCATCGACAGTGCGCAAACGCTCGCGCAAATCTGCTGCAGCGCCGGAACGTGCGCGGCGTCGCGCGGATCGTCGTAGAAGGTGCCGAGGTGGACACGATGGCGCGCCGCGAGATGCCGCAGAATCGGCCAGGAGCGGATTTTGTCGCCTTTGTCGGGCGGATACGGCAGCCGATGGGCGAGAAACAGCAGATCGGACACGACGCTACTCCCGGCCCACTCGATCGCCGGACCAGTTCAAGGCTTCGCTGGCGAACGGCCCGAGATTTTGGTCCACAAGACGGCTATTCATCGGCGCGGACCGAGAAAAACGGCATCCATGCGATCCCAGGCGAAATCGCCAAGCAGCCGCTCGAGCCGGCAGTACGTGCGGCCGAGATTGAGATAGTGGCGGAAGCGCGATTTGGCCGAGAGCCCGGCAACGCGCGGCTGCGCGGCGTCGATTTCCCACGGATGCATGTAGAAGATCGCCGGCCGGTTTTCGATCCGATTGACGCGGCGGAAAGCAGCGCGCGACAGCGCATAAGGCAAGAGTCGGAAATAACCGCCACCCGACGCCGGCAGGTTGCGGCCGGCGACACGAACGGTGCTCAGCGGCACTTCGAGGACGGCGCAGGGATTGGCGCGGAACGGTCGGCGCGGCGCCATCGGCATGCCGTAGAAATCGTGTGCGATGGGATAGATGCTCGAGCTGTAGGCAAAGCCGGCGGCCGCCAGCTCGTCGAGCGCCCAGAGATTGGCGGTGCCGATCGAGAAGGTGGCGGCGCGATAACCTTTAACCGCGACCTGGCCGATTTCTTCGAGCATCGCCTTGCTGCGGCGAATATCGGCGGCGAACGCGTCGCGGCTTTGCCGGTCGGCGCGGATGTGACTGACGCCGTGGCTCGCCAATTCGTGGCCGAGCGCGACGATGCGCCGGACCATCGCCTTATGCCGTTCGGCGATCCAGCCCAGCGTGAAGAACGTGGCCTTGACGCCGTTGGTGTCGAACAGCGACAGCAGGCGATCGACGTTAGCCTCGACCCGCGACGGCATCGCGTCCCACGCGCTCGGCGGCACGGCGCGCGCCAGCGCCTCGACCTGGAAATAATCTTCGACGTCGACGGTCAGCGCGTTGACGATTCGGCCAGCGCGGCGCAGCGCGGGCATATCGCGGCCGAAGATTGCGAGGCCATCCATCCCTGCGCTCCTAAAACACCTTGCGCAGCGTGAGGATCAGCGAATTGCGATAGAAGTTCGGGCCGCCCGACACCGAATCAACATAGGCGAAGTTGTAGTCGAACGAGCCGAAGAGCGTCGGTGTGAATTCGTGGCTGAACCCGAGCGTCGCGTTGAACGTGTGCGTGTGCTGCGAATCCTGCAGGAAATAACCGCTGTTCAGCGTCATCGTGGTGAGCGGCGTCATCCGGCGATCCCAGGTTCCGGTAATGCCGTTCATCGAGTCGTTGGGCACCAGACCGGTGAGCGATTCCATCTCCTGATGGATCGTGCTGACGGTGAAGCGATTGGGATCGAGATCGGTGACCAGGCTGGCCTGGAAGGTGCGCAGCCGCTCGACATCGTTCTGCAGGCTGAACTCGTTACTGTTGAGCGAGATCGGCAGGCCGGTGGTCGCGTCGAGCACCGTGCCGTTCGGTCCGAGGACTGCGCCGCTCAGATTCTGCAGGATCGCCTGTTGCGGCGTGGTGGTGACTTCAGAGTAGTTGGCGTAGGCCGTCGTGATCGGCGTCAGCGCGTAGCGCAAATCGCCAGTGAAGGAATCCGCGCCGTCCCGGTGGCCGTAGGTGAGCTCGGCACGCGCGTAGGAGCCCGGCTCGTAGATGAATCCGCCGTACCAGGTCGGCTCGGACAGATTCTGCGACGGCACCTCGGCGAATTGGAGCGTCTGCCAACCGCCGGCGCCAACCAGCGCGATCGATTTGGTGACGTGGAGCTGGACCTCGTCCGTCGCCAAGCCTTCCTTGTTCGAGCCGGTGCCGCCGTCGACATCGGTACGCTGTCCGTCGAGCGTGACCGCATTGCTGAGATATTTGCCGATGTCATTGGTGTCGAGCGTGCCGCGCAGCTCGTTATGCATCGCGGCGGTGATCGGCGCTAGCGTGCCGACACCGACAAGGCCCGGCGTGATCTGGCCGGTGGCCGCGGTTTGGCCGGTAAACCAGGTCTGGCCAAAGATGTAGCGCAGCTCACCGTTGCCGACGGTGTCGAACGAATGGCGCAGCACCGGGCTGGCTTCGAGCGCATACGTGCTGGTGCGGTTCGATGTCGTCAGCTGATCGCTCGGAATCGAACCGAAAGCGCCGGTGTGGGCGGTCTGAAAGATCGTGCCGCGCAGTTCGACTGCTGCGGCATCCGGCACCAAGGTCGCGACGGCGGAGCCGAAAGCGTTCTGGTTGATATTGTCCTGATCGCTGGCGACTGCGAATTTCTGCAAGCTCGCCGAATAATCGAGATTGCCGACGAGCCGCGGCCCGTCAGCGGCGACGTAGATGCCGGGCGTCAGCGTCGTGATCAGGTCCGCTTGGCGGCCGGTCTGTGCGTCGCGAACGTTGTCGGTGAGCTCCTCGCGCAGATCGACGCGTGGCGTCACCTGCCACATTGGCGGGCCTTTCGGCGGCAACGTGGAGAGTTGATCGCCCTCGTTCGGCGCGGTCGGCCGATTGAGATCCTGCCTCAGGCCTTGGGCATAGATCGGCGGGACCGGACCCTGGCCCTGATCGTCGACCGGACCTAACGAGAGCTGGGCCGCCGCCGGGGAAGCCATCGCTGCGACCGCGATGAACCCCGCAACGACGACCGGGAACCGAATGATGCGCATTCTGCTCTCGACCGGAGGCACGGCATGGGAAGGATCAATAATCGGAATAGGCGCCGAACTGATCGGCCGCGGAGGTGCGGACCTTATTGAGCAGCAGGCTGATGTTCGGGCACGCGCTCAGCAGGCCGATCGCGGATTCCAGCTCTTCCTGCTGGGTATGATCGGCTTCGACGACGACGACGATCTGGCCGACGAGGCTGGCGAGGATCGCCGGATCGCTCGACGCCAGCACTGCCGGCGCGTCGAACACGATGAAGCGGTCGTTATAGCGCTGCGCCATTTCGTTGAAGATCGCGCGCGTGCGGCGGCTCGACAGCAGCTCGGGTGAGCGGACGTTGGGCGAGCCGGCCGACATCACAGTCAGGTTCGGCAGGTTCGTGCGCAGCACAACCTCGGAGAAATCGATTTCGGGATTGGCAAGCAGGTCGGTGAGGCCGTAGCTCGCCGGGATGCCCATCATCTCCTGCATCGCGTGATGCTTGGTATCGAGATCGATAAGCAGCACCTTGAGGTCCTGCTCGGTGGCGATTGACAGGGCGATATTGATGGCGGTGAACGTCTTGCCTTCGCGCGGCCGCGTCGACGTCACCATGATGACGCGATTGCGGTTCGCCACTGCGTCATCCGGCTCGTCCATGTACTTGGCGACGAGCTGCCGCTTGACGATGCGGAATTCCTCGGCCACGCGCGAGCGCTGTGCCGACGGCACCGTGATGCCGCAACGGGCGAGGCTGCCACGATCGATCGAGACTTGGCGGCTGTAACTCGCCGGCGGCGGCGCCAGCGACGGACCTTCGACCTCGCGTTGATAACCGTTCGTCGCCGGCCGCGGTGCGGTGCGGGCGTAACCGGCGGCGTAAGCCGCGTCGAAAGCCGGCTCGTGTGCCGGCTGATGATAGGCGGTCGCTGGCGCGCCATTGACGACGGCGGCCTGCGGCTGTTGCACATAAACCGGCTGCGCATGCGGCGCTTGGTAGGCGCGCGGCTGCGGCGCATAAACCGGCGCCTGCGGCATCGGCTGCGGCGCGGCGGCTTGCGGCTGGTAGACGGGCTGCGGCGCCACGGCGGTTTGGTACGCCAGCGGCGCGTAGCTGTTTTCCGGATAGGCGGCCGGAGCGTGGGCGGCTTGCGGCGCCGGTTGCGGCATCGGCGTCGGTGCAACCGGCGCACGCGCCTTCAAATGCGCCGCTGCGCGCTCGATCAGCTTGCGCGAGGTTTCGTCGATCATCAGCCCAACCCTCCGGGCAAAGCATGGTGGACGCTGAACGTCATCAGGATGAGAACGCCGTACAGCATCATCAGCGCGATCGCCGAGCCGCTGAACCCGGCCAGCTCCATCACCGACTGGCTGCGCGACTTGAACAGCGCGACATAGGACACGCCGCCAAGCACCGGCAGGCCGAGGCCACGGAGACGATTGAGCGTCGCGAACGAGCGGTCGATCTGCGTCAGCAGGATGGGAATGCCGAGCCCGCCGAGAATGCCGGCCAGCAGCACCGCGGAGAACAGCAGCGGGCGATTCGGCGCGATGGGGTTCAACGGCACCTGCGGCGCGTCGATCACGCGGAACTGAATCTTGTCGGCCTGGGTGTCGGCCGCTTGCGACAGGTTCGTCGCCTCGCGCCGCGACAGCAGCTCGTCGTAATTGTGCTTGAGGATGGTGTAGTCGCGGTCGAGATCCTGGTACTGCGCTTCGACGCCGGGCGACGCCTTGGCGATCGCCTCGGCTTGATTGAGGTCGGCCTGTGCCTGATCTATGCGGCGCTGGACCGATGCGACCTTGGCCTGAGCGTCGAGCAACCGGATGCGCACCTGGTCATAGACCACAGGCGAAACCTTGGTCCGAGTACCCGGCGCCGCGTGACCGCCGGCGACCGAAGCGTGCTGGCCGATCTGGCTGGTGAGCGCGGCGATCTGCTGCTTCACCGCGATGACGTCGGGATAATTGTCGGTATAACGCGTGCGCAACTCGGCGAGCTGGCGCTGGAGTTGGGCCAGCTGCTGTTCGGCCGCACCCGGCGAAGCCGCAACCGGATTCGTGTCGGCACCGACGCTCGGTATCAGACTCTCGAGCTCGCGCTGGAGTTCGTCGCGCTGGGCCGTCGCATCCTGCAGATCGTCATGCAGCTGCTGCAGCTGATTGCGCGTCGTATCGATCGAGCTCGTGGAGGCCGCGCCGTTTAGCACGTCGAGGTGCTGTGCGCGGAAATCTGCGCGGCGCTGTTCGGCGGCGCGCAGCTGCTTCTCGTAAAGCGCGATCTGGTCATTGAGGAAGCGCTGCGCATTGTCGAGCTCGGTGCGCTGCGTGCCGGTGGTGCTCTCGGCGAAGATCGTCAAAAGACTCTGCACGATGTTGCGCGCGGTCTGCGCGTTGGAGTCCTGATACGAGATCGTGAACAGGTTGTGGGTTTGCGGCTGGATGACAATCCGCTGCATCAGCTGCTGGATCAACGCGTCCTTGTCCGCCTGCGTGTGGATACGGCGGTCGAGATCCGCCATGTGAATCAGCTCTTCCATGTTCGGCCGTGACAACAGCGTACGTTGCAGCACGTCGAGCTGCTGGGCTGGATCGACGTCGACAGCGATGCCACGCAGCAGCGGCGTCAGCAATTGGTCCGCATCAACATAGATGCGCGTGTAGGATTCGTAGCGGTTCGGCAGCACAGCGACCACAGACCAGCCGATGACGCACACGGCCCACGCGGTCAGCGCGGTGATCCATTTGCGCCGCCAGATCGCGTGCAGGTACTGAAAAATAAGGCCAGAAAGAGATTCCATGAGGATCGCCTTGTTGCGCCTTGCGTGCCGATCGCTGGCTAGAAATACCGCTGCGGAATGATGACGATGTCGCCCGGCCGCATCGCGATGTTGTCTTTGACGTCGCCGTCGTTGATCAGGCTGTCGAGGTGCGCGTGAATGGTTTCGTGCTGGCCATTGAAGTTGCGCACCACGACCGAGCGGTCGCCGGCGGCGAACCGCGTTAGGCCGCCGACCTCGATCATGACGTCGAGGATGCTCATATTCGACCGATAGGGAATGGCTTGCGGCTTGGCCGCCTCTCCGATCACGCGGATCTGCTGCGAGAAGGGACCGACGAAACTCGAGACGATGACGGTGACGTTCGGATCCTTGACGTAAGCCTTGAGCTTTTCGGTGATCTCATGCGCCAGAGCCGACGGCGTGCGGCCGACAGCGGCGACGTCCTGAACGAGCGGGATCGAGATCTTGCCGTCCGGACGGACCGGCACCTTCACCGACAGTTGAGGATTCTGCCAGACGAAGATGTCGAGATTGTCGCCCGGGCCGATCAGGTAGGTATCGGAATTGGGATCGATCGTGCCGCCGTGCACACCGGGATTAACCGACGCGGTTTGGTCGCTTGGCGCGGCCGCCATCGGCGTCGCCGCAGCCGGCGGCTGCACCGGCATGCTACCTGCCGGCTGCACCGCGGCCATTTGCGCCGCCATCGGGCGCGTAGGCGCGGCTTGAGCCTGCGTCGGTGCCGGCAACGGCCGATCATTCATGTTCGGCGGAACGCTCAACGCCTGCGGCGTCGAGTTCGAATAGGTCTGCGGATAGGGATCCGAGTTGCCGACTATGCGATCGGTCATGTCGGTCAACGAGCTGCAGCCGCCAAGCAGAACGAGTGCGAGCACGAAGACAGACTGGGAAACCTGGCGCAGCACCGTTGTGACCCCCACTGTGAGACATTCCCGACTGGCACTTGATTGCCGGCGCGGGCAGTTGCGGTTGCGGCTCGTCGTTCCATTTGGCTTGGCGCGAGCCACTCACACGCGGGGTGACGGTACCGATAAAATCTTACCGAAACATTGACCTGATTTAAGTATTACGTTTCGGCAACGCACGGTTTGCGTAAATAAAAATTAAAGACAACCCTGCAACTCTCAGGTCATGACTAAAAATAAGTGGCCGCCCATGGATCGCGTGACTTCGATGTTGCGCGATCCAACGGCGATTGCCATGTGGGACGAAGGCGATTGGGATCGCGCGGTGCGCGAGGCGCGTCGTGCCGGCCTGCTAGCGCGCATGGCACTGCTGATCGCGGAGCACAACCTCGGGTCGCTCGTGCCGCCGTACGCCCGGCCACATCTCGAGGCGGCCTGCGTGCTCGTGAGCAAACACGGTGAAGATGTCGCGCGCGAATTGCGCCACATTCGCATCGCGCTCGGTGCCGCGGCCGATCCAGTCATCCTCCTCAAGGGCGCGTCCTACGCCGCCGCCGGCCTGCCCGCCGCCGCCGGCCGGCTTTTCGGCGACATCGATGTCATGGTGCCGCAATCCGCTATCGGTGGTGCCGAGGCAGCATTGACGGCGAACGGCTGGCACGGTGTCAAAACCGACGACTACGACCAGCATTACTACCGCCGCTGGATGCATGAAATTCCACCGCTGCAACATCGCGTGCGGCGCACCACGATCGATGTCCATCACACCATCGTGCCGCCGACTGGACGTCACGCGGTTGATGCGCGCCGGATGATCGACGCAGCCGTTCCGGCAGAAAATGCCCCTGGTTTCCTGGTGCTGTCGCCGCCCGACATGATCCTGCATGCGGCGGTGCATCTGTTTGACGACGGCGAATGGACAAACGGCCTGCGCGATCTCGACGATATCAATCGCCTGCTGCGCCAATTTGTGGCGCGCGGCGACTTTTGGCCGACATTGTTGGCACGCGCAAGGCGGTTGGGACTCGAACGGCCACTCTTTTATGCATTGCGCTACGCCGAAATGTTGCTGAGCACGCCGGTACCGTCCGAAATTCTTACGCGCGCCGAATTGCGTCCGCCGTTTCTACGGTGGATGGATTGGGTCTTTGTGCGCGCTTTGCGCCCGGCCCATTCCGGTTGCGCGCTGCCTGGCACGCGCCTGGCTTTGTTCTTCCTTTACATTCGCGCCCACATTCTACGTATGCCGCTGCGGCTGCTGCTGCCGCACCTGCTGCGCAAAGCGATGGTCAAGCGTCTCAAACCGGCGGTGGCATAGCACGCTCGTGGAGTCGCCGATCGCCGCCTTCCTTGCCTATTCGTTCCTGATGCCGCCGACGGTGTTCATCGTCACCGCTTTGGCCGGCATCGTCCTCGCCTGTTACGCGCGCACGCGCCGCTGGGGTATCGGCCTTGCTTTCGTCAGCGTTGGCGCGCTTTACGTTTTCGCCACGCCGCTGGTGTCGATGACACTGCTGCGCGTCACCGAAAACGACGTGAGCGCGAGTCCGCAGGATACGAGCGCAGCGCAAGCCATCGTGGTTCTCTCCGGCGACATTCATCACGGCGACGGTGCAAGCGTTGCCGATACCGTCGGCCGACTGACACTCGAACGGCTCGATCGCGCCGCCGAGCTTTATCATCATCGTCCGCTGCCGATCCTGGTCTCTGGAGGCCCAGTCGGCGACAGCCGGGAGTCGCTGGCGGAGCTGATGGCCCGCACCCTGAGCGACGATTTCGGCGTGCCGGTCGCCTGGCGCGAGGAACAATCGCAAACGACGTTCGAGAACGCCGAATTCTCGGCGCAACTCCTGCGCGCCCAGCACATCCACACCGTGCTGCTGGTAACGCAGCCGTGGCACATGCCGCGCGCGTTGTGGGCCTTCGCGCGTGAGCACATCGTCGCGATCCCCGCTCCGACCGAACGCACCTATATAAAGACGCCGATCGACGCTGCGATGCTGCTGCCGCAGTCAACAGCATTGGCCGATAGCTTTTACGCGCTGCATGAAATTCTCGGACTGATCTATTACCGGCTGCAGTTTGGTTAACTGCCTGTCCTTCTTAAGAATTCCATAAGCCCTCGCCGCCTAGACTTTGCGTAAGCGGCACCTTCGTTGCCGCGCGTAAGTCACCGACAGGTCATTCATGGCGCGATATCTGGTTACCGGCGGTTGCGGCTTCATCGGCTCGCATCTTGCCGATGCCCTGCTTGCCGACGGACATGACGTCCGCATCCTCGACAACCTTTCAACCGGACATCGCGACAACGCGCCGGACGGCGCCGAGCTGCTGATCGGCGACGTCGCTGATCGCGTCGCCGTGCGCCAGGCGATCGCCGGCACCGACGGCGTGTTTCATCTCGCTGCCATTGCCTCGGTGGAACGCAGCATTGATGACTGGGTCGGCACGCATATTTCGAACCTCACCGGCTGCATCACTGTCTTCGACGCGGCGCGACGCGCGCACGACGCCGGACCGGTGCCGGTCGTTTACGCCTCTTCCGCCGCGGTCTATGGCATCAACGAGGCAGTGCCTTTGGCCGAGAATGCCGAGGCGCAGCCGATGACGGCTTACGGCGCCGACAAGCTCGGCTGCGAGCTACACGGCTATATCGCCACCACACTTTACGGCGTGCCAACGACCGGACTGCGATTCTTCAACGTCTATGGGCCGCGGCAAAATCCGGATTCGCCCTATTCCGGCGTGATCTCGATCTTCTGCGACCGCCTAGCGGCCGGCAATCCGATCACCATCCACGGCGACGGACGCCAGGTCCGCGACTTCATCCATGTGGCCGACGTCGTGCGCTTCTTGATGCGCGCGATGGCGGTGCCTGCCGAAGGCGACGTATTCAACGTTTGCACCGGTACCGGCACGACCATCGTCGACTTGGCCAAGACGATCGCGTCACTCTGCGGCGTGACGCCCGATCTGATCTTCCGCGCGCCGCGCCCCGGCGACGTGCGCTTATCGATCGGCGATCCCGGACGCGCCGAGAAACTGTTCGGGATCCGCGCCGAGATGCCGCTCAAGGACGGGTTGATGATGACCGTCGCCAGCCAGAAGACCCGGCACCGCGCGCGCCTGCGCTACGCCTGATCCGGCCAGCGATCGGCCGGCACGCCGATTTCGACTCGCGCACTGTCGCTCATCCGGCTGACGCCGGACTGCATCTTGTGATAAGGAATAACCGCTTGCAGTCGGGCGCGTCTTTTCATGCGCTCAAGCAACAAGCCTGAACATAACCCGCGCCGCCAATTGCGGGCTTGAGCCAGTGGGACCGCCCTCACGAACAGGGGGTATTACCACATGTTCACGCAGGTTCTCGACCCTACGGGTAATCTGTTTCTGACTTGGTTGGTGGCTCTGGTTCCGCTCGTCGTCCTGCTGTTCCTGCTTGCCGGACTGCGATGGTCGGCCTGGCTGGCGGTGTTGATCGGCTCGCTCGTCACACTTGCCCTCGGCCTTTGGGTCTGGGGCATGCCGTTTGGCGACGGCATCAAGGCCTACATCTACGGATCGCTAACCGGTATCTGGAACGTCGACTGGATCACCTTCTGGGGCGTGATCCTGTTCAACACGCTGGTTACGACCGGCGTCTTCGACAAGCTGCGGCGCTGGCTGATCTCGCAAGGGACCGCCGACGTCCGCGTTCAGACCATCTTGTTCGCCTGGGCGTTCGGCGCTCTGCTCGAAGGGTTGGTCGGCTTCGGCTATCCTTGGGCATTCGTCGCACCGATACTGATCGCAATCGGCATACCCGATCTCGACGCGATCCGCGTTGCGGCGATCGCCAACAATGCGCCGGTCTCGTACGGCGCGCTTGGCGCGCCGATCATCGCGCTGGCGGCCGTCACCGGCTATCCGCTGCTCGCACTGTCGGCGTCGGTGAGCAAGATCGTCGCCATCCTGGCCCTGCTGCCACCATGGGTGTTGCTCTACCTCGTCGCCGGTAAGAAAGGCATGTGGGAGGCGTGGCCTCTCGCCGTGGTCGGCTCACTCGGTTACATCGCCGGGCAGCTGCCCTGGGGAAGCTTCATCAACCCCTATCTACCGGATGTCATAGGCTCGATTGTCTGCTTCATCTGTATCCTGCTCCTGCTAAAGGTCTGGCGGCCGCCGACCGTGCTCGCCTATGGCGGCAAGCCGATCACCGGCGCGGCTTCGGCACCGGCGCACGGCTTGTCCGGCAGCGAGATCTTCCAAGCGTGGCTGCCGATTCTCGTCCTGGTGGTGGTCGTTACGCTGTGGACGGGTCCGTGGTCGAAATTGCCTGGCATCGTGCTATTGCACTTCGCTGTAGCGGCGGCGTCATCGATCACCCAGGGTGCAACCATCGGCGCGGTGTTCAATTGGACGCCATTCGTCGGCGGCTCGGCGATCTTGGCATCGTGGATCATTGTCGCGGTGCTGCTGCGCGTGAATGGCAAGCAGCTTGGCGAGATTTTCGCCAAGACGTGGCAGCAGATGTGGGGCGCATGCCTCGTCGGCGTGTTCATCTTTGGCCTCGCCTACGTCTACAATTACTCGGGCATGGCGGCGTCGTTGGCGAAGGCGTTCTCGTCGCTCGGCGCGGCCTTTATCGTGGTGGCGCCTATCTTGGGCTTCATCGGCGTGGCGCTGTCAGGCAGCAACACCTCGACCAACGCCATGTTCGGCAAGTTCCAGGCGCTGGTGGGTCAGGTGCTCGGCTTCCCGCCGCTCTTGCTGCCGACGTTGAATTCGATCGGCGCCGAGATCGGCAAGCCGATCGCACCGCAGACAGCGAGCGTCGGCGTTTCGACGTCGCGCTTCGTCCGTAACGAGGGCGCAGTCATCCGCCACAATTTCGGTTGGACCTTGGTGCTGCTGGCCTATCTGATCTTGATCAGCGTCGCCTGTTACTGGTTCTTCCCCGGCATTGCCAACCTCTGACCGGGGACGGAATTTCCGCCAAAGGGGCGCGCTGCCGACGCGCCCCTTGCTTTTGCGCTCGCGCCGACTGCCTGGGCGGCGCATGATTTGACACAGTCGCCGGCTATCGTTCGCTGCCGGCGTCGACTAAACTATCCGGCATAGGCCGCGCACGCCGAACGATGCGCCGCGGGTCAAGGGAGGCCATATGAAGAAGCTGCTGGTCGCGATCCTCATCGTCGTTGCACTGGTCATCGTCGCGGCGGTTGTCGTGCCGTTTTTCATTCCGGTCGACGCCTTCAAGGCGAAACTGATCGCCGAGGTCAAGCAAACGACCGGCCGCGACCTGCGCATCGATGGCCCGGTCAGCTTCCATCTGCTACCGAACATCGAGCTGTCAGCCGATCAGGTCTCATTCAGCAACGCGCCCGGCGGCGTCGCCAAGAACATGGCGCAGCTCAAATCGCTCGAGGTCCGTCTCCAGCTATTGCCGCTGCTGAGCGGTACGGTCGCGGTCGACACCTTCGTCCTGGTCGATCCGGTGATCGCGCTCGAAGTCGAGAAAGACGGGCGGCCGAATTGGGAGTTCGGCACGAGCACCACGGCACCGACGCGGGCGCCGGCCGCAA
>Ga0187805_10000305_pt1 | contig 15556 bp, 8 predicted proteins | sample NC_wetland_sal_i_6_FD_132965 | JGI IMG/M metagenome (GOLD analysis project Ga0187805, IMG submission 132965) | Wetland sediment microbial communities from Neuse River Estuary, North Carolina, USA - Control_5 | ecosystem: Environmental > Aquatic > Freshwater > Wetlands > Sediment | place: USA...
CGAAAAGAAGAACTCCTGATCCCAAAAGAAGATCTCTCGCGCATCTGGGTTCTTCGCAAAGTGCTGAATCCGCTATCGCCAGTCGAAGCGATGGAACTGCTGATCGACAAACTCAGCAAGACGAAGTCGAACGGCGAATTCCTCGCGAACATGAGCGCGCTGTAAGGAATTCGAGTTGCCACCAAGACTGAAAGCCAGAGCCCCGGCTCTGGCTTTGGCTTTGTTTTTCTCTGTGACCTCCGTGCCCTCCGCGGTGAGAATTTTCCGTTTTGTATTTCGGAAAGTATAATTTTGAAAGAGCAGAGTACCTCTGCATCTCCGAGGTTCCCGTGCATAACCGACTTTGCCTGATCGTTCTCCTTGCCATGTTTTTCGGGCCATGTTTCTCGCGAACTGCTGTTGCCCAGATGACCGCACAGCATCCCGATGTCGCCACTCCAATGACCGATGAAGACGAGGCCCGCGCCCGTCTCACTCGGGACATGGAGAAGAAGGCCGCGAAGGAGCGTGTCGCCGCTCTCAAAAGCGATACCGACAAACTACTGAAACTTTCCATCGAACTGAAATCGTATGTCGACAAGTCCAACGAAAATGTGCTCTCCGTCGATGTGGTCAAAAAGGCAGAGGAAATCGAGAAGCTGGCCAAGAGTGTCAAAGACAAAATGAAGGGCCCGAACTAAGCGAGGAAGTCCCGCGCTCCGAATCCCAGTCGCTCCCAGTCAGCAATGGAGTGGTAACACACTGCAGTCAATGAGTGATCTCTAGTTTTTGGACTTCTGTGGCCAGACGCTCGGCCACTTCACTTTTCGCTATGAATCCACTGGCACCCGCCGACAGCGCCTCCTGAAGAGAATCTTGTCCGCTTACCACGATAATCTGAATGCTCGGCATCTCTCGCTTGATGACCCTCGTGGCATCTAAGCCGTTCATGGTAGGCATCGTAATGTCCATTAGAATGACGTCGGGCCGATACTTCCTTGCTTTGGCCACGGCTTCCGCACCGTCTGCTCCTTCGCAGACCACGTCAAAGTATTCGTATGACTTGAGGAGCCCACAGGTGCTGCGCCGGATCATTTCATCGTCATCCACAACCATGACTCTGAGCATGGCTTCACCCCACGATTGAGCCCACAGTATCTGTGCCGGGCTTGATGAGGTTCATTCATGCACAGGTGCTTCCAAACCAGTCGGCTGGACGGATCAGGGTAGTCGTGTGGAATCAGCGGGATATAGTCTCGGGCGGACCAGGGAGTGCTCACGAACTGGGTGAAATCCCTCGCGGGCATCCGTCAAAACACCCTCTTGCTGTACTTGGAATAACTGGAGATCGCGATGTCGCAGCGGTTACGCTGCGGCTGCCCTGACTGGTTTGCCACAGCCAGCATGATGAGGGATACACCAAGCACAACGCCCCAAAACGAAGTGGCCACCCGAATCACTTCGGATGGCCTTCCTGCAAGCTGCGTTCTTACGCGCCCTGCTTGATCCGCATCCCGTAGAATGACCGGTACACGAAGAAGAACGACACCACAAAGAATGCCGCCGCCAGCACTCGCGTCAGCGTCGTACCCTGATCGCTGGCCAGGCGCACCGCCAGTTCCACCGCCAGCAGTCCAAACAGCGTGGTGAACTTGATCACCGGATTCATCGCCACCGAAGACGTGTCCTTGAACGGATCGCCCACCGTGTCGCCGATGACCGTCGCGTCGTGCAGCGGCGTGCCTTTCTGCTTCAGTTCCACTTCGACAATCTTCTTCGCATTGTCCCAGGCCGCACCGGCGTTCGCCATGAAAATTGCCTGATACAAGCCGAAGATTGCGATCGAGATCAGGTAGCCCACGAAGAAGAATGGATCGACAAAGGCGAAGGCTAGCGTCCCGAAAAACACCGCGATGAAGATATTCAGCATGCCTTTCTGGGCATACTGTGTGCAGATCGCGACTACCTTCTTGCTGTCAGTGACGGATGCCTTCTCCACGCCTTCGAGTTTGATATTCGCTTTGATGAACTCGACTGCGCGATATGCTCCCGTAGTCACGGCCTGCGTTGAAGCACCCGTGAACCAGTAAATCATCGCACCGCCCGTGATCAGGCCCAGGAAAAAGGGAGCGTACAGCAGCGACAGCTTGCTCACGCCCTCAGTGTCCGTGAGCCCGTTGGTCAACGCCATGATGATGGAGAAAATCATCGTAGTAGCGCCCACCACAGCCGTGCCGATCAGCACCGGCTTGGCCGTCGCCTTGAATGTGTTGCCCGCACCATCGTTGGCCTCCAGCAAGTGCTTGGCGCGGTCGAAATTGACCTCCATGTTGAAATCTTTCTTGATCTCGCCCACAACGTTCGGCACTGCCTCGATCAAAGACAATTCATAGACCGACTGCGCATTATCCGTGACCGGCCCGTAGGAATCGACCGCGATCGTCACCGGCCCCATGCCCAGGAATCCGAATGCTACCAGCCCGAACGCGAAGACGGCAGGCGCCAGCATGACAACCGCTCCGGTCCCCATCGTGCCGAGGCCGAGGGTGCTCATCGTATATGCGATCGCCATCAAGATCATCATCGACAGCCCGAGATAGTAGCCCGAAAAATTGCCCGCCACGAATCCCGACAAAATTCCCAGCGAAGCTCCGCCTTCTTGGGCTGAGATCACGACTTCCTTCACATGCCGTGACTCAGTTGAGGTGAACACCTTCACCAGTTCCGGAATCAGCGCGCCCGCCAGCGTGCCGCACGAAATGATGGTCGAGAGTTTCCACCACTGCGAAGCATCGCTGCCCAGTTCGGGAATCACGAAGTACGAAATCAAATACGTCAGCCCGATCGATACGATCGACGTGATCCATACCAGCGAGGTCAGCGGAGCTTCGAAATTCATCTCGTTGGCTGAGCCGTAGCGCGCCTTGGCGATCGCTGCGTTCAGGAAGTACGAGAACGAGCTCGAGACCAGCATCATCACGCGCATCACGAAGATCCACACCAGCAACTGCACCTGCACGTTCGGATCTTTCACGCCTAGCAGTATGAAGGCGATCAGCGCTACGCCGGTCACGCCATAGGTTTCGAAGCCGTCCGCCGAAGGCCCGACCGAATCGCCGGCGTTGTCGCCCGTGCAATCGGCAATCACGCCCGGGTTCCGGGCATCGTCTTCCTTGATCTTGAATACGATTTTCATCAAGTCCGAGCCGATGTCGGCGATCTTGGTGAAGATCCCACCCGCAATACGCAGTGCCGCCGCACCCAGCGATTCCCCGATGGCGAAGCCGATGAAGCATGGCCCCGCGTAGTCGCCCGGAACGAAGAGCAGAATAACCAGCATCATAAGCAGTTCCACGCTGATCAGCATCATCCCGATGCTCATGCCGGCTTCCAACGGAATCTGGTACACCGGATACGGTTTGCCGGGCAGGGAAGCGAACGCCGTTCGCGAATTCGCAAACGTGTTCACCCGGATGCCAAACCACGCCACTCCGTAGCTGCCCCCGATCCCCAGGAGACTAAACGCAAGGATAATGGGAAGCGTTAGCCCTACCGACTTCCCCGGTACCGGCGAGAGCCATCCGAAATAAGCCGCGATAATCACGGCGATGAATGCCCACAGCAGCAGAATGAACTTTCCTTGCGTGATCAGGTAGGTCTTGCACGTCTCGTAAATCAGCTCCGAAATCTCACGCATCGCTCGATGCACCGGCAGGTTCTTCAGGCGCATGTAAATCGTCATGCCGAAGCCGAGCCCGGCCAGGCAGAACACGATCCCGATCAGCAGCAACTTGTGGCCGTCAATCGCCCCATGGAAAAAGCTGACCTGCGAAAGATCAGGCAGTTTGAGCGAAGCTTCTCCGCCCGAAACCTCGCCGGCAGGTTGTGCAAAAGCCGCAGCGGCGCCGACGGTAAGCAGCGCGGTCACGGCCGAAACTTTCATCGCCATGCTGCGGATAGCGAGCGCAGCGGTGGCAAGCCAGGTACGCATATGAAGTCCTCCGAATTAGAACGGTTTCAAGGATTTACCTACGTGTTTCAGGCACTTCTTTCCGGAACGGAATCCACGCCCACGAACCGAGTTCCATGCCCAGGCAGCCTGGCTTCTCGATTCCGGAATTCCGAACACGCTTCCACCGCAAGACCTGTAGGGGTTGGAGCTTGGCCGCGTCGGATTTTGCGCCGGGTCATCATCCGGCCGGCCAGGAAAGACTTTGGCCTCGTCTGACTAGCGCAAAACGGGCATTTATAACACGTTGCATAAGGCGGGTCAAACCGATAAAGCGAGCTGCGCCCCTGCGCGTTCCCGGAATGGGCAAAGAGTCGCTTTCGTGGGTTTTCAGCCAGTCCGTGAACCGGGATTGTCTGACCGCTGAGTGTCGACCGCGGAGTGCCGGACCCTACCGCAGTTCCACATTCATCTTCAGGTTGTGCGCCACAAACGCCCATTCGTCCGCCGTCTCATCGATGATCTTCGAGATCGGCTTGCCGCCTCCATGACCCGCCTTGGTTTCAATCCGGATCAGTACCGGCGCCGTACCCGCCTGGTCCGCCTGCATGGTAGCCGCAAACTTGAAGCTATGGCCCGGCACCACCCGATCGTCATGGTCGGCCGTCGAAATCATGGTCGGCGGATACTTCGTTCCCGGCTTCAGATTCTGCAGCGGAGAATACGCATACAAATACTTGAAATCCTCGGCATTATCCGACGATCCATAATCCGAGGTCCACGCCCAGCCAATGGTGAACTTCTGAAAGCGCAGCATGTCCATCACGCCCACTTCCGGCAACACCGCCCCAAACAGATCCGGACGTTGCGTCAACGATGCCCCCATCAACAATCCGCCGTTGCTTGCGCCGCGAATCGCCAGCTTCGGAGTCGACGTGTACTTGTTCGCGATCAGCCACTCCGCCGCCGCAAAATAGTCGTCAAACACGTTCTGCTTCTTGGCGTGCGTTCCCGCCAGATGCCATTCTTCTCCATATTCGCCGCCGCCGCGCAAATTCGGCTGCGCGTAGATTCCGCCCATCTCCAGCCACACCACATTAGGCACCGAAAAAAACGGCGTCAGTGAGATATCAAATCCGCCGTAGGCATAGAGCAGCGTCGGATTCTCCCCATCCAGTTTCAGCCCTTTCTTATAAGTCAGGAACATCGGAATCCGCGTTCCATCCTTGCTGTTGTAGAACACCTGCTTGGTTTCATACTTCGTCGGATCGAAATCCACTTTCGGCTGCCGAAATACCGTGCTCTTTCCCGCGCCCGGTTCGTACCGGTAAATCGTTGTCGGAGTCACAAAGCTGGTGAAGGCGTAGAACGTTTCCTTGTCCGTTCTCTTTCCACGAAATCCAGCCGCCGTCCCAATCCCGGGCAGATCGACATTGCGCACGAATTTTCCCTTCAAATCGTAAATGCGCACCTCGGTTCGCGCGTCTTTTAGATAGCTCAGCAGAAATAAGTTGTCGACCGTTCCCGCGCCTTCCAGTTTGTCCGGACCCTCCGCCACCACCGTCTGCCAGTTCGCCCGCTCGGGGTGCCGCGTATCAATCGCGATCAGCTTTCCGCGCGGCGCGTTCAGGTCCGTCCGGATCCAGAACACCGGCCCATCGTTATCCACGAACCGGTACTCCGCGTCGAAGTCATCGAGCAACTTCACGACCGGCGCATCCGGTTTGGTCAGATCTTTGTAGTAAAGCCGGTTCTTCGGCGACGTCCCCTGCTCTACGGTGATGAGCAGATAATGCCCGTCGTCTGTGACGTTTCCGCCAAATAGCATCTCTTTATTATCGGGACGGTCGTAGATCAACTTGTCGTCGCTCTGCGTCGTGCCCAGCCGGTGATAGTAGAGCTTCTGAAAATACACCGTATCCCGCAGCGCCATTCCTTCTTTCGGCTCATCGTACCGGCTGTAAAAAAAACCTTTGTCGTCCTTCGTCCACGACGCGTCCGAAAACTTCACCCACTTGATCAGGTCTGACAGATCGTTGCCGGTCGCGACGTCCCGCACGTGCCACTCCGTCCAGTCCGATCCGGAGGCCGCTGTCCCATAGGCCATCAACTTTCCGTCATCGGTGATCGCTCGTCCCGCCAGCGCCACCGTCCCATCCGCCGACAGCGTATTCGGATCCAGCAGCACCCGTGGTTCGGCATTCAGCGACTCGGCCACCAACAGCACGTTCTGATTTTGCAGCCCATTATTATGCTGATAAAAATATCGTCCGCCCTCCTGCTCCGGCGCGGTGAAGCGCTCGTAATTCCACAGCTTCAGCAGGCGCTCCCGGATCTCCCCGCGATACGGAATCTGATCCAGATAGCTGAAAGTCAACTTGTTCTCCGCTTCCACCCACGCCTTCGTATCCGCTGAGTCCGTATCCTCCAACCAGCGATAGGGATCAGCCACTGTCGTTCCGTGATAGTCGTCCACCTGGTCTACCGTTTTCGCCTTCGGATACAACAACGGCGCTCCATCCGTTTGCGCGGCGGCGGAAAAAGCCATGAAGCCTGCGAAAGCCAGCACCGCAACCCAAAACCTCTTGCGGGATGATTTCATTAATATGTCCTCCGGAATCCGTAAGAACGTTTAATTCTTCGCCGTGATCGCTGTCAAGCAAACGCTTCTACCGTGAACAGAGAAACGACGACTGACTACCGAGTACTGGGACAACGCATTGTAGACCTGCTCGCGCCAGTCGATGAGACATTGGCAATCTTGTTCAGAAAACCTGAGTGACGCAACCCAGGCCGCTATGAATAGATATTCTTGAAGGACGCCTCGCCGAAGCCGAGGGGAAGGAGATCCAGCCCTGGCGTTTCAGAAAATGCGTGGTTCAGAAGATAAATCGCACGTGGTTTCTCGGCGCAGGCAATGACGGGAGCGAATCAAAGGTGTCGATTTGACAAAATCCAGAGAGAGAAAAGATTGTCCCCACCGCAACGCACAGGAAACAGATTTTGGAAATCATCGAACGTTTTCGCAAACTATCCCCCGTACACACCCAAGCGCTACTTTGGATGCAATCTCATCCCAGGGGTTTTCGCCCTTCCTCTCCAGCTAGACAAAGTGTTATTCGGCAGATTGTCATCCCGCAGATTGTCATCCCGAGCGAAGCAGGAACCTATGCGACGCGAAGGATCCTGCGCAGTCGAGGGACCTTGTGTGTGCGCTCCGCGTGCTTGCTCTTCGCCAACCTGCCGCATCCCGCGCCGCATCTTAACTTCCAGCGATCGGTTCTCCGCCGCCCGGCTTCCGCTCCCAGCGTTCCAATCGCCGTGCATGCTCTCGACCCGTATGCATTCTTGGCAGCAGTTGTTCGTTCAACCTCGCTGGAAACGTAACGTCTATGGTCTCGGCCCCGCTCGTTCCATTTACTTCCATACGAACTGGTACCAACTCCGTCGCAATCTCCGCCGCCAACTTTTTCGAGGCAAGATCATTTCGTCCCAACACTCCTAGCGGAGACTCGCATACAGCCCGCGCTCGGCTTTGCAGCGATTCTCGGAGATCGGGCAATGCGTCGGTGTCATCCCGACCGGAGCCGCATTTTAGGTGGAGAAAGGGATCTCCGACGAGCAAAACTCGAAGGGATCCCACGGAACCGGGGCTGGCAAACCTGAATGGAATCCCGGTAGTGATCCTTCGACTGCGGTTGTGCTTTGCGCTTGGGCGCAAAGCACACTTCTCGCTCAGGATGACAATTCCTACCCGTGACTACGGACTACTGAGAACTGAGAACCGACAACTGATCACTGGCCACGGATCACTGCCCACTATTCCTTCACCCCCACCTGCCAGAACAAGAATGAATACACATCCGTGAACTCTTCGATCTGCTTGGTCACTGGCTTGCCCGCGCCATGGCCGGCCTTGCTCTCGATCCGCAATAAGATCGGACGCGTCTTGCTGTCCCCATTCTTCGCCTCGGCCTGCATCTCGGCTGTCATTTTTTTGGCGTGCATGGGATCGACGCGCGTGTCGGTATCCGCCGTCATAAACAAGATCGCGGGATACTCCACCCCTGACTTCACGTGGTGATAAGGCGAGTAGGCGTAGAGCCATTTGAACTGCTCGCGATTTTCCGCGCTGCCATATTCCGGAATCCACAATTTTGCAATCTGGAAATCCTGATAGTGCAACATGTCGAGCAGCGGCACCTGGCAAACCACGGCGCGAAACAGGTCAGGACGCTGCGTGATCATCGCGCCCATCAACAGGCCTCCGTTCGAGCCGCCCTGAATCGCCAGATGATGCTTGTCCGTATATTTTTCGGAGATCAAATGCTCGGCCGCGACGATCATGTCGTCAAACACGTTCTGCTTCTTGTCGAGCATGCCCGCCCGGTGCCAGTCTTCTCCAAATTCGGCGCCGCCTCGCAGGTTGGCTACAGCGAAAACGCCGCCGTGCTCCATCCAGAGATAGGCGGTGCGGCTGAACGTTGGCGTGAGGCTGACGTTGAATCCTCCATAGGCGGTAAGCAGCGTGGGATTCTTGCTGTTCTTCTGCAATCCTTTTTTGTGGACCACGAACATGGGGACACGCGTGCCATCTTTCGACGCGAACCACTCCTGCGCGACTTCATATGCCGACGGATCGATCGAGGGCGCATCGACCTTGGTCCAGAGCGCGGTCGAACTGTCCTTCAAATCGTAGCGATAGATGGAAGGCGCAAATGTGAACGACTGAAATCCGTAGAAAACCTCATCGTGATTCCATTTGCCACCCGTTCCGAAAACAGTGCCAATCGCGGGCAGCGCGAGATCGTTCAACTTCTTTCCGTCGAGATCGAAAACTTTCAACTGCGACGACGCGTTCTGCTCGTATTGCGCGAACAGCTTTCCGCCAAACACCGCCGCGCCCTGCAACACCGCGTCGGTCTGCGGAATGATCTCCTTCCAGGCTGCCCGATCAAAATTCCCCGCATCGGTCACGAACACGCGATAACGCGGCGCATCTTCATTAGTCGTGATGTAAATTTTCCCGTGGAAGACATCGCCGCGATAAAGAAATTCCTTGCCCGTAGTGAGGCGGCTCGGCGGCTTATCGGATTTTAAGTCCATCAGGAAAAGTTCGGACTTCGTCCAGCCCTGCTCGACCGTGATCAGCAGCCAGTGCCCATCGTCGGAAAGCTGCACGTTCGGCCAGTCCTCGGGATCGCGCCCTTCGCCAAAGATGGGGTCGTCGGTCACCACGGGGCTGCCGAGAAGATGAAAAAAGACATGCCGATTGTACATTTCCTGTCCGGCCGGAACGTCACCGGGCTTGGGATACCGCGTGTAATAGAAACCGGAGTTGTCGTTGAGCCACGCAATCGAAGCGGCGCGCGTGCGTTCGATCGTGTCAGGCAGAATCGTACCCGTTTTGGTCTCGATCACGTGCAGCGTCGACATCTCCGACCCTGCGGCAGAAGTTCCGTAGGCCACGTACTTCCCGTTCTCCGAAGGCTGAAACCAGTCGAGCGCGACCGTTCCGTCGGCGGCCAGCGAGTTAGCGTCAAACAGCACGCGGTCGGGACCGTTTACGGCGTCGCGCACATAAAGCACCGGCTGGTTCTGCATGCCTTCGCGGCGGGTATAAAAATAATGATGCCCGGCGATTACTGGAGCCGTGACGTTCCCGATCGAGAGCAACTCAGTCAGACGTTGGTGAATGGCGGCGCGTCGAGGCAGCGGATCGAGGATCGCGCGTGTGTAGGCGTTCTCCTCCGCAACCCACTTCGTGGTCGCCGGCGAATCCGCTTTCTCCAGCCAGCGATAGTTGTCGATGACCCGCGTCCCATGAAAAATGTCGGCCACCGGTTTGATCTCGGCCACCGGCGGTCCGTCCGGAACAATCGGTACCGGCGAAGCGTGCGACGTTGTGGACCTCTCCCCCGCTTGTTCAGCAGGCGCCAACACACATAAAGAAGATAGCAATAAAAGTCCCAGCACCAGACGCATCCCTCTGACCTGTCCTCAATTTACGTTCACGTAAGAATACGACAAAATCGATCACGTAAAGGCGAAGTCAGGATTTCACGACCAACCGGAGCGATTACGATCTTGCGGAATCATGAGCCCTGCGACCGCAGCGCTCGCCAGAGCCAGGCCCGAACAAATCAAGATGACCACTCGGAATCCATATACAAAAGATTCCTTAACGGATTTCCTGATGGCGGCGTTCGCAGTCGGATCAAGTCCGGCGGGTAGCGGCAAGCCGGCGAGCTTGATCTCGTTGGCCCGGAGTTCCTGCAGAACGTTGGGCGGTAAGAACAGGCCAGCTAGGCTTCGATCGAATCGAAAACTAAACGCCTCCACCATCACAATTCCAAGCACTGCAATGGCGACTACCCCTGCGACCCTCGCTACTGCGTTGTTGATTCCGGAAGCCACGCCGACACGGTCTTCCTCTACTGAATTCATAACGATGGTGGTGAGAGGCGCGACAGTGACCGTCATGCCCAATCCGAGGATAACCAGCGCCGGAAAAAACGATTTCCAATAGCTATCCCCGACGGAGGGCACAACGAACAGAGCGAAACCCGTTGCAGCAAGGAGAGGGCCAACCACGAGCGGGCCTCTTGCGCCATAGCGGGTGACCAGCCCACCAGCCCAGCGCGACAGAAGGAACATCAGGAGAATCAAGGGAAGGATCGCAACCCCGGCTGCGGTCGGCGAGTACTCCTGGACCTGGATCAGATTCAGCGGAAACAGGAAAAAGAAAATTCCAACTGCTGCATACAAAAAGAGCGTAAGCAGGTTCGCCCCGCTAAACCTTCGCGACTCAAACAGCGTGAGCGGTACCATCGGGAAGGGAACCCGGGCTTCGGCGAACACGAATGCGAAAAGGCACCCAAAGCCAACAACCAAGCTTGAGAGGACCAAACGATTAGTCCATCCCAGACTCACCGACTCGAGGAAGCCATACACCAAGCCGCCGAGCCCTAGCGTGGCAAGAAGTGCTCCAATCCAATCCACGCGTCCGGCGGTCGCGCGGCGGCTTTCCGGAATTCGCCAAAATGAAATCAGCACCACGGCCGCGGCGAGCGGGAGATTAATGAAGAATGCCCAGCGCCACGAGGCATGCTGAACCAGCCATCCGCCGAGAACGGGTCCAACCGCGGTGGTGATCGCTGTAAAGCCTGACCATGTCCCGATTGCCTGGCCGCGACTCTTTTCGTCGAAAGACGTGCTGATGATCGCAAGACTTCCGGGTACCAGGAGCGCAGCTCCCAGGCCTTGAATGCTTCTAGCGATGATCAACTGATGGATGTTCGAAGCCGCGCCGCAAGCCGCAGATGCAGCAGCGAAGATCCCTACGCCCACCACGAAGATCATGCGGCGGCCAAACAGGTCACCGAGGGAGCCTCCGACTAGAATCAACGCCCCCAGGAACAGACCATAAGACTCGACCACCCATTGCACGTCCACGACGGTTGCGTTAAAGCTGGCCTGTATCGCAGGCAGGGCAACATTGACGACAGTGCTGTCGATGAATGCCATGCTGGAACCAAGAATGGTTGCCGTGAGAATCCACGGTTGGGCGCTCTCGCCACACGGGACTTCGCGGCCCCCCGACCGCAATATGGCTTCATCACAAGGTGTTCTCATAGAGACATATGGATGCCACTGAGGGGACGTTGGGTCCGAAGATCGGCCTGGTGGCTAGCCGATCGTCCCTTGAAAAATGACGGGATTCGCGGACTTCATCGGTCTCGACCTACCCCGCATCCCGGCACGATTGGCAGAAAACGCGTGCCTCCAAGAAAAAAGCTTGGATAGTTTCTCGAGATGAGGTATTTTGCCGAGATCAAGTCTGGAGCGGGCCCTGTCTCACCAAGCCTAGACCCGGGATAGATCGATTTCGCGAATGGAAGACACCCCTGCCTTCCGCGAATGATTCCAGGTGAAGAGGTCCAGCTCCGGGAGGAATCCAGCCGTGAAATCTCCTCTTTGTGTGTCCATCCTGATTGCATTTTCTCTTCTGAACTGCCACCTGTTCGCGAGTAGTGCAGAACTGCCCCTGCCCGCTCGCTCCGATACTTCTGTCAGTTCTTCTGCAGAAGACACAACGCCCGCGGTTCCGGCGCAGTTCGAGATCCCAGGTCCCCTGCGATCTTTTCTGCGCATGGCCGGGATCAGTCAAAAGATTACGGTGGAAGAAGTCCTGCCCTTGCTCAGCCGGAACGTCTTCACCCAGGGCTATGAGGGCACAAACCGGCCGACTGAGTTCCTGATCCTGTTGAGACGATATGTGGTGCAGGCCAGGGAGTTGTCGGAATTGGCCGCGCGCAGTGGCATGGTGATTCGGGTTTCCAATTGTGACGATGCCGGGCCGCTGCTGCGTATTCTGGGCTATCGAGCCCGTGCAAACTGCGGGGAGCCGAGAACATCTTTGCAGACAGAGGATGCCGAAAGGGCCTTTCTCGCCATTGATTCCGGCTTTCCCCTGCCTGATCTTGAGCAGGCTCTGCAAGGCGGGAAACCCTTTGAGTATGCGTATGCCTCTTCCACCGTGCCGGTGCTTTTCGCCGAAGGCGAATGGACTAAGGCGAGCCGGAAAAACCTCAAAGAAAACAGCCTCGACTTGCTGGACACAATCCTGAATGACTCAGCGGTCGCGCGTCTGTACTGGGCACTCTCCCAGTTGGACCTCGAAACCAGCAAGAGTCTGCAGCGGTCGATTGGTCTGGTGGGCCTGCTCCCCTATGCCGCCGTGCTTGATTTTTACGGGAGAGGTTTGTGCATTCGGGAGGGCCGAGTGCAGGTCCCGGGAGGAGTCGGAGCGGAAGCCGCATGGAAGGACATTGTCGGGGCCAGTCCGGCCTCTCCTGCTGCCTTTGTCCCGAGATTGCTGGCCAAGGACAAGGGCTGGCTCGTAGCCTACTTTGACGTGCTTTCGCGGGTGAGTGGAACGCGGCAGGCATATTTCACCGACCCGCGTCGACTGCGGTTCTTCTACACGGGACTGCGCTCGCTGGATACTTCGGTCCCCGCCACGAGGGGTATTTACCGGCCAGCGCCGGGGCTCTTGCTTCTGGTCAGTCGACTTCAGTTTGAGAGTAGCGGTGAGCCGCTCGTTCCGGGAAATCTGCAAGTCTGGAAAGAGATTCTTCTCGAGGGGCATCCCTCGACTCGGGTGCGCCGGTGGGAGGCGCGGACGGCGCACCTGACGGATCCGGATCATCTCCTGCAGATGCTGTTCGCTCTGTCTCGCACGGCAAGCGAAAACGGGCCCCTGGAGATCTTCATGGGGATGAGTGAACTGGATCGCCAACGATCTCCGGAGCATCGTTTGGCGCCGGCGACGGTCCAATTGCTGGCACGCCGCTGGGAGGATTTCAGCGATCAATACCGCATTTTTGCGGAGTTTCCCGAGTTGACCGACGAATCCGTTACGCTGTTTCTGGAAGTAGCTCAAGGGCTGAACAGCTTGCCCCTGGGTCTTCGCGGGAACGCCTTCGGTGCCTTTCAGGCGAACGTCGGAATCTGGCAGATCCTGGCGCGTCAAAGAGAAATTTCGAACTCGTCCCTCGATAAATCATTCCAAGAGGTGATCAAGCCTTTCGCCAAGATTCGATCGGCCGCTCAAGTGTATGACGCGGGCCGAACATCCCTCGCGGAGATATTCCGGTTTTCGACGGGCAACGCCAGACGTTCGCAAGACGAGATCATCGATTTGCTGGCAGGTCCCCGGCAGACTACTCCAGAAGGCGAACGGATGCATCAGGAAGTCGCCGCCAGGATCCGCTCGGTACTGGACGATCAGCGACTGGTCTCGCTCGACACTCTTCTGGCGGTGGGGGATGGGCTTGCCGAAAAGGCACGAGGGAAGCAACCGGCGGAGTACGTGATCCTGCTGGCGGGCGAGACACGCGAGTTTGAGATGCCGCGGCCCATCTTCACCAACAGCGAGAGAACGGAGTGGGCGGCAGGCATCTATAACAATCATCACACCGACGTGCAGATGCGAACCAACTTGCCCAAAGTGCTTAAGTCGCCCAATGCTTCGCGCTCACAAATTGAGGAAGCGCGTGGACAGCTCGCGTCGTTCCTGAGAGATACTCTTGTCGGTTTGAACTATGCCTACTATGAACCGCCAGGTGCGCAGGCCCTGCACAATAATCCGCTGTTCGTTCGCTCCCACGATTTTGCCGGGGAATCGGTCGAGGGCATAAAGACACTGTGGCAGGCTCCGCAACTCCTGGGGCAAGGTTCTCCGGCGGGTGGCGGCGCTCATTTTGTGGGCTCGCTGGCCGACTTGCCGTACGCCCTGGCCGACCTCGAACAGGATTTCATTTCACCGGACAATGTTCAGGCTTTGATCTGGAAGCAATTGACGCCGGAACTGTTGACCTCTGCAACCTTGCCCCGCTGGTGGAATGTAAGCCCACTGGAGCTTCATGCGATTGCCCTGTACCAGCGCGCCGGAGAAGAACTCCTGACCGCTTCGGCCAAAGACGACGCCCTGCGAAGCAAGGTGCTGGCGATTCTGTCCGGTCGATTGCTGCCGAGGCGATTAGCGCAGATCGAGCAAGAGCTGCGCTCTGATCGACCAGCGGCAATAGTTCTGCACGTGATGCCGGCCGACACTTTCTATCTGGCGGCAGAATTCCGGGAGAAGTATCCGGAAGAATCTGTGGTATGGGGGAGCGCCAGCCAGGAACTGCAAAATCTTTGCCGGCAGCATCCAGAGCAGGTCAACTGGAAGCGGTTGTCCAACGATTTCGGCACACCCCATCCGCAAATGGCGCAGAACTACGGCCTCGAACTGCTGAACGTGGCGCCCATGCCGCCATTCTCGGGATATTCCAGCCGTTTTCTTGCGGAAACCTGGGATTCCCCCAATCTGTACTGGGCTCGGCTGGCCGATGAAGCGGGGTATTCGCCCGTCATGCTGAATCATCTGGTGCCGGTGTTGACCCGCAGGATGATCGAGAGGATCTTCGCCACCGACTTCGAAGATTGGCCGGCCCTGCTGCGGGCGATGCACGAAACGGCAGCAGAATTTCGCGAAGGCAAGTTGGCTTCGCCGTCAAGGATTAGCGAGATTCGACCTTGAGCCGTCTTTCCACCGAGGTACCGATCAGTAACCCAGCGGCCTCACGCACATGGGGTCGCAGAGCTAAAGGAAGCGTGAGCCATGCGAAGGAAATCATTTCTGCTGTTTCTGATTCCTCTGCTTCTCGTACTGAGCCATGAAACTGGCAGCGAAGCTCAGGAGAGCCCCAACTTTCACGTTGTGGTCAATATGGTCCAACTCAATGTAGCGGTGACGGACAAGAAGGGGAACTATATTACAGGACTCCGCCCTTCGGATTTTGCCATCCTTGAGGACGGGATCGTGGAGAAGGCGGCCACCTTTGCCGAAGGGGACGAACCAGCCCGCAGTCTGAGTGAATTTGCCGAAGGCTCGTCTGCCGATGCGGGTGGTTTGGCGAAACGCGCTACGGATGGAGCGCCACAGACGTTTGCCGATCTGGTTCGCGGAGCCAACGTGTTCGTCCTGTTCGATACCAGCGACTACATGTATCGGGGCTTTGTCTTCGCGCAAGACGCGATTACCGAGTTCATTCGTTCCCTGGGAACCGCCGACAAGATTGC
>Ga0187805_10000306_pt1 | contig 15550 bp, 19 predicted proteins | sample NC_wetland_sal_i_6_FD_132965 | JGI IMG/M metagenome (GOLD analysis project Ga0187805, IMG submission 132965) | Wetland sediment microbial communities from Neuse River Estuary, North Carolina, USA - Control_5 | ecosystem: Environmental > Aquatic > Freshwater > Wetlands > Sediment | place: USA...
GCTGTTCGAGCGCGGCGCCTTCGGCCCGGTCGAAGTCACGGCGACGGCGGGCGCGCTCGCCGCCTACGCCGCCGGCCTCCCGGCCTTCGTGCTGGTCAAGGTGCTGGCGCCCGCGTTCTTCGCGCGCCACGACACCAAGACGCCGGTCAAGGTCGCGATGGTCGCGGTCGCGGCCAATCTGGTGCTGACGCTGACCCTCGGCGTGGCGCTGCCTTTCGCGCATGTCGGCATCGCCACCGCCACCTCGGCCGCCGGCTGGATCAACGCGCTGTCGCTGCTTTGGTTGCTGCATCGGCGCGCGCATTTCCGGCTCGACGCCCGTTCGCGTTCGCGGATTCCGCGGATTCTCGCGGCCTCGCTGCTGATGGGCGTCGTGCTGGTCGCGCTCGAAATCCCCCTCGCGCCGTACATCGGCGCGCACGTCGTGGCACGGCTGGTCGCGCTCGTCGCGCTGATCGCCGCGGGTCTTGCGGCCTTCGCTATCTTTGCACTGATGCTCGGCGCCGCCGACCGCAGCGAGCTTGGCCAGCGTCTCGGGCTTGACCTCGCGGCCCGCCGGCGGCGATAACGGTCGCGCCCGCGCCCTCCATCAGCGACGACGGCATGAAACGCATCTTCTCGGGCGTCCAGCCCACCGGCAACCTCCACCTCGGCAACTATCTCGGCGCGATCCGCAACTGGGTCCAGCTGCAGAAGGATTTCGACTGCATCTTCTGCATCGTCGACCTGCATGCGCTCACCGTGCCGCAGGACCCGAAGGAATTGCGCGCCCAGACGCGCGAAGTGACCGCCGCCTACATCGCCTCGGGCATCGATCCCGAACGCTGCGTCATCTTCAACCAGTCGACGGTGCCGGGCCACGCCGAGCTCGCCTGGCTGTTGGGCTGCTTGACACCCCTCGGCTGGCTCAACCGCATGACGCAATTCAAGGAGAAGGCGGGCAAGCACCGCGAGGAGGCCGGACTCGGCCTCTATTCCTATCCGGTGCTGATGGCGGCCGACATCCTGCTTTACAAGGCGACGCACGTGCCGGTCGGCGAGGACCAGAAGCAGCATTTGGAGCTTTCGCGCGACATCGCCGGCGCTTTCAACCGCCGCTACGGCGTCGAATTTTTCCCGCTGCCCGAGCCGCAGATCTTCGGCGCCGGCACGCGCGTGATGAGCCTGCGCGACGGCACCAAGAAGATGTCCAAATCCGACAGCTCGGACTATTCGCGTCTCAACATGACCGACGACGCGGCGGCGATCGCGCTCAAGATCCGCAAAGCCAAGACCGATCCAGAGCCGTTGCCGGCGACCGAAAAAGAGGCCGAGGCGCGGCCCGAAGCCGCGAACCTGCTCGGCATCTATGCCGCGCTTTCGGGCGTGTCACTTGCCGAAGCCGTGCAGCGCTTCGCCGGTTGGAATTTCTCGGACTTCAAGGCGGAGCTCGCCGATCTCGCGGCCGATGTCTGCGGCCGGATTGCTGTCGAGATGAAGCGGCTGATGGCCGATCCGGGCTATATCGATGGCGTACTGAAGCGTGGCGCCGAACGCGCCAACGCCATCGCTGCGCCAGTGCTGGCCGAAGTCTTCGACATCATGGGCCTGCTGCGGCCCTGAGCCGGCTCAGCCGCCGAGCGCCGCGACGCCGGCCGCCGCCACTTGGCCATCCTGTGCCGACGAGGCGCCCGACACGCCGAACGCGCCGATCACCTTACCGCCGACCGTGAGCGGCACGCCGCCTTCAATCGGCAGCACGCCCGGCAGGTTGGCGAGATGCGTTTTGCCGCTGGCATAGGCGTCCTCCCAGAACTTAGTCGGGCGCTTGAACATCACCGCGGCGCGCGCCTTGGCGACGGAGACCTCGACGCTGGCGAGTCCGGCCTCGTCCATGCGGACGAGATGCAGCAGATGTCCGCCCTCGTCGACCACCGACATGGTGACATGAAGATCATGCTTATGTGCCTCGGTTTCGGCGGCGACGACGATGGCGCGCGCGGCGGCGAGGGTGAGGGCTTTCTTGTCGGCAAGGTCGGCCATACAGGATCTCCGTTGCGAGGCGGATAGCGATCATAACCGGCGCGGCGGCGGACGCGACAGGGTTGCGCGCGCCGGTCCAAGCGCGTTGTCGGCGTCGGCGCGCGCTTGTAGAATTGCGCTGATGCGCGCCCGGGCGTGCTGCACATCGGCTGCGACCAGGCGCGTGCTTGCGGCGTTGGCCGTCATTGTCGGCCTCGTCTCTGCGGCACGAGCCGAGCCGCCGCTATTGGCCGATCTCTCGGCGCACCAGATCACGCTCGGTTCCGACGGCGCCAGCCGCTCCGTCACCTTGTTCGGCACCATCGAGTCGCCCGGCGACATCGTCATCGTGGTGCGCGGCCCCGATGCCGAAGCTGTCGTGCGGCACGGTCCCTTCGGCGATTTCTCGCTTACCGCCCATCGCATCGCTTTTGCCGGCGTGCCGGATTATTACGCGGTCTACGCCTCGGCGCCGCTCGATTCGATCGTGCCGGCCCCGATCCAGGTGCAGCACCAGATCGGCATCGGCAATTTGCGCTTCCAACTGCAGACGCCGCAGTCCGATCCGACGCTGATCGAGGCCTCGCGCGTGGCGCTGATCACGCAGCGGCAAACCGCCGGCGTCTATGCGACCACCGTCGGCAAGGTCACGTTCGTCAACGATCACCTGTTTCGCGCCACGCTGGCGTTTCCGGCCGACGCGCCATCCGGCACTTATTTCATCGAGGCGCTGTTGTTGCACGACAAGGCGCTGGTCGGCGGCCAGACCATGTCGCTGATCGTCGCGTCAGCCGGCAGCGGCACAGCGGTTTCAGGATCGGCGGGACCGAACCCGTTGATCTACGCCGGGATCGGCGCGCTGGCGGCGATACTCGCGGCGTCGGGTGTCTTCGTATTCAGTGCCCGCCGCCGGGCGAAGGCCAAGTCCCGCGCGGAAACGCCGCGGCGGCGCGCCAAGCGCGACCGGCGCTGAACGGCATTAGCCTTACCCGGCAAGGGGTTGACTTGGCGCCGCCAAAGCCCAAGTTTAGGCCCGCGTCCGTTGGAGATCATCAGATGTTCATTCAGACCGAAACCACGCCGAACCCCGCGACCCTCAAGTTCCTGCCGGGTCGCGCTGTCATGGGCGACGGCACCGCGAACTTTCCCGACGTTGCCAGCGCGCAGCGCTCACCGCTGGCGAAGCGGCTCTTCGGCCTGACCGGCGTCGCCGGCGTGTTCTTCGGCTCCGACTTCATCACCGTCGCCAAGGCCGATGATGTCGACTGGCTGGCGCTCAAGTCCCAGGTGCTGGGCGCGATCATGCAGCATTTCACCGCTGGCGAACCCATTGTGCTCGACACGCCGGGCGCCGCCGCTGCGGAAGAGGACAGCGACGAGGTCGTGGCCCAGATCAAGGAACTGCTCGAAACCCGCGTCCGTCCGGCGGTGGCGCAGGACGGCGGCGACATCATTTTCGACCACTACGCCGACGGCGTCGTCTATCTGCACATGCAGGGCTCGTGCTCGGGCTGTCCGTCCTCGACCGCGACCTTGAAGGCCGGCATTGAGAACATGCTGCGCCACTACATTCCCGAAGTCGTCGAAGTCCGCCCGGTCTAAGACCCGGGCCAAATTCGCGGGGCAGCGACCTAGGCTCCAACCAAGGTCGCGCGCGCAGGGTTGGCGGCGTGGCTGCGAGCGCGATCTAAACCAGAGCCATCATCGGCACGTCGATATCGGCGTCCGACAGCAGCGGATATTTTTTGCTATCGAACAGCTGATAGTGCCACCATTCGTTTTTGTAGAAGTCCCAACCCGCCGCACTCATCAATCCCAGCAGCAAGAAGCGGTTGCGCTGCGCCGTTTCGGAAACCGCCGTGCTGCCGTGGTGCGACAGCGGCGTGAAGGCGTCGAAGCCGGTGCCCATGTCGAGGGCATTGCCCTGCGCGTCAATCAGCGTCAAGTCGACGGCGACGCCGCGCGAGTGCGGCGAGCCTTTGCGCGGATCGGCGAGGAATTCCGGATCGGGCCGAAAATTCCACAGCGCCCATTGCGCCTCGCTCGGCCGGAAGGCGTCGAAAATCTTGAGCCGCAGGCCCAGTGGCTTGGCGAGATCGACCGCGCGGCGCAGCGCCGCGGCGGCGTCGGCATGGAGATAGCAGCCGGGACGGGCATAGACCGGTTTGCCGGTGAAATTCGCCGCCGTGGCATAAGCAATCTCGAGGACGACGTCGTGGCTCGCGGCGGTGATCAATTGCAGATTCATGACCGGATTTTCCTAGCACGTTATGATCGCGCGCATGAAGGTTTTGGGTCTCGATAGCGCCGGCAGCCAATGCGCGATAGCCGTCCTCGACGGCGGCCGCGTCGCCGCCGCGCGCGCCGAAGCGATGGCGCACGGTCAGGCCGAGCGGCTGGTGCCGTTGATTGCCGAAACCTTGGCGGCGGCCGGCATCGCGCCGGCGGCACTCGACTTCATCGCGGTGACCACCGGTCCCGGCAGCTTCACTGGCATCCGCATCGGCCTTGCGGCGGCGCGTGGACTGGCGTTGGCAACTGGCCGGACCGCGATCGGCGTCGGAGTGTTCGATGCCTATGCCGCCTCGGTGCCACCGGCGGCGCGGCAAGGACGGGCGCTGGTTGTTGCTGTCGAATCGAAACGCGAGGAATTTTATCTCCAGTCGTTTACAACAGCCGGTCCGGCGCTGGCGCCGCCGGCGCAAGTTCATGCGCGCGATCTTGCCACGTGGTTGCCGCCGGGTCCGTTGCTGCTGGCGGGCGACGCCGCCGAACGTCTGCGCGCCAAAGTGACCGCACGCGATATCGCCGTCGCGCCGGGCACGAATGCGGTCGACGCCACTTGGGTCGCGCGTCTCGGCCGGCAACAAGCGAACGGCGGCGTGATCGAGCCGCCGCGGCCGTTCTACCTGCGCGCACCGGATACCACGGCGCCGCGGCGGGCAACTGCACCGTGAGCGCGCTGCGATTGCGAACGGCGGCGGATACCGACGTCGATGTGTTGGCGCGGCTGCATGGGCTGGCGTTCCCGGACGATCCGTGGGAACAGGGCGCGCTGTCGCGGCTATTGAGCTTGCCCAAGATGCATGCACGGCTCGCTGAAACCGGCGGCAAGACCGCGGGCTTCATCCTTGCCCTGGTGGTCGGCGGCGAAGCCGAAATCTTGACGCTGTGCGTCGATCCGGCAGCGCGCCGCCGCGGCGTCGCCCGCGCGTTGCTTGCCGATCTCTACGCCGCCGCACGTGATGCGCGCTCGTCGCGCATCGTGCTCGAAGTCGCCGCCGACAACGACGTCGCGCGCGCTCTCTATACCGCCGAGGGATTCAGCGCGGTTGGCCGCCGCCCTTTCTATTATCGGCGGCCCGATGCCGCCGCGGCCGATGCCCTGATCCTCGCACGGCCGCTGGCGTAAGCCGTGTATTCGCGGTGCCCTTATCCGTAAAACCGTTATCGAGGACCAAGAAAAACCTTACAATCGCGCAATCCTTATTGCGCCATTCACCCAATATACTTATATGCTGGGTCAAAGAACCCGTAGGAACTCTGTCGAATGACTGACAAAGCGCAGCCCAACAGCCTGCTCGAGCTCACCACTGAAATCGTTGCCGCGCACGTCTCCAACAACAACGTGGCGCCGACCGATCTGCCGCAGCTGATCGACCAGGTCTATCAGTCGCTGGCCAATATCGGCAAAGGCCCGGCGGCCGGCGGCGACAGGCCCAAGCCGGCGGTCAACGTCAAGCGCTCGGTCCATCCCGACTACATCATCTGCCTCGAAGACGGCAAAAAGCTGAAGATGCTCAAGCGTCACCTCAAGACAGCGTACAACATGACGCCGGAGGCCTATCGCGAACGCTGGGGTCTGTCCGCCGACTATCCGATGGTCGCGCCGAATTACGCGCGGCAGCGTTCCAAGCTCGCCAAGGACATCGGTCTCGGTACGCGCGGCCGTCAAGCGAAGTCCGAATAAGCGCCGGCGGGGTCGCGTGCCGCGGCACCCGCTATAGGCTCGCTGTTGGGTTTGGGCTATAATTTCGGCCCTCGGGCAATAGGCGCGGACACCGTCGCGAATGCCGTCCCGTATCGAACAACTCTGTCTCGACAAAGGTCTCAAGATGACCGAACAGCGCCGCATTATCGCGCGCGTGCTCTCGGAATCCGCCGACCATCCTGACGTCGAGGCGGTGCACCGGCGCGCCGCCGCGATCGACCCGAAGATCTCGATCGCCACGGTCTACCGCACCGTGCGCCTGTTTCAGGAGGCTAGCATCCTCGAGCGCCACGATTTCGGCGATGGCCGCGCGCGCTATGAAGAGGCGCCGACCGAGCACCACGACCACCTGATAGACCTGCAAAGCGGCAAGGTGATCGAGTTCCGCAACGAGGCGATCGAAAAGCTGCAACGCGAGGTAGCGTCGCGGCTGGGTTACAAGCTGGTCGATCATCGCCTCGAATTGTTTGCCGTGCCGCTGGATAGCGCGGCGGCAGCCGCGAAGAAGTGACCGCGCAATCCCCGTCTCCGGCGTCTGCCGCACCGCCGCAGCCTTCGGGTGCGCTCGTCGTCCGCGCCGGCACGCTCGAAGTCCGGCTGGCGCGCGACGAAGCCGAGATCGCCGCCGCCCAGGCACTGCGCTATCGGGTTTTCTACCAGGAGATGGGCGCGCATCCGACCGTCGAGATGGCGCTGGCGCAGCGCGACTTCGACGATTTCGACGCCTTCTGCGATCATCTGCTGGTGATCGATCATTCGCGCGGCACCGGCGCTGACGCCGTGGTCGGGACCTATCGGCTGATCCGCCGCGAAGCGGCGTCGCGCCTCGGCCGTTTTTACAGCGCGGCGGAATATGACGTCCGCTGCATCGCCGAATATCCCGGCGCGGTGCTCGAGCTCGGCCGGTCGTGCATCGACGCGCAGGCGCGCAACCGGCCGACCATGCAGCTGTTGTGGCGCGGCATCGCCGCCTATGTGTTCGACTATGGGATCGAGCTCATGTTCGGCTGCGCCAGCCTGCCTGGCACCGAACCCGGTGCGCTGGCGGTACCGCTGTCGTATCTCTATCACCATCATCTGGCGCCGCCGGCACTGCGGCCTCGCGCCCTCACCGACCGTTATCTGGACATGAACCGGCTCCAGCCCGGCACCTTCGATCCGGCCGAGGCGCTGAATCACCTGCCGCCGCTGCTCAAAGGCTATCTGCGTCTTGGTGGCTTCATCGGCGATGGCGCGGTGATCGATCAGCAGTTCAATACCACTGACGTCTGCATCGTGGTGAAGACCGACTTGGTGACCGAGAAATATTACCGCCATTACGAACGCCGCGCGCGCGCGGTTGCTGTCGTCTGATGCTGCCGCAAGGTTCCGCGCTGCGCCTGGTGCGCGCCATCGTCTATTGCGCGCTGACCTTTCCGCTGATGCCGGTCCAGGCGGTGCTGCTGGCGCTGCACAGCCCGTTGGCCAAGCGGCTGCCGCGCCTCTACCACCGCCTGGTGTGCCGCATCCTCGGTATCACGATCGAGCTGCACGGCGCGCCGTCGCCGGCCCGGCCGACGCTCTTTGTTGTGAATCATACTTCGTATCTCGACATTGAGATTCTCGGCGCCGCGATTCCGGGCTCGTTCGTCTCCAAGGCTGACGTCGACGGCTGGCCGCTGTTCGGTTGGCTGGCCCGGCTGCAGCGCACGGTGTTCATCGATCGCAAACGCCGCAGCGTGACGCGGCAACGTGACGCGTTGAGCACCCGGCTGCACGAGGGCGACCAGCTGGTCCTTTTTCCGGAAGGCACCAGCGGCGATGGTCAGCACCTGCTGCCTTTCAAGAGCGCCCTGTTCGCCGCTGTCATGGAGTCGGACGGCGCCGGCGACATCGCCGTGCAGCCGGTTTCGGTCGCTTATCTCCGGCTTGACGGCATGCCGCTCGGACGGTCCTATCGTCCGCTGTTCGCCTGGTACGGCGACATGGACTTGGCACCGCATCTGTGGACCATGCTCGGGCTCGGCCATCTCAGCGTCAGCGTAACCTTCCATCCGGCGGTGCGCGCCGCCGATTTCGCTTCGCGCAAGGCGCTGGCAGACCATTGCGCAGCGGTGATCGCAGCCGGATTGTCGGTGGCGTTGAGCGGGCGCAAGGCGCCCATGCCGCTGCCGGTGACGATCCCAACGGCGCCGGCGCCGGTCTTGGCCGATGCGCTGCCGACACGATGAGGCGGATGTGAAAAAGCTGTTTGTCAAAACCTATGGCTGCCAGATGAACGTCTACGATTCCGATCGTATGGCCGAAGCGCTGGCGCCGTCGGGTTACACGCCGGCCGCGTCGCCGGCCGATGCCGACATGATCCTGCTCAACACCTGCCATATCCGCGAGAAGGCGGCGGAGAAGCTTTTCTCCGATCTCGGCCGGCTCGCGCCGTTCAAGGCGCGCAAGCGGCGCCAGGGCGGAAAAATGGTCGTCGCGGTCTCCGGTTGCGTCGCCCAGGCAGAAGGCGCCGAGATTTTGCGCCGTGCCAAGAGCGTTGATCTTGTCGTCGGTCCGCAAAGCTATCACCGGCTGCCGGCGCTGGTCGAAGCCGCCGAGAACGGCGATCGGCCGGTCGAAACCGAATTTCCCGCCGAATCGAAATTCGATCAGCTGCCGGAACGCAGCCGTGCCAGCGTCAGCGCCTTTCTTTCGATCCAGGAGGGCTGCAATAAGTTCTGCACCTTCTGCGTCGTGCCCTATACCCGCGGCGCCGAGTTTTCGCGTCCGGTGCAGGCGGTGCTCGCCGAGGCCGAGGATCTGGTCGCGCACGGCGCGCGCGAGCTGACGTTGCTGGGCCAGAACGTCAACGCCTATCACGGCGTCGCATCCGACGGCGCCGTTTGGGGCCTCGGCCGGCTGATCCGCACGCTTGCTGAAATGCCAGGGCTTTTGCGCCTGCGCTACACCACCTCGCATCCAGCCGACATGGACGACGGGCTCATTGCCGCACACCGCGACGAGCCCAAGCTGATGCCGTTCCTGCATCTGCCGGTGCAGTCGGGCTCGGATCGCGTGCTGCAGGCGATGAACCGCCGGCATCGCGCCGACGATTATCGTCGCATCATCGACCGGTTGCGCGCGGTGCGGCCAGACATCGCATTATCGTCGGATTTCATTGTCGGTTTCCCCGGCGAGACCGACGACGACTTCGCCGCGACGCTGGCGCTGGTACGCACCGTCGGTTTCGCCCAGGCCTTCTCATTCAAATATAGCGCCCGGCCCGGTACGCCCGCCGCGGCCAGCGACGATCAGGTGCCGGAGCCGGTCAAGGTCGAGCGACTCGCGGCGCTTCAAACCCTGCTGAGCGAACAACAGGAGCGCTTCAACGCCGCCTTTGCTGGCCGCGCTGTCGACGTGCTGTTCGAGAAGCGCGGCCGCCATCCAGGACAGCTCGCCGGACGCAGCCCGTGGCTCCAGCCGGTCCATGCCGCAGCACCCGACGCGCTCCTGGGTTCGATCGCCACCGTGCGCGTCGCCACGGTCGAGCCCAACAGCCTGGCCGCTGTGCTGCCGGAGGCTGCCGCTTGACGCCGCGCGACACCGCCCGCGACGCTGAGGCGCGCTTCAACCTGCACTTTGCCGAGAACGCCCTGTTGCCGCAGCTCTTCGGCGAACACGACAAGCATCTCGAACGCATCGAGCGTGCGCTGGGCGTCGCCCTGGTGTCGCGCGGTAACCGGCTGGCGATCTCCGGGCCGGAGTCCGCCGCTGACATCGCGCGCGCTACGCTCACCGCGCTCTACGATCGGCTCAAGCGCGGCGAGGAGATCGACGCCCATGCCGTCGATGCAGCTTTGCGCATGGCGCAGCATCGCGGCGCCAATCGCGGCGATTTGTCCGGCGAAGGCGAGGAAATTCGCACGCGCAAGCGCCGTATCACGCCGCGCGGCCCGGCGCAGGCTGCCTATATCAAGGCACTACGCACGCACGAACTCGTTTTCGGCCTCGGTCCCGCTGGCACCGGCAAAACCTATCTCGCGGTCGCCATGGCGGTCGATCAGCTGATGGCCGGAAAGGTCGACCGCATCGTGCTGTCGCGGCCAGCAGTCGAGGCCGGCGAGCGCCTCGGTTTCCTGCCCGGCGATCTGCGCGAAAAGGTCGATCCCTATCTGCGGCCGCTCTACGACGCGCTGCACGACATGATCCCCGGCGAGCAGGTCATGAAGCGTCTGTCGCTTGGCGATATCGAGATCGCGCCACTCGCCTTCATGCGCGGTCGCACGCTGTCGAACGCGTTTGTCATCCTCGACGAGGCGCAGAACACGACACCGGTGCAGATGAAGATGTTCCTGACGCGCTTAGGTGAAAACGCGCGCATGGCCGTCACGGGCGATCTGTCGCAGATCGATCTGCCCAAGGGCACGCGCTCGGGCCTGACCGATGCCGTCGAAACCCTCGCCGGCGTCGATGGCGTTGCCATGATCCGTTTCACCGAAGCCGACGTAGTTCGCCATCCGCTGGTGTCGCGCATCGTTGCCGCCTATGACCGGCACGATCAACGCGCCAAGCGCCCGAAAACCGATGAGCGCACGGACTAAACGAACGCCGGTCACCATCGACGTCATCGAACGTGCCGCCGCCTGGCGGCGTGCGCTGCCGGATGCGCCGGCGCTTTGTCGGACCGCTGCCGCCGCGGCGCTGGCGCGTGCGGCCATCGGTGCGGCCGGCGCCGAGCTGTCGATCGTGCTGGCCGACGACGCGCTGGTCGCCAAGCTCAACCGGACCTATCGCGGCATCGCCAAGCCCACCAACGTGCTGTCGTTCGCGAGCGCCGAGCCCAAGCGCCGGCGCGCACCGCTACGGCTCTTAGGCGACGTCGTCGTCGCCCACGGAACGATCGCGCGCGAAGCGCGTGCCCAGGGCAAGACGCTGGCGGACCATCTGGCGCATCTCGTCGTTCACGGCGTATTGCATCTATTGGGTTTTGATCACGAACGCGCGGCCGAGGCGCGGCGGATGGAGGCGTTGGAGGTGACGATTCTCGCAGGGCTCGGCATTGCCGATCCCTATCGTACGCGCGAGGCGGCGAATGGTTGACGCGCCGGCACGGCGCGGCGGGTTGCGCGGCTGGCTCCGGCGCCTGCGCGGCGACGGCGACGAGCCGCCGGCGAGCCTGCGCGATGAACTTGAGGAGCTGATCGAAGAGCACGGCGAGGCCGAGCCGATCGATCCCGAGGAGCGCGCGCTTCTGACCAACATTCTGCGGTTGCACGAAGTCGCTGCGGCCGACATCATGGTGCCGCGCATCGATATCGTCGCCTTGCCGGTCGATATGCCCTTCGCCGAAGCCGCGAAGCGGATGGCCGAGCACGGCCATTCGCGCCTGCCGCTCTATCGCGAAACGCTCGACGATGTGGTCGGTGTGCTGCACATCAAGGACTTGCTTCCGCATGTCGCTGCCGGCACGCCGGTTGCGCTCGACAAGATCGCACGCAAGGCGCTGTTCGCGGCGCCGACGTTGCCCGTGCTCGAACTGCTCAAGCAGATGCGGGCGTCGCGCATTCATTTGGCGCTGGTGGTTGACGAATTCGGCGGCGTCGACGGGTTGATTACGATCGAAGACGTGATCGAAGAGATCGTCGGCGAAATCGAGGACGAGCACCACGAGGTTGCCCGGCCGCGCGTCGTGGCGCGGCCCGACGGCACGCTGATCGCCGATGCGCGCGCGCCGCTGTCCGAGCTCGCGGCGCGCGTCAATGTGCCGCTGCTGCCGCCGGATCGCGCCGAAGGCATCGACACGCTCGGCGGTCTGGTGTTCGCGCTCGCCGGCCGTGTGCCGGGCCGGGGCGAAGTGATCCAGCATCCCGCCGGCTTCTCGCTCGAAGTGCTCGAAGCCGATCCGCGCCGCGTCAAGCGCTTGCGCATCAAGGGGCTGCCGACCGACACTGGTCCGCATGGCTGAAACTCGCGCGCCGGCCTTATGGCGTGGCGCCGCCGCCGCCGGCAGCCTGCAGCGCTGGGCCTTGCGCGCCGTGGCGCTGACCGGCTGGCGCCGTTACGGCTTGGCGGCGTTGTTGGGGGCGCTGGCCGCCGCCGCGCTGCCGCCGGTCGATCTGACGCCGGTGCTGTTGGTGTCGTTCGGCGGCCTTGCCTGGCTCGCCGACGGCAACCGCAACGGCCGGCAGGCCTTCGCGCTGGGGTGGAGCTTCGGCGCCGGTTATTTCGTCGCCGGTCTCTATTGGATCGGCATCGCGCTCACCGTCGATTGGGCACAATTCTGGTGGCTGTTCCCGATTGCTGAACTCGCGATTCCGGCCGGAATGGCAATCTTCACCGGTTTGGCGGTGTGGCTCAGCGATTTGGCGGCGCGCCGTTTTCGTTTGTCCGGTACCGGTCGCGCCTGTGCGTTGGCGGTGTCGTGGGCGGTCTTCGAGTACCTCCGCGGCCATGTCCTCACCGGCTTTCCCTGGAACCTGGTTGGCTATGCGTGGTCGGGCGGCTTTCCGGGTTCGACCGCGATGCTGCAGATCGCGTCTGTCGTCGGCATCTACGGACTGAGCTTTCTCACCGTGCTGGTGGCGATATTGCCGGCGCGGCTCGGTGCACCGGCAGGCGCGCGCGCGACGCCGGCCATTGCCGCAGCGGTGTTGATTGCGGCCATGGGGGGCTTCGGCGCGTGGCGGCTGGCGACAAACCCGCGCGCCGACCTGCCGGGCGTGACGCTGCGCTTGGTTCAGCCGTCGATTCCGCAGACGCTATTCAACGATCGGCAGGCGCTGGTTGCCGATTTCCACCGGCTGCTCGGCCTCACGTTGGCGCCCGGCTTCGACAAGCTGTCGGCGGTGATCTGGGCGGAGAGCATGGGTCCGCCGTTGCTGCACCGCGATCCCGGCGCGCGTGAGGCGCTCGCCCACGCCGCGCCGCCTGGCGGCATTGTCATCGCCGGCACGCTACGCAGCGATCTGCCGCCGGCGCCGATGACCCATTACTGGAACAGCCTCGCCGTCGTTGATCATGCCGGTCGCATCCTGGCGACTTACGACAAGCACCATCTCGTGCCGTTTGGCGAATACGTGCCGCTGCGCGGCATCCTGCCGATGAACAAGATCACGCCGGGCACGGTCGATTTCTCCGCCGGACCGGGGCCACGCACGCTCGACCTGCCGAACCTTCCGCCGGTCAGTCCGTTGATCTGTTATGAGGCGATCTTTCCGGAGCAGGTGGTCGCGGCCGGCACGCGGCCGCAATGGCTCCTCAACATCACCAACGACGCGTGGTACGGGTTCACGTCGGGTCCGTTCCAGCATTTCGCCATTGCGCGGCTGCGCGCCGTCGAGCAGGGACTACCGCTGGTGCGCGACGGCAACAACGGGATTTCGGCGGTCATCGATCCGCTCGGCCGTGTCGTCGCACGCCTCGGGCTCGACGATGTCGGCGCGCTCGATGCGCCGTTGCCGCGGGCGCTGCCGCCGACGCTCTATGCGCGCTTTGGCGATGCCGGTTTCGCCGTCTTGCTGCTGCTCGGCTTGACCATCGGGGCGGCCGCGACCGCAATCGAGCGGCGCGGGTTCCGGCTGTCGCATTAAGCGGGAACCGTGTCCGGAGTCGTTGGCGGACTGGTTGACCGCATACCAGTGCATGTGATTACTCTCTGATGCCCAGGGACCGCGCACAGGCGCCGATGACACCGAACCCCGGCGGGGGCCGTAGCCGCCGCAGCAAATCCGGACACCCTAATCCGATCGATGTGCATGTCGGTGCACGGGTTCGGTTGCGCCGCACGTTGCTCGGCATGAGCCAGGAGAAACTCGGCCAGGCCATCGGCCTCACGTTTCAGCAGGTACAGAAATACGAGCGCGGCACCAACCGCATCGGCGCCAGCCGCTTGCACGAGCTGGCGCAAGTGCTCGAAGTCCCAGTGGCGTTCTTTTTCGAAGATCTGAATATGCCCGACGGCACGCTGGTCGACGCCGATGGGGCAGCCAAGCCGCCCAAAGGTCTGAGCGAGGCCGCCGATATGTTTTACGGCAACGAGCCGATCATGCGGCGCGAAACCCTCGAACTGGTGCGCGCCTATCTGCGCATCACCGACCCGCAGCTGCGCCGGCGCGTCTTCGAGCTTGCCAAGGCGATCGCCAACGCCTACACGCCGCCAGGTCCGCGTTCGCGCTGACCACCGCGCGACGCTTGCCAGGCGCCGCCGTTGCCGCGAATCTCTCGCGATATGGTCGCCGATACCGGAACCAGCATGCGCCGGCAGATTTACGGACGCCGGCGAGGGCGCAAGTTGCGCGCCGGACGGCGTGCCTTGATGGACACGCTGCTGCCACAGTTGCGCGTCGTCTTGCCGCCGACTGGGCCACTCGATCCACAAGCGATGATTCCCGGCGCAACCGATTTCTGGTTTGAGATCGGTTTCGGCGCCGGCGAGCATCTGGTGGCACAGGCGCGCGCCCATCCGGACATCGGCCTCGTTGGTGCGGAAGTGTTCGAGAACGGCGTCGCCAAGCTGCTGGCGGCGATTGGCCGTGACCGATTGGCGAATGTCCGGCTCTTCGTCGACGATGGGCGGCTGCTGCTGGCCCGGCTGCCCGACCGCAGCCTCGGCCGCGCCTTCATCCTGTTTCCCGATCCCTGGCCGAAGGAGCGTCACAAGAAGCGCCGCATCGTAGCATCCGAGACGCTCGACGAACTGGCGCGCACGCTGCGTTCCGGAGCCGAACTGCGGCTCGCCACCGACGATCCCGATTACGCCGCGTGGATTGCCGCCGCGGTCGCCGCCCATCCCGCCTTCATCGAAATATCGCGCGCCCAGGGCGACTGGGCGGAGCGTCCGGCCGATTGGCCGGCGACCCGTTACGAGGAAAAAGCGGCTGCCGCCGGGCGCCGGCCTTGGTTTTTCCGCTTGGTGCGGCGCCCCTGAAGCGTCCGCCAGCCTTGCGCAAGCGCCGGAATTCCCTATATAAAGGGCGCAATCAACAACAAGAGTCCCATAGCCTCGGCATGGTAGCCGGGGAGATCGAACGGTGGGCCGTGCGGCCCACTTTTTATTTTTGGCGCAGGAGTCCGGCGTTGATCGACGCCAAAGGCATCGAGGCCCTGATTGCCCCTTCGCTCGAAGCGATGGGGTATCGCGTCGTGCGCGCGGCGTTCACCGGCGGACGGCGGGCAACCTTGCAGGTCATGGCCGAACGCGCCGATGACGCGGCGATGTCGGTCGACGATTGCTCGCTGGTGAGCCAGACGGTCTCGGCGCTGCTCGACGTCGCCGATCCGATTGCCGAATCCTATCTGCTCGAAGTCAGCTCGCCGGGTATCGACCGGCCGCTCTTCCGGCGCGAGGATTATCAGCGTTTCGCCGGTTTCGAGGCCAAGCTCGAGCTGCACCAGTCGCTCGATGGCCGCCGCCGTTTCCGTGGCCGGTTGCTTGGGCTCGACGGCGACGCCGTGAAAGTGAATCTGGGCGCCGAAATCGTGCGCCTGCCGCTCGCGGACATCACCCGCGCCAAACTCGTCCTGACCGACGAGCTCATCGCCGCTACGCGTCCCAAGGCGCGCAGCGAAGCCATCTGAGGATATCGACCATGGCCGTAC
>Ga0187805_10000307_pt1 | contig 15522 bp, 11 predicted proteins | sample NC_wetland_sal_i_6_FD_132965 | JGI IMG/M metagenome (GOLD analysis project Ga0187805, IMG submission 132965) | Wetland sediment microbial communities from Neuse River Estuary, North Carolina, USA - Control_5 | ecosystem: Environmental > Aquatic > Freshwater > Wetlands > Sediment | place: USA...
ACACCAGAGGCTCCGACGGCTTCGTTTCCTCTACCGCCGCTCTGATTGCTTCCGGGTGAAGCGAACCTAGCTCCCGGGCGGGACTTTCACCCGCAGTCGACCAGCGCCTTTTCACGGCGCACGTGTAATCAGGATTTGACTTGTCAGGGCGCAGTCAACTTCCATACTTGCATTGACTTGCCCTTGCTCTAGTCTTAACATCTTAAGCCCAATGATTGGGCAGACCATCTCGCACTACCGCATCCTGCGTAAGCTTGGTAGTGGCGGGATGGGCGTGGTGTATGAGGCTGAAGATCTCAGGCTAGGCCGTCATGTGGCTCTGAAGTTCCTGCCGGAAGGACTGGCTAGAGACCGTACAGCGCTACAACGTTTCGAGCGGGAAGCCCACGCCGCGTCTGCCCTAAATCACCCAAACATCTGCACCATTTATGAAGTGGAACAACATAATGACCAGCCCGTGATCGTCATGGAGCTACTGGACGGGATAACGCTAAAAGAAAAGATCTGCGAGGGTCCTATTCCCACCGATGAAGTCCTTGACTTTGGCATCCAGGCGTCCGAGGCATTGGAAGCAGCTCACGCCAAGGGAATCATCCACCGCGACATCAAACCGGGAAACATCTTCATCGTGGGTGGCAGGCGAGTGAAGATTCTGGATTTCGGGCTGGCCAAGGTGATCGCCAGCCACGTTTCAGGGGATGAATCGGACGAAGAATCGCTGACGGCACAGGGTGTGATTCCCGGTACGACTGGGTATATGTCTCCGGAGCAGGCGCGAGGTGAAGAGATCGACACCCGCAGTGATCTCTTTTCTCTCGGGGTGGTGCTCTATGAAATGGCGACAGCTCAGCGGCCTTTTCGTGGCAAGAATCGGGTGCTGGTGATGGATGCCATTCTGAACTCACGGCCGACTCCGCCCAGTCATGTCATCGAGACTTTACCTGCCTCGCTGGACACAATCATGGGCAAGTTGCTGGAGAAGGATCGTAGACTGCGGTACCAGCATGCCGCCGACCTAGGCTTCGAATTGAAGCGACTCAAGCGGGAAACTGAATCGGGCACGCTGGCAGTCGCGGCTGCGGCGCCGGCTGTGCAAACAAAGACGCGGATAGGTGGTTGGAAGTTGGCTCTTTCAGTCGGGGTTGCGGCAATCGTAATCGCTGGCGCTGGGCTATTCTACGTCCGTCGCCCGCACGCACTAACGGAAAAAGATAGTATCGTCCTGGCCGATTTCGAGAATAAGACCGGCGATGACGTTTTCGACGAGACCCTCAAGCAAGCGCTAGCTGTGGACCTCGGCCAGTCTCCGTTCCTTAACATTCTCTCTGAGCGTAAGATAACCGCCACATTACTCCTGATGGGGCGTGAGCGTACGCAACGTGTGACCGGAGAAATAGCGCGGGAGGTCTGTCAGCGCGTGGGCAGCAAGGCAATGTTGGAGGGGGTGATCTCCAGCTTGGGCAATGAGTACGTGATTGATCTGAATGCCATCAATTGTGCCAGTGGGGACATACTAGTGGCGGATCAGGTACGCAGCTCAGGCAAGAACGAGGTGCTGAAGGCTATAGACAAATCTGCATCGGTGCTCAGGAGTAAGCTGGGTGAGTCGCTCGCATCCGTGCAGAAGTTCTCGACACCGGTCGAGGAGGCCACCACGCCCTCACTGGAAGCGCTGAAAGCCTACAGCATCGGACGCAAAGTCTTTTTCCAGAGTGGCGATGCAGTCGCGCTTCCCTATTTTGAGCGTGCCGTGGAACTCGATCCCAACTTCGCCATGGCGTATGCCTCACTGGATGTCGGCTACCGCAACCTCGGCCAGGCCACACGCGCTAGTGAAAATGCGAATAAGGCGTTTAATTTAAGAGCACGAGTGAGCGAGAGGGAGCGCTACAGAATCAGCGCTGGGTACCAAACTGACGTCACAGGTGAACTAGAGAAGGCCCGTCAGACCTATGAGTTGTGGCGACAGAGTTATCCCCGCGATGCCATACCTCCCGGAAACCTGGGAGACCTTTACATGAGGCTAGGGCAGTGGGAGAAGGCATTGCGGGAAACTCAAGAGGGCAATAGGCTGGAGCCCAACAGTGCTGTATATAACAGCAACTTGGCGCAGATACAACTTGCGCTCAACCGCACGGAGGAAGCCAGAGCAACGTTAAACCAGGCGCTCGCGCGCAAGCTGGACGCTTATGACCTACGTGTCTCCGTCTATACGGCCGCATTTCTTCGCAATGACCAGCAAACGATGCAGCAGCAGTTGGCCTGGGCGACGGGGCGCGCTGGAGAAGAAGATTGGCTCCTTTCGGCACAGTCCGACACTGAAGCATACTCTGGGCATCTCATCAGAGCGCGCGAGTTTTCCCGACTGGCGATTTCGTCGGGGACGCGCGCTGGAGCGCAAGAAGCTGCGTCTCTTTGGAAGGTTGATGCGGCCTTGCGGGAAGCGGAGTTTGGCAATCGCGATCTCGCACGGCAAAATGCCATGGGAGCGCTCGCCTTGGTACCAGGAATAGATGTCAGAAGTGTGGCTGGGTTGGCGTTGGCGCGAGCGGGCGAGACGGTGCAGGCGAATAAACTGGCGGACGCCCTAAACAAAGAATACCCTCTGCATACGATCGTTCAGGGATACTGGCTGCCCTGCATTCGTGCGGCTATTGAAATTGATGCGAAGAGCCCGGCAAGCGCGCTACAGATCCTGCGCAGCGCAGCACCTTACGAGTTGGGCCAATCCCAGCCATTTCAACTGGGGATGTTGTATCCGATCTTTCTGCGCGGGCAAGCTTACCTGATTGCCCGTCAAGGCAAGGACGCAGCAGCGGAGTTCCAGAACATGATTGATCACCGCGGAATTTCGCTGAATTTCCCGCTCGGGGCCCTCGCGCGCCTCGGTCTCGCGCGCGCATACGCTCTTCAGGGCGACGTAGGCAAGGCGCAAGCCGCTTACCAGGACTTTCTCACGCTCTGGAAAGACGCGGACCCCGACATCCCCATCCTGAAGGAAGCCAAAGCCGAGTACGCTAGACTGCAATAGAGGTATCGGCGCGTTTTGTCACTGATTCGCTGCAAGATTTCTTGACTGACGAGCACTCAAAATACACATCCGCCCAGCGCGTCAAACATGCGCATCGCCCAAAATCCACACATCCACGCGTCACATCATCCGCGCCCAAATCCACACGTCACCCCATCGTGACCAAATCAACACCCCAGGCGCGTCGTTTCGTCCGAAATATCACCAAATGTCTATCATTTAGTCAACACAATGTGTCGTTTCAAACGTCTCTATCTCCTATCCCCAGCCTCAGCTTGACAGAGGGCTTGCAACGCGTCTATTGTAGGCGAACAAAAGGCGAATATATATGTCTTCCCTGCCCTTGCTTCCCCTTCCCGCCAAGCCCCACCTCGTTGGCATCGCTCGCCTTGCTGCCGAAGGCGAGTCCATGCGAGAGGGACACAATGTGGAATATTTCACGCTGCCGACGAAGTCGCTGCTGAATCGCTGCGTCAGCAACCGCGCCATGCCATTCACGTGGACGATCAATCCCTATCGCGGGTGCGAGTTCGGATGCCGTTACTGCTTTGCCCGCTACACTCACGAGTTCATGGAGATGCGCGATGGCATGGAGTTCGAGCAGAAAATCTACGTGAAGCAGCACGCCTCTGCGCTGCTGCATCACGAATTGCGGAGAGTGAAGCCGCATGAGGCCATCGCGCTGGGCACGGCCACGGATCCTTACCAGCCCGCCGAACGCCGCTATGAAATCACCCGCGGAATTCTGGAAGAGTTCGCGCGGCATCGTGGCTATGAGCTTGGCATCGTCAGCAAATCCAATCTGGTGGTTCGCGATCTCGACCTGCTGCAGCAAGTCGCGCAATCGAACCAGCTCTCGGTGCACATCACGGTCACGACTTTGAATACCGATCTGGCAAGAATTCTCGAGCCCCGTGCCCCGCGTCCCGATCTACGGCTCGAAGCAGTTCGAGTTCTCGCCCGAGCAGGATTGCGAGTCGGAATCAGTTGCTCGCCGGTGATCCCGGGAATTACGGACTCGCCCAAAGATATTGAGGCTCTGATAGAAGCCGCCGCGGCCTCTGGCGCAGATTATGTTTTCGCCAACCCGCTTTTTCTGAAGCCATGTTCGGCGGCAATCTTTCTTCCCTTCCTCGAACAGAACTTTCCCCATCTGGTGGAGAATTATCGACAACGTTATCAGGACCGCGCCTTTCTCCCTCCCGCTTACGGCAAGCGGCTTAGCGAGCTGATCCATCGCTTGCGCGAGAAATACAAACTGACCCGGGCCGATCGGCGGCAGCGTTCGGCCTTCGCAACCAAGTGGCCGGTGCAGGCCTTCGACGAACAGTTGAGCTTGTTCTGAAATTGGCCGCGCCCGTTAAGTTCGGAGGCGTGACGTTGAAGGCGCATCCTCTATAATCTCCCCTGACAGAGATGGCCACTCCTCCCACCCTGCAACCTGCCGCACCGCCCCTGACCTTCCGCATGCGCCTGAAGAATTTCTGGCGCCGCGTTACCGAGGGCCTGGAGATCAGCCAACTGTGGTCGCAGTTCGAAACCGAAGCTCGCGCCAGTTACCGCTTGTACTCAAAAGATGTTGCGTCGAAGACTCCGGAGGGTTTAACCAATCGCGGACGCCGCCTGCATGTCGTTAAAGAATTCTTCTGGGCGGTATTTGAGAAGCTATCTCCCGCGCGACGTGTTTTGCTGCTGCTGGCGCTGATCCTGCTTGCCATACCTGAGGGTGGATTCGAATCCAGCGGCGGAAAAGTCTACGCCGTCGAATTCGACCTGCACTTCTGGTCGGCTCTTTTGTTGCTGCTGCTGCTGATCCTGGAGATTGCCGATCGTGTGGTGATGAAGCGTGACCTGCAGATCGCGCGCGAGATTCAGACGTGGCTGCTTCCCGGGGCGCCGCCGCAAATTCCTGGGCTGGTGATCGCCTACACTACGCGCCCCGCCAACACGGTCGCCGGGGACTACTACGACGTTTTTCCTCGCCCGGGCCGGACCAACGAAGAGAACCGCGTTGTGCTCGCGGTGGCCGACGTCGCCGGCAAAAGCATCCCGGCCGCGATGCTCATGGCGACTTTCCAGGCCAGCCTGAAGACTCTATCGACCGCTCAGGTGCCGCTGCCCGAGTTGGCCTCTAATATGAATCGCTACGCCTACGGCAACAGTCAGGGAGGCTTGCGTTTCACCACAGCTTTCCTGGCGGAGTATGATCCGGTGCGGCGAACCGTCGACTACATCAACGCGGGTCACAATAATCCCGTCCTGCGGCGAGCCGGCGGACAGATCGAGCGCTTGGATATCGGCGGCTTGCCCCTTGGCATCATGCCCGAGGTCAAATATCAGTCAGGCACAGTGACCCTGGCTCCCGGAGACTGGCTGATTATTTTCACCGACGGACTGGTCGAAGCAGAGAACGCTCATCAGGAAGAATACGGGGAAACGCGCCTGCTCGCCGCTCTCGAACGAGGCAAATCCGTCGAGCCTCGTGACCTGCTCAAGCAGTTAATGGCTGAAGTCGACCTATTCGTCGGCAACACGCCACAGCACGATGACGTCACCTGCATGCTGCTGAAGTCGGAGTGAGGGGGCTAGTCATCGCGAAAGAATCGACTGGCCGCCCACTTCTCGCAACATCGGCGAGCAGTGGGACACCCCCCGCCAATGCATCGGAACTTTCGGCTTTTGGCAGCTTGGTGGTATGCTTTCGCCGCTCTGCTTTCCTGATCCCCGAGATTATCGATTGCCTGTCCCAGACCTGCAGAGCGAGGTGGTCCGATGCGCACACTTTCGTTGAAGCTGTTCCTTCTGGTTGGGTTGGCGGCCGGCGCGCTCGCACAAACGCCGACGCTGCAAATGAACGTGGTTTACGTTTGCACTGACGGACAAAGCTTCAAAGTTTTTTCCTGCAACGACACCAACGGCGCCTGCGACTATCAGAACTATAAGAAGGGACAGGCCTACCAGCGCGGCGAAGCGCTGCGGGTACAACTCGCGGAGCTGATCCCGGCAAAATGCCACGCGCAAACGCCCGCCGAAGCGCAGGCCGACCCGCACCGCGGCGAGATTCCGCCAGTGCCTTCTCCTTTTCAGGCGCGCACGAGTGCCGGCGCTAACCGCCCCGCAGCCGCAGCTGCAACCAATGCGACGAGTACGCAGGCCGGCCCCGGAGCCGGAGGATTCAAGGTCGGTGACACCGTGCGCGTGTTGGCCGACGGCTGGCAGGAAGCTACGATCATCCAGGTGCACGGCAGCTCCTACGTGGTGCATTTGCCCAACGGAGTCGACGTTGCAAAAATCTGGCCTACGGAAGTGCGGCGCCTCGGAAAACTCACGGCGCAGGATCATGCGATGGGGCAATACGATCTCCATGATCGCGTGCAGGTGCGGGTCAACGGGAAGTGGATGGAGGGTGAAGTCCGCGGGCAGAGCCTAAACATGTATCACATCAAAGTTCCGGGAGTGGATACGGGCTTCGGTTCTGACGTTGTGGACACGACGCCGGAAAATATCCGCATCTCGACTACGCCCGCGCCTGCGCCGCCTGCGCAAAGGGCGGCGGGACAACCTCCCAAGCCCGGGCTCGCCAGCTGCGCAGGCAAATATGAAGGCCGCTGGGAGCACGTCTCAGGCATGGGCGGCATGACGGTCATTTTTCGCTCCGGCAAGGTGACCGTTACCGGAGGACTGGGCGGTGACGACCACTTCGACTGCTTCCTGGGCGACGGCAAACTCATCTTGTACAAGCCCGGATCATTCACGCCCGAGTCCTTCGGCTTCGAAATCAACAACGACGGAACGCTGCAGACGCCGTTGGGAGCGATCAAGAAGATGGGCAATTGAACTCTTTGGCTTCCCGTACGTGAACCAAGCTAGTGGCGAAATCTGCGTCCCACTTCTCGCAACATCGGCGAGAAGTGGGGCATCCCCGCCGACATCCTCCCGCCTAAGCTTGGGAACTTTCGGACTCACTCTGCTTTGTTTCCGCTTATTCTTTTTCAGCCTCGTCCGCGATGCCGATTTTTGACAGCCGGTAACGAAGGGCATTGCGCGAAAGTCCCAGCAGCCGCGCGGCTTGGCTCTTGTTGCCGTTGGCGCGCCGCAAGGCTTCCTGCACCATCTCATCTTCCCACTGCTCGAGCGTCATGCCATCGGGGAGAAATCCTGGCGCTCCGTTACCTGCCTTGCCAGGCCGCAGGTCGAGATGAATGTCCGCCTCTTCGAGCATCGGCCCCTTCGACAGCGCGCAAGCGCGTTCCACAATGTTCTGCAGTTCGCGGACATTTCCCGGCCAGTGATAGTTCACCAGGATCTGCATCGCCTGCGGAGCGATTCCTTCAATCGGTTTGCCGGATTCTCCCGCAAAACGCGAGACGAACAGATCCACCAGATCCGGAATGTCTTCCTTGCGCTCCCGCAAAGGAGCGATGTCGATGGGGACAACGTTCAAACGGTAATAAAGATCCTCGCGAAATGTGCCCTGCTCCAGCGCCTCGCGAAGGTCGCGATTGGTCGCAGCAATGAGTCGTACATCGACTTTCACCGTCTTCGTTCCGCCCAGCCGTTCGAATTCGCGCTCCTGCAACACGCGCAACAATTTCACTTGCGTAGCCGGAGGCACGTCGCCAATCTCGTCGAGAAATAGCGTTCCCTTATCGGCGAGTTCAAATTTTCCGGGCTTGCTGGCAACCGCTCCGGTGAACGCTCCCTTTTCGAAACCAAACAATTCACTTTCCAGCAAATTTTCAGGGATCGCTGTGCTGTTGATCTTGAGAAATGGTCCGAAGGCGCGCCGCGATTTCTCGTGAATTGCACGCGCGATCAAGTCCTTGCCCACGCCGCTTTCTCCACCAAGGAGAACGGTAGCATTGGTGGGCGCGACCCGTTCGACGGTCGCCAGCACCTCCTGCATCTTGGGGCTGCGAGCGACAACATTGGGATGTGAGTAGCGCTTGCCCAGCGCCTCGCGCAGCGACCGGTTCTCTTCCCGCAGATTGCGGACGTCCAGTTCTTTGTGGATGACCATCCGCATTTCGGTGAGAGAAAACGGTTTCAGCACATAATCGCTGGCCCCGGCCTTCATGGCTTCCACCGCAGTTTCCACGCTGCCGAACGCGGTCATCACGACGACGGGAAGGGCTGCGTTCTGCCGCTTGATGGTTTGCAGAAATTCCAGACCATTGATGCCGGGCAATTTCAGGTCGGTCAAAACCAGGTCGATAGGATTCTCGCGAAGCATTTTGAGCCCGGCTTCCGCATCCTCTGCAGAAAACGTGGAAAATCCGTCCTCGCCAAGATTCAACTCGAGCAAGCGGCGCATCTTGGCTTCGTCTTCAACAATCAGAATTGCCGGCATAAGATGTTATGGCTTCACTCCCTTTTCAAGAAATCACGAGATGGGCTTGCCCGGCAGGAGTGGTCGCACTCACCGCGGGGAAAAATATCACGAAGCAGGCGCCCGTTCCTTGCCCATCCTCGCCTGCAGGCTGGTTCGCGCTTTCCACGCGAACGACGCCATGATGCCCGTCGATAATCTTCGAAACGATGGACAGCCCCAGCCCCACTCCCGTCTTCTTCGTAGTCACAAACGGATTAAAAATTTGCTCCCGCAACTCCGGCGCAATTCCTGGTCCGGAATCCGCAATCCGGATCTCTACGCCCTCAACCTCGGCCGCCTCCCGCGTATCATAGCGAGCCTGCTCAACGTTCACGCGCAGCACGCCGCCCTTCGGGCTCATGGCATCATAAGCGTTCTGAATAATGTTCACGAACGCCTGCTCACACAAGCTCTCGTCCATCGCAACCAGCGGCAGATTCGCCTGATATTTTTTCCCCACCCGGACCGGCGCGCCTTTCCAGAACTGTGCCACATCGTTCAACGCGCGATCGAGCACTGTGGTGATGTCGAGGGGCGTCAAATCGGCATGCAGCGGACGTGCAAAATCAAGAAATCGCGTTACCAGCGCACTTAACCGGTTGGTCTCGGTTGAAATGTATCCCGCCAGTTCGGTTGCCAGCGGGTTCGACTCTGCGAGCTTTTGCGTCAGCATTTCCGCGGAACCTTTAATCACGCCCAGCGGATTACGAATTTCATGCGCCAACCCGGCGGAAAGCTGCCCCAGCGCCGCAAGCCGCTCGGAGCGCCGAGCCTCCGCCTGCGCAAGTTCCAACCTACGATTGGCCTCCGCTAGAGTCTCCGCCAATTCCTGGTAGCGCAGAGTCTGCCGTCGACTTTCCATCACAAACCGGTTGACGACCATCGCCGCTAGAAAGAAAAACAGAATGCGGATCGCCAACCGCCCGTAGTCATCCGCCGTAATCTCGAACTCCTGCAACGCCGGATAGAGATACGAGCAGTAGGCCGCCGAAGCCAAGGCCGTCCACGCCAGCGTGGCCCACGGCCCGAAATATTCTGCCGCAGTCACCGCCGGCAAAAAGTAAATGGGATAGTAATAACTGTTGATGGCAACTTCGCCGGTATGATCGACCAGCATGGTCGCCAGCGCGATCTTCATAAGAACCAGGTAAATCGCGCCCCGCTTCGGTACCCTCCCCAGCAGCCAGCTCTCGCCGAGCTGGATAACTCCGAACGCCAGCAAGATGAGCTGTTTGTGGATCTCCCGAATCGGCGGCAGCAGTGCCAGCATGGCCAGCAGCACCAGCCACACTACATCCATCCAGATAATCGTTGGACGCCTGGCTTCGGTCATGGTCCGTTCTAAAGGTCCCCACAAAAGATTACGCCGGGAGGATCATTTCCGTCCCGGCGTCGTTATCTTTCGCTGGTCCACACACGCATCTTATGCGAACCCTATCACTTCGCGAGCGGTCAGAGTCAATGTCACTTCTTCGCGGGCTTCTCCTGTTTCGGAGGCGGCGCAGGATGCGATTGCGGTTTCGGCGCAGGCGGAGGGGCTGCCGGCCGTTGCTGGTGCCACTGATTGAACTTCTGCTCCTGCTGCTGTTCCTGCTCCGCGGTCCGCTGCTGTACAGGCGGCGTCGGCCTTACCAGCGGATGCGTTTCTGGCTGAGCAGCCGGCCTTTGCGTTTCCTCCTGCTCTGGCCGGAAGCCCTGATTGCTGGGCGGAGTACGATTCTCCGGCGGTTGCACATTTCGATTCTCAGCCGGCGGATTTCCCTGCTGCTCAAACGTTCGCGGCTGCGTGTTCGGCATCTGATGGACTTGAGGATTGCCCGGGTTCGACGCATTGCCTTGGTTTGGCGCGTTGAAGGAATGGAATCCTGATTCGGCGGGCTCACGCCGCGCGCCTTGATTTGGAGCCTGCGCAGCAGGCCGAGCCGGTGCCGCCGGCCGCACCAGCGCTTGCTCGTTGAGATGTCCACCGGCCTGCGCCTGCCGCTGGTCGATCGGCCGCGGCAGAGGCGGCGGCGTCCTCACCGCGACGACTGGACGGTTGATCACGGCCGCCGGAGGCCGCATCGACACCGGCCGACCAGAGCCTATAACACTTGTGCGCACCGGCTCGACCGCTGCCACACGGTTCACAGGCGCCGCTGCCAATTCTCGTTGATCCACTCTCATCACGTTCTGCGCCACCGGACGGGCATTCACGAACGCGTCATGCGATACGACCGTAACTCCGCCGTTCACGCGCTGATTCACATATGTGATGTTATTGATGGTAGTGGTCTTGTTCACGATGACGGTGTTATAGACATTGGTGACGCGAGTGACGCTCACCGTGGTGTTCGTGATATTCACATTGTTCACATAGGCGCGGCTGACATGATATCCGGGGACATAGACTTCCCCCGGAGCGAGCGGGAACCATCCCACTCCCACGCCAGCGGAAAAATGGAAGCCCGGTCCGCCCCCGACGAAGGCCACCAGCGCCGGAGCCCACACCGGCCGCACCACGACCGGCCCCGGAACCCAGAACCATCCGCTGTTCACGAACGCCCATCGGCCATAGTGGAACGGCGCAAATCCCCAAGGCTCGTCTTCCACCCAGGTCCAGCCCCACGGGCCAACGTAGGCCCAGTGCCCGAAGCGATACGGAGCCCATCCCACAGCAATCGCTCGCGGACGCCAGCACTCACCGTAGCCGGCTACGTAGGTCCAGTCTCCATTTTCGTCGAGGTCTTCGTATCCGGTCATCTCCCGCGAAACGTAGTTTGCCGAATCCGCGCGATCCTCGCGATCGTCGCGGTCGAATGCCCAGCTATCGAAATCGTCGCGGTCGGGAATCTGGCCGAGATCGTAATCCAGATGATCCTGGTTGCCGTTAAATGTCGCCGTCTGGTTGGCAACGACGTTGTAGGTAAATCCGCCGCCGGTAACGCGTCCGCGGCCGTGCCACACCGTGAGGATCGTCTGGCTTCCGTCTTCACTGACATCTACGCGGTACTCGCCCGGCTGTTGCAAGGTGAACGCCAGATTGGGCGCGTCCACTTCATAGCTGTCGTCATCATCGACGTGGCGAACGCGCAGGATCAGCGAGCCTTGCGCCAGCCGGATCTGCGTTGTGTGGTCATCGAGCTCGAGAAATGTGATTCCAGTTTTCGCTCCCAGACGAAGGGCCGCGGAGCCGACGTGGACTTCCGCTCGCGAGTTCTCATCCGCCCATAAATCGTCGCCACTCACCATCGGCCGATTCGGAACCGCTGTGACCCAGTCGTCTTCTCCGGCAGGCCGGAAGGAAACGGAGCCCTGCGAGAAATTCAGCCGCCCAACCCGAGCTGGCGGATCCTGTCCCTGATCTTGATCACCTTGATCTTGCGGATCTTGCGCTTTCGCCGCACTAGAAAATTGCAGAACAACGAAGAGACAGCTTGCCAGCAGAACCATCCACACCCGAAGCACCCGTGTTTTCATGACACCCGCCCCAAACAAGAAATTGAAATCGTGTGCACTGATTTTACGCGCAACTCCTTAAACACGATAGATCCACTTAAGTTTCCCCCAGCTCGCTAACAAGCGCCGCCGTGGCTTGCAAACCCAGGTTCCACAAGGGGTTTCGAGGACATAGACTCCGGTTACGCCGGCTCAGTTCGCCCGTGTTCCAGGGTTTCTCAGCGATCTCTGCGAAACCTCGGCGGGCTCTGCGGTAAAAGCTTTTTCAACCCTTCTCAGAAGAAGGCTGTTGACCTTTTCCTTCCCACTCCGGTCTAAATTAACAAGAAGCCTATCTCCGGAGGTCCGCCCATGCCTCGCTTTGCCAGCACAGTTTGGGTCGCTGCTGTTCTGGGGATGTCCGTCAGCTTGTCGGCTCAAGAAATTTACCGCCTCCATGATCCTGATATCTTGGCGCGATTTTCCTACAACGCCTTCACCACTCAGATTTGCTTTGCGGTCACTCTCGACGGGGCATATCGCATGGTGCGATCGACGGAAGATACGCTCGATGGTCCGCAACGTCTGCGAGGAAAGCTTTCGAAGAAAGAATTTCAGGAATTAGACGCCCTGCTCGATGCTCCCGGCTTCAAGGGGCAAACGAGCAATCAGGCCGGACTGATTCGCCAGAATGCGGAGAACTTTGCAGCGGAGATTACGATTCCGAGCAGTAAAGGCGAGGCCCACGATCGAACGCAGCGACTGCAGTGGCTGAATGCGGATGGCGAGAGCCCGTTTCCCGCATCCATCGATAAGCTCGTCGCGTGGATGAGGAATTTCCAGCCGAAAAATGCACGCTCATTCACTTACGAGGAATTTCCGAACGTCTGCCCGTCAATCGGCCTCAGCCTGGTCCAGCCATCCGTGGCGGCCAATCAACATCCTTAGGATTGCGCGGGGCGCCACCTCGGCGGCGCCCCCAGCACACTGCCTTCAGTTCTTCAGTACCGGACGTTGGCAGGTGTCCACGATCTTCTTGGGATCGATCGCGTTCTTGTCGACCTGTTCCTCGATGATCTTCCCGTCTTTTCCGATCAGGAAGTTCACGCGGCGGGGTGCCTGATATTCGTCTTTGTAGATTCCGTATTCGCGGGTAACTTTGCCGCCCCAGTCGCTCAGCAGCGGGAACGTCACCCCGATCTGGTCGGCGAAAGCTTTGTTGGAGAAGGCGCTATCCATGCTCACACCCAGAACCTGGGTGTCGGAAGCTTCCAGGGTTTTCAGATTCGCCTGGAAGTTCTTCATCTGCTCGGTTCAACCACCGGTGAACGCGAAAATGTAAAACGCGAGTACAACGTTCTTCTTGCCGCGATAGTCGCTGAGCTTGACATCTTTCAGGTCGGTGCCGTCGAAATACTTCAGCGTAAAATCGGGAGCCGTATCGCCGATCTTGGGCATGCGCGAACTCTCCTTCATGGTCTGGGCGAGCGCCGGGACGGTCGCAGCGAGTGCGCCGGCCAGCAGACATCCCGCAGCCAGCAGGCCTGGCCAATTTTTTTTCATCTGAAACTCCTCCCGCAGGGGTACAGCCAGAATACATTGCCTTTGGGTTTGCGGTAAACTAGGGATGCTACTCGGTAACTCTGCCGCGCACCTTTCACGTTGCTCAAACCGAGCCCGAAACAGTACATTGCAGTCGAAGTTTGCCGCTGGTCTGCGGTTATTGGAGCCGAGACATGAGTCTGGCCACGCTGAATGACATCTTCTTCGCAGCGGTAGCCCGCAATCTGGACCAGATCATGCTCTACCGTGAGGCAGGGAAGTGGCTGCCGATTTCCTCGCGCGAGTTCGGTCAACACGTCGCCCGCACCGCTCACGCTCTGCATGCCTGGGGCATCCAGCCCGGAGATCGGATCGCCATCCTCAGCGAGAACCGGCCCGAGTGGCCGACCGCCGACATGGCCAGACTCTTGCTTAAGGCGGTCACCGTTCCCCTCTACACCACGCTAACGCCGGAGCAAACAGCCTTCGTCCTGGGCGACGCCGGTTGCCGGATGATCTTCCTTTCGTCCGACCGTCAACTGCATAAAGTTCTTTCCATCCTTCCGCAGACGCCGATTGAAAAGATCATTGTGATGGACTCCATCGAGTTCAACGGCGATCTGGCTCCCTTCGCGGGCAAATGCGTGACCATGGCGCAAATGATGTCGGCAGGCTCAGACGATCTGGGCGCCGAACTCGAAGCCAGGGCTCGCGCCAGCACTCCCGACGACCTCGCGACCATCGTCTACACCTCCGGCACCACGGGCGCATCCAAGGGCGCCATGCTCACCCACGGCAATATCGCCTCGAATATTCAGTGCTCGCTGCTGGGATTCGATATGCAGCCGGGCCTGACCAGCATTTCGTTCTTGCCGCTCTGTCACATCACCGCCCGTCACGTCGATTTCGCGATGCTCTATCACGGAGTCACGCTGGCCTACTGCCCTTTCATCGAGCGTCTTCCCGAGGTTCTGCAGGAAGTCCGGCCAACCCTCTTCGTCGCGGTCCCTCGAGTCTACGAAAAGATTTATGCCCAAGCCGAGCAGAAGGCAAAGGGATTCCCCAAACGCTCGATCTTTGACTGGGCCCTCTCGGTCGGGCGTAAACACAAGCCGGAAGTTCTGACGGGGAAAATTCCCACAGCAGGCAGCTGGAAGGTGGCCAACAAGTTGGTGTTCTCGAAGATCCGCGAAGGCATGGGCGGAGAGGTGCAAACGTTCATCTCCGGAGGCGCTCCGCTGGGACGCGAGCTCGCCGAATGGTACGCGACCGTCGGGATCCGCATTCACGAAGGTTACGGTCTCACGGAAACGTCGCCAGTCATCGCACTGAATACACCCATCAATCACCGCATCGGCACGGTGGGCAAGACTCTGCCCAATCTTGAAGTGCGCATTGCCGAAGATGGAGAAATCCTGGTGCGCGGCCCGTCCGTGTTCAAGGGCTACTGGAATCGCCCGGAAGACACCAAGTCCGCGCTTTCGGATGGCTGGTTCAAGACCGGCGACATCGGGAACATCGATGCCGATGGATATCTTTCGGTCACCGACCGCAAGAAAGATCTCATCAAGACGTCAGGCGGAAAATTCATCGCGCCGCAGCCCATCGAGAATTCGCTCAAGCTCAACTCCCTCGTCGGAGTTCCAGCGATCCTGGGCGATCGGCGCAAATTCGCCGCCGTCATCGTCTCCCCGAATTTCGTTGCGCTGGAGCAATGGGCGCACGCCAACAACATTCCGTTCTCCTCGCGGCAAGAGCTGGTCGCGAATCCGAGAGTCCAGAAGCTGTACGAAGAAATCGTGGAGGGCGTCAACCAGAATCTCGCCCGCTTCGAAAAGCTAAAGCGAGTGCTGCTGGTGGCCGACGAGTTCACCCTCGACAATGGAGCGCTGACTCCCACTCTCAAGCTCAAACGCCGCGTCATCGAAGAGCGCTACCGCCAGCAAATCGACGAACTCTACGCCCAAGCGGAAACCACGACAGTAACGTAACCAGCGTCCCGCACGGCGCAGCGCCGGCCGAATGCACCCCCAACAATTTTCTGATATGGAGTGAACTGTCAATCCCTTTTTATTTATTCGGGCTGTTGATTTTGATGTTGGGTTGCATGGGTTGTTTGCGTTTCGAAGGTAGAGCGAGTAGCGATCGAGGTAGCTTTTGC
>Ga0187805_10000308_pt1 | contig 15503 bp, 11 predicted proteins | sample NC_wetland_sal_i_6_FD_132965 | JGI IMG/M metagenome (GOLD analysis project Ga0187805, IMG submission 132965) | Wetland sediment microbial communities from Neuse River Estuary, North Carolina, USA - Control_5 | ecosystem: Environmental > Aquatic > Freshwater > Wetlands > Sediment | place: USA...
CTTTTCCGTCAGCAATTCGACGCCAAACCGGATGGCGTCCGAAAGAGCGCCGCTCTTTGACCAGCGCAAAAATCTCGCGCACGAATCCCTCACTCATTGCAGCCATCGGCAAATAGACCTCATGGGCCGCGTTCAATCGACTTGGCGCAGATCGGCCAGCATCTCCTGCGGCCCGATGTAGCCGACTTTGCGCTGCGCCACCCTGCCTGCCGAATCGATCAGCATCGTCGTCGGCACGCCCTGGATCTCGAACTTGCTGGTCAGCGCTTCGGTGGCCTTGTCCTGCGCCGTCAGATTCGCCTTCATCCGCACGAAGCGCTTTGCCTCGCTGACCACCGATGGATCGACGAAGGTCGAATGATCCATCTCGCGGCATGGGATGCACCAGTCGGCGCTGAAATCGATCAGCACGGGTTTGCGCGCCTCGGCCGCGGACGCGAGCAGCTCGGGGTTGAACGGCTCGAAACGAAGCTTCTCCGGCGCGTGGCGCGGATAGAGCATGAACGCCAGCGCTCCCACCGCGACGATTCCCAGCGCCGACCTCAGCACCAGGAACGGACGCCAGCTTCTCCCCTCGCGCGAAATGAAACCCAGATAAATCCCTACACCGGCGGCGTAATACGGCAGAATTCGACTCATCAGGTTGTTCGGGATGACCGGATCGAGAAAGTAGAGCGCGAGTCCGGCCAGTATGAACCCGAACAACTCCTCGACCCACTTAAGCCATTCACCCGAACGCGGCAGCCGGCGGATATGCCCGGCCGCCATCGCCAGCCCGATATAAGGAAGCCCAAGTCCCAGCGCCAGAGTGAAGAACAGCGCGAAACCGAAAAGCGCATTCCCGCTTCTCTCCACCATCAGCAGCAAGCCCAGCACGATCGGACCGATGCATGGCGCAGCCACCACGCCCATCCCCAGCCCCATCAGGAGCGCGCCCGCGTATCCGGGCCGCGCAGTACCCGCGCGCTGCACCATCCAACTCGGCGGCTCCAGGACGAACAAACCGAAGCTTGACGCGGCCAGCGTCAGCAGCACGATGGACAGCGCCACGAGCACGAACGGATTGCGCATCGCAGCGCCGAACAGTCCGCCCGACATGGCGACGGCGACGCCCACCGCCGAGAACATCAGCGCGATTCCGAGCACGAAAACTATCGCCAGAAACATCACGCGGCGATGGCTTCCGCCCTGGCTGCCGAAATACGCGATCGTCACGCCGATCAGCGGATAGACGCATGGCGTCAGATTCAACGCGAGGCCGCCAAGAAATACCGCCAGAAAGCCCAGCAACCATCCATGATTGGCAAAGATGTGCCCGACTGCGGCGCCGGAATCATCGCCGCCGCCGATACCGCCCCCATTCGCGCCTCCCGTGCCTATCCCCTCCAGCGCTCCCCCCGCCGCGCCCCCAGATGCCACTGCGACCGTCGTGCTGACGGACGCCGGCCGCAGGCATTCGATGTTGTTGCAGCCCTGGTAGTTAAGAGTAACCGTGAGCGCGTCGCCCGGCTTCGGCGCGAAGTTTTGAGCTGCCTTGAGCGGCACTTCAAATTTTATATCGCCCCCAAACACGGAGATTTTGTCGCCGCCGGCGGCGACATCAAGCGTCATCGTTTGTGCCGGCGGATACTTGATTGCACCCGGCGTCACGCCGGCCGGGCCGCTGACCTCGAGCTTGGTCGGGATGTAATCCTCACTGAACGGCTTGTCCGAATTGATATGCCATCCCGCGATCACTTGGGCTGCGACTTTCAGCGTGCTGGCGCCGCCGGCCCGAAGCGGAGGATCGATCGTGGCACAGGTGATCTTTACGAGTTCATTGGCCTTCGGCGGCGCGGCATGCGCCGCGGGCGCGAAAATCGACAATGCGAGCGCAAAAAAAACCGCCGATGCGATCAACGCCCGCCACAACGCGCGAGCCTTTGAACCGTGAAATCCGCGCGAGATCATTTGTCAGTAGTTAGAACGTCATCGGCGCAGCCGTGGTTCCACCCCCGTAGTCAGCAGCTACGTGGCGGCGTCGCTCTGCTTGCCGTTGGTCGAAAGCGGAACCGATCCCACGACCTCCAATCCGTAGCCCGGCAGGTTGGCAAGCCGCGGCGTCGCGTCGGACATGATGATCATCTTGCGCACACCCACGTCGCGGAGAATCTGCGCGCCGATTCCGTAATCGCGGAAATCCGCCTCCGGCGTATTGGCCCGCGTAGTTGCACGGCGCGGGGTGCGCCCGCCGTCAAAATCCGCGACCAGCGCGTTGGACTCGCGCTTGAGATAGAGCAGCACGCCTTCGCCAGCCGCCGAGATCCGTTCCATCGCCGAGCGCAGCAGGTTGCGGGTATTGCGAGCGGAGTAGCCGAACACGTCACCCGGCAGATACTCGCGATGCGCCCGAACCAGGATCGCCTTGGCCGGATCCACCTTGCCCATCACCAGCACCAGGTGCTCCGTGTAGTCGATCAGGTTGCGATAGACTAAGGCCCTGAACTCGCCGAACGCGGTCGGCAGCTTCGCTTCCGCGATCCGCTGCACCATCGTCTCGTTGCGCAGCCGGTACTCGATGATGTCCGCGACGGTGACAATCTTGAGCCCGTGCACTTTCGCGAACTTGGTCAGGTCGTCGCGCCGCGCCATCGTGCCGTCTTCCTTCAGAATCTCGCAGATGACGCCCGCCGGCTTGAGTCCCGCCAGCCGCGCCAGGTCAACCGCGCCTTCGGTCTGCCCCGTGCGCACCAGCACGCCGCCGTCGCGGGCGCGCAGCGGATAGACGTAGCCGGGGGTGATGAACTCGGCGCCGCTGGCGTCCTCGCGCACCGCCTCCAGAATCGTGATCGAGCGGTCCTGCGCCGAGATTCCCGACCCCGACGCGCGGCGCGCCGTGATCGCGGTCGTGAATGCCGTCCCGAGCGGCGCCTGGTTGTCGCCGATCATCATGCTGAGCCCGAGCCGGTCGATGCGCGCCGCCGACATCGGCAGGCAAATCAGCCCGCGCCCGAACTTGGCCATGAAGTTGATCGCTTCGGGGGTGACTTTTTCGGCCGCCATGCACAAATCGCCCTCGTTCTCGCGCTGTTCGTCATCCATCAGGATGATCATGTGGCCGCGGCGGGTTTCATCGAGTGCTTCCTCGATTGAAATGAACGGCGCGGGGGCTTTCTTGCGCGGACTTATCTCGCCAAACATTGGTGCGGCTCTCGATAAACTCTTACTCAACTATATACCGCCATCCAAGCCGTTGGCACGGCGGCCAGTGAATCCGCGGGGTGCATGATGACAGGCGCCAATTTCCCCTCCGGCGAGCGGTTCAGACACAAAGATCGGGATTCCTCGCGTTTTTCACGGGCAGCCACGCGCAGGAATGACAAAGGTCGAAGGGGCGCGTAAACCAGGCTCAAACTGACGATGCTAAATGGCTTCGGGGTGCTATATCTTGGGCGCCATGGCCGGAGAAATTTCTACCGCGGTCCTGCTCGCGGCGGGACGCGGCAAACGCCTGGGCGCGCTGACCGCCGAGACTCCGAAAACGCTGCTCGATGTCGCCGGTTCGCCGCTGATTTCGCATATTGCCGACGCGCTCGTGGCGGCCGGCCTGACGCACTTCATAGTCGTGACGGGCTACCGGTCAGCGCAAGTCGAGCAGTGGGCGAAAACCTATCAGCGCGAAAGTCCGGGCATCAAAATGACCACCGTCAGGCAGCCGCAATTGAACGGGACCGGCGGTGCGATGCTCGCGGCGAGGCCGCATCTTGCAGGCCTCCCGCGCTTCATCTTTGGATGGGGCGATATTCTGATGGACCGCGCCAACTATCCGCGCTTCGTCCATCACGCGCGCGTCGACGAGTACGATTTGATGCTTGCGGTCAATCGCGTCAAGGATCCGTTTCGCGGCGCCGCCGTCTATCTGAGCCGGGACATGATGGTCGAAGGCCTCGACGAAAAACCGGCGCCCGGAACCGCGCACACCGAATGGAACAACGCCGGGCTTTTCGCCACCGGCCAGATAATTTTCGACTACCTCGCGCGGCTCGAACCATCGGTGCGCGGCGAGCTCGAAATCCCCGGCGCAATCGCGCAAATGATCGCCGACGGCCGCGTCGTGCGCGCCATTGATATGCGCGGATTCTGGAGAGACATCGGCACACCCGAAGATCTCGAGACCGCGCGCGCCTGGTTCAAGCCGAAAAGGAAGGGGCGATGAGTATCCCCGACGGATGGGACGCCGGGGAGTTGGCCCGCGCTGCCCGCCTCGCCGCCCGAGTCCCAGCCGGTGCCGGCCGCGCCGGCGCCGCCGCGCGAATCTTCGCGGCCCGCGCGCCGGGTCGCGTCAATCTAATTGGCGAGCACACCGACTACAGCGGCCTGCCTGTGCTGCCGGTTGCGATCGACCGATCCACAATCGTCGTCGCTGCGGCCAACACTACCGCTGAAATCGAGCTGGCGAACGCCGACCCCGGCTGGCCCTCGCGCCGTTTCGCGATCGAACGGCGGATCCCGCCTTACGAAACCGGCGATTGGGCCAACTACGTGAAGGCCGCGATCCAGGGAGTGATTGACCGCTTTTCGGCGCCTGCAACTTTAGTTGACAACCTGCGGGGCGCATCGATGGTCGTCGATGGGCGCGTGCCGCTGGCCGCGGGCCTGTCGTCATCGGCTGCGCTGACGGTTTCGACCGCGATGGCGTTCATGGCGGTCAACGGCCTGGAACTCGACCCGATCGAAACCGCGACGATGGTTGCGCGCAGCGAATGGTACGTCGGGACGCGGGCGGGCGGAATGGACCAGGCGGCGTCGATTCTCGGCCGTCGCGGCCATGCGCTGTTTATCGAGTTCGACCCGATCCGCGTGCGCGCGGTCAGGATGCCGGCGAACGCCGCGATTGTCGTGGCAGACAGCCGGGAAATCGCGGACAAGTCGGGGATGGTGCGCGCGGAATACAATCGGCGGGTCGTCGAATGCGCTCTGGCGGCGCGGATTTTGGCCCGCGCGCTCAAGCTCGACGGCGTGACGATCCTTGGCGGCGTGGTTCGCGCCGCGCCCGGATGGAACGCGGCGGAACTGGTCGAGAAACTCGCCGCGGCGGTGCCGGCGCGGCTCGGCGCAGATCTGAAAGAGGCGGCGGACATCCTGGGCGTTCCACAGGCGGTGCTCGAAGCAGAGTTGCTTGGCCAGGGAGCGGCTCGAATCGCGCTGGATGCCAACCGCCCGCTGGAAATTCTCAAACGTGCGCGACATGTCTTGAGCGAGACCGAGCGGGTGATTCGTGCGGCGGACGTGCTCGAAGCGGGCCGCCTCGATGAAATGGGAAAGCTGATGAATGCGTCGCATGCGAGCCTCGCAGACGACTTCGAATGCAGTACGGCGCGGCTCGACACGCTGGTGGAATGCGCGCGGCGCGGTGGCGCGTTTGGCGCGCGGCTGACGGGCGCGGGTTTCGGCGGTTCGATTGTTGCGCTGTGCGACGTGGCGAGCGCGGACGCGGTGATTGAATCGATCGATCGAGGTTACTACGCGAAGCTTGCTCGCGGCGCGCCCGAAAGTTGGCGAGCCGTGTTGCACGCCGGCGCGGGCGCGAGCGTGATCGATTTGCCAACGGCGTGAGAGGGCGCGCTAGCGCTTGAGGCGGATCATGCGCGCGGAGTGCGGCGGGAGATCGATCGGATCGAAGATTTCAATTTCTCCGTTGCGTGCGAGATCGAGCGCGACGGTTTCGCCGGCGCCCAGCTTTAGCTCGGACCCTTGCACGCGTGCCGGCGAGTCGCCGCGATTCAGCACCGTCGCAACCGCGCCGGCGGCGGTTTCCGCGACCAGCCCGCGCACGTCGCCCTCCGCCATCAGATCGAGCGCAAGGACGGGGTGGCGCGCCGCGTTGGAATCGATCCCGGAGCTGATTTGCGCGACTTGGCGAAACAATTTTCCCGCCTCGGCGTCGAGCAGACTCATGTCGTCGGAGACCAGGAGCATCCCGCCGCTAGCGGCGATAGTCGCGGCCAGCGCCGCGCGCTCGTCCGCGCTGAGGCGGGTTTCGCGCGCCCGCAGCATCAAACAGTCGGGGTCGTTCAGCCATAGACGCCGATGCATGAAGCTGCGCGCGACGATCGCGTCGAGCGCGTAGACCGTCGACGGGTCTCCCGCTCCAGCAGCGGTCGAGCCCCAAAACGGGGAAACGTCGGGGCCGATGCGCATCCCGTCCACCACGCCGACCGCCTGGCCAATCGGGCAGCCGCATCCCAGCATGAACGCGTCGTTGCCGGCGCCGGCTCGAATCGCCTCGAGGCCGCGGCGCAAGGTTTCAGCGCGGGTGAGATTATCGCCGTCGTGACGCCGCCCGGGCGCCGCGGCGGCGTAAAGAAAATCGAGTTTCAAATAGGCGTAGCCGAACTCGCCGCTGAGCCTGGCGAAGAGATGGCAGAGATGCGCGCGAAATTCCGGGTTGCTCGCGTCGAGCGCGTACGCGAACGCGTCGTCGCTGGTCGTCCACTTGGGGTTGTAGCCGGCGCGAACGGGTTCGCCGGTCTCGGCGTGCATGATGAACCAGTCGGGATGTTCGATCATCAGGCGCGAGTCCCGCGCGGCCAGAAACGGCGCGGTCCACAGCCCGGCCTTGAAGCCGGCGGCGCGAATTTCGCCGGCGATTTTTTTCAGCCCACCGGGAAATTTGGCGTTGGTCGTATCCCAGTCGCCGAGCGCGGACTGAAAGCCGTCGTCGAGTTGAATCACCTCGAGCGGAAACTCGGAGCGCATCGCTTCGAGCGACTTGATATTGGCGCGCAGCGCGTCCTCGGTGATCGCGTCGAAGTAGTGGTACCAGGAGCACCATCCGCGCTGAAACGGCGCGCCGACCCGCGCGTTCATCCACCGCCCGGCCGCGTCGGCCCATCGCGCCGCCAGCCGCGCGGCGGACTCATCGGCCGCGGCGATGAACAGCGGGTCGAGTTCGCGATGCGCGCCCGGCGCGAGGGTTACATCGTCGAGGATCGCGCGTGCGATTATTTTCTCGGGGCTCGAGACGGTCAGCGTCGAAAGCGAAGTGGCGGCTGCGATGAATCCGGCCAGGACGCGCTGCGGGGCGATCCGACTCTCGACGACGGTGAAAAGTTCAGAGGTGTCCGCTTCAGGAAATTCAGGCGGGCGAGCCGGTTCGCTCTGGTGCATGAGGCGGATGATGAACGGGGCAGTGTCGCGCGGATGGCTTCTGTCTTGCGACGCGCCTACCTTGCGGCCGCCGGACGCGCTCCATGACTGGTATCCATGCTTGAAGAATCGGGCCGGCGCGGACGGCGCGAAGCCGGTCGAAACTTCGAAGATCACAGCGGTGAGCCGAACCGGGTCGGCGCCGCGATTGGCGATGGATCCGCGAACGACCGTCCCGCCAAATGTGTGTTCGAGACGGGCAGAGATTGCGAGGCCGTCGCGGATGGCGCTCGATTCGCGGACATCAAAGGGCGCGCCGAGATCGAGCGCTTGCGGGTGACCGGCGGCGTCGGTGAAGCGGAGTTCGATTCGCGACAGCTCTGCGTTGCTCACCTGGTGAGGGTCGCAAAAGAGGCGGGATCACGGCAAGCGCATTGGGCCCCGATTCCCGCGCGGACCTGGCTCGTCGAGGCGAGACAAAAAAAAGCCGTGCTCCTTCCTGATCTCTTCTTGTCGCGGGATGCGCCGCGCGGCCAGCGCTGCGGCTGGCCCAACATCAGAGCAACTCTACCAGCACGCCGCTCGACGACTTGGGGTGCACCACCCAGCGAAGCTTGGTTCCTTCGGCGATCGGCGCGCGCTCGATCAAAGTAAGGCCCTTGCCGGCAAGCCGCTTTCCGATTCCCTCGACGTCGTCGACCCGCAGCGCGAGATGGTAGAAGCCCTCGCCTGAGCGGGCCAGTCTGCGCGCCACCGCATTGGTCATGTCTGCCTTGTCGGTCGGTTCCATCAGCTCGATGTGCATCTCGTCGGGCGTCCCGCGCGGCGAAAGAAAGGCGCTGCGAATTCCCTCGACCGCGATATCCGTGCGCTGAAACTCTTTCATGCCGAAGTTCTCCGACCAGAGTTTCACGGCCGCATCAAGATCGTGAACCACGATGCCGATGTGAGTTATTTGCGCCGCCATCGTTGCCTCCTTGCTCAAATCGGTCCGCACGGCCCGGCCCATCGAACGCGAGCGCGGCGCCGCCGGACGTCGCCAGGTCCGCTTTTATCCACCTAACGTGTATTCAACCTATCGCAGACCCGGGGCGGCGCCTACTTGCGGATCACCGCCTGGGTCGGGCGCGGGTTGCGTGCGCCAGGGGGCGGTGTTTGATAATCAAATAAGCCGCCGTGCCGAAACGTTCGCGAAAAAATCCCGACGCAGATATCGGCGCGCGCGCGGAGTTGGTCCGCGCACTTGCGCCGATCGACGAATGCATCCGGGCCGCGCAGGCGGATCCTGCGCTGGCCGGATTCAGCCGCATCTACCTCAAACTGATGGTGCAGCGGGCGCAGGCAGAATTGCGCGCCGCGATTCTTTCGGGGCGCGACGCGATACCGCGCGATCGGGCGGCGATGGTCGAGGCGGTGGTGCGCGCGGCGGAGCGCGCCGTCGCGGCGGACGAGCCGCGGCTTGGACCGGTGGTGAACGCGACGGGAGTCGTGCTGCATACGAACCTCGGCCGCGCCATCCTGGCCGAGCCGGCGATCGAGGCGGTCGAGATGGCGGCGCGATCGGCGGTCAACCTGGAATACGATCTCGAGGCCGGCGCGCGCGGCGATCGCGACACGATCGTCGAGGACGAGATTTGCGCGCTTACCGGGGCCGAGGCGGCGACCGTGGTAAATAACAACGCCGCAGCGGTCGTGCTCGCGCTCAACACGCTGGCCGAGGGACGGGAGGTAATAGTATCGCGCGGCGAGCTGATCGAGATTGGCGGATCGTTTCGATTGCCCGAGGTGATGGCGAAGAGCGGAGCGCTAATCCGCGAAGTCGGAACCACCAATCGGACGCATCCCGCGGACTACGCGGATGCGATCAGTACAGAGACTGCGCTGCTGTTGAAGGTCCATCCGTCAAACTACCGCGTGGTCGGCTTCACCAGCGAAGTGACGCTGGAAGAGCTGGTCGAAATCGGGCGCGCGCGGGGAATCGACGTGATGGAGGATCTCGGCTCGGGGGCGATCGTCGATCTGACCGAGTTCGGAATCCCGCGCGAACCCCTGGTGCGCGAGCGAATCGCGGCGGGTGCCGCGGTTGTCACGTTCTCGGGCGACAAGCTGCTGGGCGGTCCGCAGGCGGGCGTAATTGCGGGGCGGCGCGGGCCGATAGAGCGAATCAAGCGCAATCCGCTGAAGCGGGCGCTGCGATGCGACAAGCTGACGCTTGCGGCGCTCGCGGCGACACTTCGGCTGTATCTTCGCTCGGGCAATCTCGGTCAGGAGCTGCCGACGATCCGGCTCCTAGGGCGGCATGCGAGTGAGATTGCGGCCATGGCGCCGCGCGCGCGGGAGATAGTGGCGGAGCGGCTGGGTGGCGAATACGCGGTCGAGATCGTGGACGCGGCTTCGCAGGTGGGCTCGGGCGCGATGCCGGTCGAGGAGCTGAAGTCGGTTGCGCTGCGCGTGAGCCATCCGCAGAAATCAGCCAATGCGATCGCGGCGATGTTTCGCCGCGCGCGAATTATCGGGCGGGTGGCCGATGATTCGTTCCAGCTCGATTTGCGCACGGTTGAGGATCCGGCGGTCTTCGCGGTGAAGCTTAAAACTGACTAGGATTGTAAAACTTCGAGCGTGAGGCGGGTTGAAGGCAATGAAATTCGGAACATTCCTGTATCAGACATCGCCCAACAGCATCGCGGCGGTCGCGCGCAAGGCCGAGGAGAGCGGTTTCGAGTCGCTCTGGATCCCGGAGCATATTATTTTGCCCGTAACGTACCGATCGCCGTATCCGTATTCATCGAGTGGCAAGATGACTGTGCCGCCGGAGACGCCGCTGCACGATCCGATGCTGGCGCTGGCGTTCGTCGCCGGGATCACCACCAAGATCCGGCTGGCGACGGGGGTATTCGTGCTCCCGATCCGCAACGCGTTTGCCACCGCCAAGGCGGTCGCGAGTCTGGACGTGCTTTCGGGCGGGCGGTTTATTTTCGGCGTCGGGATCGGGTGGTTCGAGGAAGAGTTCGACGCGGTCGGGATGAACTTCAAGGACCGCGCGCTTCGCACGCGCGAATACCTGGCGCTGATGAAGGAGCTGTGGACCAAGGAGTCGCCGGAGTATCACGGCAAGACGATTTCAATCGAGGGCTTCAAGTTCATGCCCAAGCCGATCCAGAAACCGCATCCACCGATCGTGTTCGGCGGAAACACGGAGCCGTCGCTCAAGCGGGCGGCGAAACTCGGCGACGGATGGTACGGGATCGCGGAGGATATCGACGAGCTCGCGGCGACCATCAAGCGACTGCGCGAGCATGAGCGCGCGGCGGCGCGAACGGCGCCGCTCGAAGTTACGGTGAGCAGGTTGCGCGAACAATTGAAGCCCGGAGATGTCGAGCGGTTCGCCGCGATGGGCGTGTCGCGAATAATCGTCGGGCCGGGCGCGACGACGCGGGAGCATCTCGCGTCGATGGAAAAGTTCGGCGCCGAGGTGATCGCGCGGCAGTGAAGGCGGATAGCGGCGGCGCGCGCAGGCGTCGCGGCGGCTGTTAGCATGTCGCAATCCGCGCGGATATCATCGAAACTTGCGCCCGGAGGATCGCTTATCAAGATGAAAAGGTGCCCGCGCTGCGAAAAAACCTACCCGGACTCGGAAACATTTTGCGAAACTGACGGCACCGCGCTGGTCCAGGCGGGACCCGCGTTTGCCGAAGGGGCACGACGCGCGCCGGCCGGCGCGGTCGCCACTGCCGCGGGCGATGAGGGCGAGCAAATCGAATGTCCGGTATGCGGTGGCAAGGCGCAGCCGGGGGAACTGATCTGCAACTTCTGCGGCGCGCGACTCGGGGTGGAATCGGCAGAATCGTACCCACCGCAGGTGTCGCCGCCGCCGCGAATGACGCCGTCGCCGCGAGGTGGGACGACGATGCGGCGCGGTCCGTCGCCGTCGATGCGCATCACGGGCAGGATGCCGGACGGCGAGGGCGAAGAAGAAGGCCGCGGCGCGCTCCGCGTGATTGGATATTTGCTCGCGGCAGTGGTCGCGCTGGCGGGAGGCGCGTGGCTGGCGCTTAATCTCAGCAGCAAACCCGCGCCGCAGCCGGTGGCGAACGCGTCGCCGGCGGCGGTCGCGTCGGTAACCGCGGCGGCGCCCAGTGGCCCGCTGGTGGCGTTGTCGAAGGCGATGGGGGTGCAGGTGACGGGAGAATCGGCAGCGGCGCCCGAGCGCAACCAGGAGACGGCGCGCAAATTTTTCGAAGTTCACAAAGACGGGTTGCTCGAGAGCTATTCGCGCGCGCTCGCCGGCGACAGCACGCTGAGCGATGCGATGCTGGTGCGGATCAGAGTGCTGCCCAATGGCAGCGTGGACGCGGCCTCGGTGCGGACCTCGACCAATCCGAATCCGGCCTTTGACGCGGAAGTAGTGAAGAAAGTTTCGGGGTGGAATTTTGCGCCGTTCAGCGGCGGGCAGGTCGAGATCGATTATCCGATAATTTTCGCCAACGACCGCGCGACGAAGGAGGCGCTCGAATCGCAACTCAGCTCGACGCTGGCCACACTGAGCCCGACCGAAGCGCCGGAATTTGCCACTGCGCCGCCGGCGGCGGCGCCGGCCGCATCGGAAGCGGCCAGCGCTCCATCGCCGGCGCCGGCCGTGGAGACGCCGGCGGCGATGGTGGCCGAGCCTGTGCCGTCAGCGGCGCCGGCGCCGCGCAAGCGCCGTCACGTCGCGAGCGCGCCCAAGCCGCCGCCGCTGACCCTGCAGCAGCGCGTCAAGCTGGTGCTGGGATCGAATCCGAGGACGCGGCGCGTGGATTGTTACACCAGCGGCAGCACAGTGACGATTTTCGGCAAGGTATTCGACGCCGATGCCAAGCAGTATGCGGAAAAAATCGTGCGCCAGGTACCGGGAGTCGGCAACGTGATCGATTCGCTGATGACGGATGAAGGCGAATGGGCAGCGCGCCAGGCGGCGATCGCGTCGCAGCTTTATGCCGCGGGGTTGAACACCGTGACGGTGAAGGTGATCGGCCACGACGCGTATCTTGGCGGCACGGTCAAGAGCGATGCGCAAAAGCAGCAAGCAGTGACGATCGCCGAGAGCGCGTCGCCGGTGCACGTGCGGACGAATCTGATCACGGTGGTGCCTGGAAACATGTTCGGATTCTGAGCTGCGGTCTCTGACGACGGCGCCGGGCGTGATCGATTCAGCGCGGTGTGTTAGTATTGACAGGGTAAGAGGCGAACGCTTATATGGCGGAAAGAGCGCAGCAAAGAACGCTCCCAGGAGGAAAGTAATTCCATGGCTGACGCACCTTCGACACCTAAAGAAATCTTTGCGGCGATGCCCAGTCGCTTCAACAAAGACGCAGCGAAAGGCCTGACCGCGACGTACCAGTTCGACCTCTCGGGCGATAACGGCGGCAAGTGGCATGTGATCATCAACAATGACACGTGCACGGTCAAAGAAGGACCGGCCGCTTCGCCGAGCATCACGATTTCGATGGCCGCGCAGGACTACGTCGATATGACGACCGGCAAGCTCAACGGGCAGGTCGCGTTCATGAGCGGCAAACTGCGAATCACAGGCGACATGGGGCTCGCGCTGCGGATGCAGAGTTTGTTTGCCTAAAGCGTGAATCCCCGATACAAATGAATTGAACGCCAGCCGGAGCCAGGAGCAGGCCCGGCTGGCGGAAAATCCGCCTGCAAAACATCCCGCATAAAATCATTCCAAGCCGAAACGCGCCGATAAAATTCAGATTCGGTACGCAGTCGAGACAAAATTTTATCCACTGATTAAATGACCCAGGCTGCCGCGAGTGCGGACACCGATTGCTTGTCAGTAGATCAATTTCGGAAACTAAAATTCGGTTTTCTCAAACAGCCCCAAGCAAGGAGGACAAATCCACGTCACAGGAAGAGAGAACGCAAACCAGCTCCGCGGAGTTTGAGGACGACCTCAAACCGGAAAGCGGAGAATCGGCCAGCAACGGCCAGGACGACAATTCGCTGGCGTCAAAACTGTCGCAGGAGCTGAGCAACTGGCGGCGCAAGCGCACCTCGTCGCGACCGCGGCATTCCGACGGACCGAGTCAGAACTTCCAGTCGGAGCCGGCCCGCACGATCAAGGTTCGCGGGCACGAGACTTTGGTCGTTCGCAAACCGAAGCTCGCCGGCAAGCCCCCTACGAATACGAATCACACACCAAACAATCAGTAGCCAGTTGCCCGCGGATGCGGGGTGGGGCGTGCGGAGGGGTCAGGAGCGGAAGATTTCGACAGGCATCTCGCGTGATGCTTGCCGGGCCGGATAGACGGTCGCGAGCAAGCAGAGAAGCATCGAGGCGAGCGCGACGGCGGCGAAGTTGGACGGCTTGGCGTCGATCGGCAGCGTCGAGATGCCATAGATTTCACGCGGGATGTGAATGAACTGATAACGCGCCAGCGCAAAGCATCCGGCGGCGCCGAGGATCAATCCGGCAGCGGTTCCCGCAGCGCCGACGATCAGTCCCTTCATCACGAAGATCAGGCGCACGTCAGGCCGCGTCGCACCCATCGCGATCAGCACGGCGATGTCCTTGCGCTTCTCCATCACGACCATGATCAGCGTCGCGACGAGGTTGAACGCGGCGACGCCGATGAGCATCACGAGCACGAGCGAATATACGCGCTTGAGGAGTTCGAAGCCGGCGGCGGCGGATTCGTTGAATTCGATCCAGTTGCGCACGCGGTATGGACTGGGGAACAGTTTGCGTACCGCATCGGTGACCGCGTCGGTCTGGTCGAGATTGGCCAGATGGACGTCGATGCCGTCGACCCTTGCGGCGCGGCCGAAGAAATCCTGGGCGCGCGCGAGATCCACGAAGACCACGTTGCTGTCGACGAAGTTCATTCCGGAGTCGAAGATCGCGCCGATCGCGAATTGGCCGCTCCTGGTCGAGAGCGATCCGTCGGGCGAAACAATAGGCGCGACCATCCGAACCGCGTCGCCAGGTTTAGCCTTGAGTTTCTTTGCCAGGCTGACTCCGATCGCGAGGCCGCCTGCGGCAGCCGCGGGGCCTGCGGGACTGCCGGCGATCGCGTAGCTTCGCAAGAGGTCGTCGAGACTGCCGGCGGTCATGTAGCGGCCCCATTGCGCGCGCACCACGGGGTTGTTCGGCTCGATGCCGCGCACCACAACGCCGCCAATTCCGCGCCCCGAACTCAGCATCGCCTGGCCCACGATGTAGGCGTCGGAGCCGTTGACGCCGGGCACGCCGGCGAGCTTCTTCTCGATCTCAGCGTAGTCGTCGATCGATCCTTGCGAATTGAGAATCTGGACTTGCGGGCTGAGGCTGAGCACGCGTTCTTTGAGACTCCGCTCGAAGCCGCCCATCACGGCGAGTGTCATGGTCAGCGCGGCGACGCCGATCATCACGCCGACCGCGGTAAAGATCGTCGTGATCGAGATGAAGGCGTCTTTGCGGCGGGCGCGCAGATAGCGCAGCGCAATCTTGAGTTCGTATCGCACGACGGCTCGCGGGAGGAACTCAGAATATCACGTTTTCTTTCTTTAGCTGCTCGATCTCATCGGCGCTGAGTGAGAGCATCTCGCCGAAGACCTGGTCGTTGTCCTGGCCGAGAATCGGCGCCGCCGAGCGCAGCGTGCCGGGGGTGCGGCTCATGCGATGCTCGAGTCCTTCGTACGGCGACGGGCCCATCTCCTTGTGCTCGAGCCAATGCCAGAAGTCGAACGCCTCGAGGTTGGCGTCCTGGTGGATATCGACGCAGTTCTCGACCGGATAGGCGGCGACTCCGGCAGCTTGCAGCTTCGCGGTGAGATCGTGAGCATTGTGAATGCGCGTGAGGGAGCCGACGAACTCGTCGATTGCGGCGGCGTTCTCGACGCGGGCGGGCGCTGTCGCAAAGCGCGGGTCGGCGGAATCGGCGGCGAGAACCGCGAGCATCGCGCGCCATTGCTCGTCGCCCGCGACGGCGATCGCGATCCATCGCTCGTTACCGTCCTCGTCGGCGCATCGGTAGGCGCCGTGCGGAGCGTAACGTGCGGACGCGTTGCCGCGCGGGCCCAGCACGCGTCCGGTTGCGAAGTAATCGATCAGCGCCGGCGCGAGATTCTGCATCGCCGCCTCGTACTGCGCCATGTCGATGTACTGGCCCACCCCGGTGCGGCGGCGATAGTCGAGCGCGGCAAGCAGCGCAACTGCGGAAAAGCGCGGCGCGATGAAATCGGTGTAGGCGCCGTACGGCGGCGTGCATGAGCCGGGACCGTAACCCGAGATGTAGTAGAAGCCCGACAGCGCGGCCATCAGCTGGCCGAAGCCCGGGTAGAGAGCGTTGGGGCCGGTCTGCCCCTGCATGCAGGTCGAGAGCATGATCAGGTCGGGGCGGATC
>Ga0187805_10000309_pt1 | contig 15497 bp, 18 predicted proteins | sample NC_wetland_sal_i_6_FD_132965 | JGI IMG/M metagenome (GOLD analysis project Ga0187805, IMG submission 132965) | Wetland sediment microbial communities from Neuse River Estuary, North Carolina, USA - Control_5 | ecosystem: Environmental > Aquatic > Freshwater > Wetlands > Sediment | place: USA...
CAGTTTCATAACCGCATGTTACTTCTCAATACCATAGAAAATGATAATTCAGCACATAATGGTTTACCTGGTTCGGGAAACAATACCTGGTATCCTCAACGGTGTCGGTACTCATTTATAGGTTCTCCCTTGGCGGTAAATGCTTGGTATCAAGGACAACAGCAGGATAATGCGGGTAATAAGTTTGCGGGAGCTGGATTTAAAGACGCCGCTACCAAAGAACAGATTGTATCAGCTGAGTTTGTAAAGGATAGGCTCATTGTCTATTTTGAGCGATCTACGTGGGAAATTCTCTATACCAATAACGATGCAGATCCTTTTTTATGGCAGCAGATTAATACTGAGTTAGGATCGATGAGTACCTTTTCAGTGGTTCCCTTTGATAAGGTAGCGCTTGGTGTTGGTGATACGGGTGTGCATGCCTGTAACGGTGCAAACGTGGAGAGAATAGATGAAAAAATTCCTGATAATATTTTCACCATATCCAAACAGAATTCAGGCTCTATGCGTGTTGCTGGGGTACGTGATTATTTTGTTGAGCTTGTATACTGGTGTTATCCATCCGTCAGTATTAATAGTCGCAATACTAATCGTTTCCCTGACAAGTTGCTCGTGTACAATTACCAAAATGCCTCCTGGAGTATATGGGATGATACCTTTACTGCATTTGGTTACTTTTTTCAGTCTCCTAATGCAACATGGGCTATGTTAAATGAAACACCCTGGGAAGAATATAATCTCTCATGGGATGAAGGTGTACAGTATCAGCAATCACGCCGCGTGGTAGGCGGAAATCAACAAGGCTATGTACTCATATTTGAACGTGATTACGATGTAAATGCGCAATCCTGCTCTATTACTAATGTAACGGTAGGTGCAGATGGTGCTACGCTGACGCTCACCGTCATAGATCATACGCTTGAAATAGGTGACTTTATCTACCTCTTAGATCTCAATGGTATTATGAACTTTGTAGCAGGTATTTATCAGGTGCTTACCATCACCAATGCAAATGTATTTACCGCCATTTCTCAAACAACGATGATGTCGGGCACTTATACCGGTGGAGGTACGTTCTTTACCGTTTCACAAGTAAATATTCTCTCTAAGCAGTGGAATCCCTATCTTAATGATGACCGGAGCTTTTATTTGCAGTACATAGACTTCTGCGTACAGAAAACAGCTACGTCACAAATAACCGTAGATTACTACTCATCTTCAAGTAACTATTCAACCATTAACGCAGCTACCGCAACAAATTCTATCCTGGGTACCAACATTCTCGATACCAGTCCCTACGCATTAGTTCCTTTTGAGCAGGAGCAGGATTTACTCTGGCATCGAATTTACTTTCAAATAGGGGGCCAATTTATTCAAATCAGGCTCTATTGGACGCCTCAGCAGATGTTTAATGCCGGTATATCACTTGAAGATTTTACGATGGAAGGTCTTATTTTGGCAACACAACCTACAAGCTACACGTTGGAGTTTTGACATGGTAGTTACCGCCCAGCCACAAACCGGTACCTTTATATCTACAACCTTTTTGACGGACATGTCCCTCCTTTCTCAAATAGATGTTAATAAGCCTGAGTTTAAGGAGCTCTTACGGCGTCTCTACTTGGATCTTAATAAAATGGCCGTGGCTATAAATAACAAAGTATCGGGTGTTAATGATATTATTGAGTATGTTTCGGGCAAGAATTTCTTTTCTATGCCCACGGCTGCTAATAACTATGATGTAACCTTGCGTCCTGCCTATACGACCGTGGTAAACTTTGGTGCATTGCCTAATAATGCTACGATTGCCGTGGCACATGGGTTAACGTTTACCAATGCGGTAGTATTTACCAATATCTATGGTGCAGCAACGAATCAATCGGTGCCTGAGGGATTACCATTACCCTATGCATCTGCGACTGCAGTAGCTGATACTATAGAAGTATGGGTAGATGGCACCAATGTCTACATAGCAACAGGTGCTAATTATTCTGCATATACGGGTATAGTAATATTAGAGTATCTCAAATATTAAGGAACGATTATGGCAACACCAACATGGTCACAAACTTTATGGGGAAGTACACCAGGAGTACAACAATTTCCTGAACGTTATTCACCCCAACAACGACAATTTCAACAACAATCAATTCCTCTCTTAATGAACATCTTATCGCAAGTATCTCAACCAAGTGATATATCGGGGTTAACGAGTAACATTAGGCGGCAGTTTGAAACTAAAACCATTCCCTCGCTTGCTGAGCGTTTTGTGGGTCATGGGGGATCTACGCCTCAGGGATCAAGTGCTTTTCAAAGTGCGTTAGGTGGTGCAGCAGCAGGCCTTGAATCAAATCTTGGTGCTTTGCAAACACAAGCATCTATGCAGGACAAAGATAGATTACTTAAATTATTTGGTCTCTTGTCGGGTATTGCCCAAACACCACAGAAAGAATTCTACGGTGTTCCAGGAACACAGGGATTATTTTCACCGGGTAATATAGGTGGTACGTTAGGTGGTATTGGTGGTGGTATAGGGACTCTTTTAAGTCTGTTAAGTAGCTGGTTTTAGGAGGTAGCATGGCAAACAATCTCTATGATCTTCTGGGTACGGGGCTTAAAAATCTCGCCTCTACCAACTTGCATGATATGCTCTCTATGAAGAATGTGGCTCAATCTCCTTTTGCAACACCATCCATTCAATCTATTTTACAACAAACACAACCACAACAGGCTACGCAAACTGTACTACAACAGCTTTTAAAAGAACAACCACAACAGCCTCAACCACAATTAGAAGTTCCTACTGGAGGCGAATACCAAACAACAGAGACTTTAAAAAAGGGAGCTGTTAAAAAAGCAGCCACTGCAGCCACTGGTGAAAAACCTAAAACATCAGCAGAAGTGAATGCTGAAGTACAGCGAGAAAAATTAAAAGATGCGCAAAATCAGTATGCCCTTAAATGGCTTACTCCCTATGCAGAAAAAGCAGAACAAGCGAGAAAAGATAATATTAATTATGAACTTATGCGGCAAGCTGCTGAGTCAGGAAAATTAAGAACGGGATGGAAACAGAAACTTGCGGAGACGTTTGGTGTTTCAGAAATAGAAAGAAATTTTGAAGAACAGTTATTTTCTAAAGCTGCGGCGAGTGCTGCTGCGTCTGCATCTAAAATATTCCCCAAGGGAACACGATTAAATGTGTTTTTAGAAAAGATTGCTCAGCGAACCGTACCTAGTCTTTACAATAGTCCTGAAGCAATTACTGGTATCGCCAATATTAATATTCTCTTAAATGAGCTCAGCCAACTTGAAGAAGAAGAAGCAGTTAAAATAATAGAAGAACAGGGTGGCTCGGTTCCGTTTAATATTAATAGTCAGCTCAATAAAAGATTAGCTCCAGAGCGTAAAAGAATAGAAAAAGATATATTGGATGAAGGCAAGAACATAGAAAAATCATTGCATAAAGCGGATAAACTCCAGGAAGAAAATACCCTTGAATCATTGCCTGATCCTGATGATAGTTCATTTGCAGTAGGTGATGTAATTCGTGATGATGAAACGGGCACCTTGTATGAGAAGGTGTTGCAGAATGGTGTCTATAGCTGGAAAGAGGGATAATCATGCCATTTACTATCGTAAAAAAACAACAAACCTCACAAAAGCCATCTGAAATAAGCAGACATGCCTTTAGAACTCTATCTGATGTAGGTCAGGGAATAGCACGTATACCTGAAAATATATCTTCTTTAGCATCTTTACCTGCTGAAGGTCTTAATTATCTCTTATCTTCTCTTTTGAAAAGTGCTACGGGTCAGGAAATACCTCGAGCGCCAGATGTATATCCGTTACCACGATCTTCTACTGTTAAAGGAGCAGTACAAGGACTTACAGAAAAGCTCTATGGACCTGAAACACGCATCCTTGAACCCCAGCATGTACTAGAAGATATTATTAGTAGAACTGCGCAAAAAGCACCAGCCAGTATTGCGACAAGTTTATTAACATCAGGGGGTTCTCTTCTTCCGTCGCTTGCAGCAGATGTTGTCTCTTCAGCAGCCGGTGCTGGATTAAAAGCAGCCGGTGCTCCTGCATGGGCAGAACAAGCAGGTGAGGTAGCGGGCGGCATCCTTCCCGCGTTGATAAAAACACCCAATATACTTAAAAAAACGGTAGAAAAGTCAGAACAAGAGATAGCACCTCTCTTTGCAAAACGAGATGAGATTGCGCATACTATCCCTGTCGTTGCTTCTGAAGTGAAAAAAGATATAGATCCCCTCTTGCATCTCGTAGAAACAAAAGCAAAATCATTTTCTAAGCCGTTAGTAGATTTTGTAAAAGAGATAGGTGAGGAGTACAGTGCTCATACGCCTCAAAAAACTATTGCTGATTTATTAGCAACAAAGTCTGCTGCTTCAGGGTTCTTTAAACAGGGAAAAAATGATGGAAAGTTAATAGGAAAATTAACTAAAACATTAGATTCTCTGATTCAGGATTATGGTAAAAAGAATAAAGAATTTATGCAGGTATATAAAGAATCTAATGATCTCTATTCTATGTTTAAAAAAAATTTTCCAGAGATCAAATCGTTGCTCAATATACCCCAAGAAAATGCGCCTAAGCTGGCAAAATCTATAGGTGATTATGTCATTCCAGGTGGTGCATTAACCGCTGCATTTTATCAGGCATCTAATGGTAACTTTCCTCGAGCCTTACAAATATTAGCAGGGGGAGCAGGTGTTCATCTTGCACATAAGTATATTAAGAATCCCATCAGCGCTTTTAAGCTCTTGTATAAATCACCCAAGGTACGAGAGATAATGAAAGAATTTGCCACAGAAGAAGCAAAAAAGAATCCCGATGTAGCTGCACGATTATTTAATCAAATAGTAGATATTGGAGAATCAAAGGGAATAATTTCTAAACCAAAAAAAGCTAAAAAGGGTTTTACGGTTATAAAGAAAGCATAGTGTTATAGTTTAAATATCTCTACCGCAATTAATACGGCTATAAAAAACAGTATTATGAGTACCATAGTATATCCTTTTTCAGGTGTTATCCTCTATTATTTTTGCCAGCACAATCATGCCAACTATCCAGGTCATGATTGCTAAGAGCACCATTACAACAAATCCATTTTTAATATATCACTTTCAGCAACATACTCATCTTTAATAAGCTCCTTGATAATGGCCTTTACGACATACTTTGATACCGTACATTCCTCTTTTTTAGTGAGATCATGGAGTATGTCATAGAGCTGGGTATTTATACGTACTGCTATCATTTTCTTCATTACTACTCTCCTTCGCAGTGCCTACCATCACAGGTAGGATTTTTTTTAGTTTAATCATTAGGTCACTCCTCTATCTTCTCAGTAGGCTCAAAGTGAACAGAGCCTTTACTATACAAGTGTATGTAGTTTTGTATTACATGTCAACTATCAGGAGATTTTGATGGCTACACGAAAAGTTAATTTAGTTTCATATGGGCAGAATCAGCCTTTAATAGGTATCTTTCCTCCCCCTATTGTCACAACGCGTAATCCTACTGCGAACGATATGGCCGATATTGGCCAGATATGGATTAATGAATCGGCTAATACTGCATTTGTGCTGACCTCTATCGTAGCCAATGTAGCTACCTGGCAGGAGTTTGCCTTTAATGGTGGTGCGGTATTTAATAACCTCACGGTTACGAATGCCTTTACGGTAACCAATGGTCCTGCACACATCAATAGTACGGTGAATGTAGCCAATGCAATTTTACTTAATGCTAATGGTGGTGCAGCTGAAACCATTGTCATCGAAAGTCAGCAAGGTACCACTGCTACGGCTATTAATATTGATGCCGTTGCGGGGGGTGTCGCACTTAACGCGGGAATGGGCATGACACTTCAGTCAGCTGATGCTATGAGCTTGACCACGTCAGGAGCTGCACAGAATATTAACCTCACTACCCTTGGTGCGGGTTCTGATATACAACTTACCGCAGGGGGCAACATTACCGCGATTGGCGATACACAAATTACGCTCGAAACCAACGTAGCTACCCCAGGAAATATTGCCCTTATAGGTGGTACGGTTGCTGCTGCAGGTGCTGCTGCGACGCTCAATGCCTATATAGGGACGGCTATCCTTTCTACGCTGGTCACTCCTTCTATGGCGACTGAAACCATTACTATTACCAACGCCGTTGTTACTGGGGTTAACTCAGGCATCATTGTAACCGCAGAGAACTTGGGTGGTAACGATGCAAAAATGACCGTCGTGCGTGTTATTCCTGCAGCGGGATCTTTTCAGGTCATTCTTTTAAATAATGGTGCTGCTGCGCTTAATGGAAACTTGCTTATCAATTGGATTGTTATTAACGCATAAGGGATGCTATGGATAAACTGCTCACTATCTCTCTCAAGATCACGAAAGAAGACAGGACCTATATTCTCTCAGTGCCCTATGGTGCTCCCTATGGAGAGACCTACGATGTACTGTATGAAATGCTCAACGAGATTGCCAAGATGATTCAAGAACGTATTGAACAAGACAAACAAGGAGGAGAGCACGATGCCGTCAAGCAATAGTATCAAAGCTGAATTTATTCCCATGCAATCTGCTGCATTTGGTGCCATTGGTGGTGCCTATGCTGCGGTAGGAAATTCAACCACCTTACCGGGTAGATTATTTATCATCAAAAACAACACTGATCAACAACTCATATTTTCGTTTGATGGAGTCCATGATCATTTTACGCTTAACAGTATGGAAAATCTTATTGTGGATGGCTGTGCTAATAGTGCTACTACGGTTGTAGGTTTTTATCTTGATGTGGGTACCACGCTCTTTGTGAAGGATAATGGCGTAGCACCAGCATCAGGAAGCGTCTATTTTAGTGTTATGGTCGGCGTTGATGGGTATTAGGAGATAGTATGAGCCAACTCTATCGCTATATAAAAAATAATGGAAATTTAGGCCCTGTCGATACCCTTACGGGTAACGATGGGGTACACGTGCCTGCCGATGCTATGAACAATATTAACGTCATAGGAGGCACGGGCGTTAATATTACCGGTAACATAGGAACTAATACCCTCACGGTCGTTACCACGAGTGTACTTAATTATACCCTTGTTGCGGTAAGTCCCTATGTGGTTACGGCTACTGATCAGTTCTTGGGGGTAAGTACAGGCCTCATGGCTATTACCGTGCAGCTCCCCAACGTACCCGTAGTAGGTCGAGTCTATATGATCAAGGATATTTTGGGTAATGCTGCGGCAAACAATATTACGGTTACCACCGTCGGTGGGGGTACGTTTATTGATGGTGTATTTAACTATGTAATGAACACCAACTATGCAGCGGTTCAGGTCGTGTTTAACGGTATTAGTTATTCCGTATTTTAGGAGATTACCATGGCATATAAAAGAATTAGTCCGCAACCAGTGGTCGAAGGTGGTACCGGGGCGCAGACATTTACTGCTCATTCATTACTAGTAGGGGAAGGTACCTCAGCTATTACTGCCTTAGGTGCTGCTACTAACGGTCAGCTTGCTATCGGCTCAACGGGTGCAGACCCTGTACTTGCTACTTTAACAGCAGGGACTGGTGTATCGATCACTAATGGTGCTGGTTCTATTACCATAGCTGCAACCGGCACAACAACCCTTAACTACATGCTCGTTAATACAACACCCTACGTGGTAGCTGCTACCGATGATTACCTAGGAGTAGATAGTTCTGGTGGTGCTATACAGATTAATCTTCCCAACGCTCCCTCAACAGGAAGAGTCTATATTATTAAGGATAGTACTGGTTCAGCTGCGACGCACAATATTACCATTACGACTGTAGGTGGTGTGGTAACTATTGATGGAGGAACCACCTTTGTGATGAATACCAACTATGAATCCACGGTAGTTCTCTTTAATGGTACATCGTACGAAGTTTGGTAGGAGAATATATGTCATATAAAAGAATTAGCCCTCAGCCTATTGCTGAGGGAGGTACCAATGCAACATCTATGACAGATACTGATGGCGTTGTTTATTTTGATGGAACAAGTTTAGTTACTACAACGGTTGGATCATCTACGCAGGTTCTTACCTCAAATGGTATGGGTATGGCGCCTACGTTTCAGAATATACCTCCTTCAACAGCAGGCCCTGCATTTTCAGCCTATCAAGCATCGGGAGATTCAGTAGGTGTAACAGGATCAGGAACGATATTTACGGTAGGTTCTGATGGAACATGGACCGGAGGAACTTTATTTGATACGGCTGGTGCTTTTACTGATACTACCTGTACGTATATCATTCCACAAAGTGGGGTATATCTCATGAATGCACAGATAGAAGTATTTAATACCGATAACACTATGACGGTTTCCAATTTCTTTATAAATTGTTCTGTATTTGGAAATATACGGAGTCGTACGGTGCAGGTAACAGGAGCTGCAGGTAGATATACCTATTCTGTTGCTATGCTTGCGAATCTTATAGCTACTGAAACGCTTAATATAAGCGTCCAATTATCAGGTGCAGTATCAGATACTGCAAGTGTAGCGGGATTCTCTGCTGATTTTAATACTTATTTTTCTGCATTTTTTGTTATGCCATTATTATCATAAGGAATAGTATGTCATATAAACGAATTAGTCCGATTATTGTTTCTGAGGGCGGTACGGGGGCATCTTCATTTACCGCGCATTCACTGCTGGTAGGAGAGGGTACTTCAGCGCTTACCGCTATCGGTTCTGCTACCAATGGACAATTACCCATAGGATCAACGGGTGCAGACCCCGTATTAGCTACGCTCACTGCAGGTACCAACATAGCAATTACGAATGGTGCGGGCACCATATCTATCGCGGGCACTACACCAGCTGCTGCCTGTGCCTTCTTTGCATGGAAAAAGAATGCTACGCAAACGGTAAATCATGGGGTAACTGCCGTCGTGACCTTTGATACCATTGATATAAATAATGGTTCGGTATTTGCAGCTAATGTGTTCACTGCGCCTACCTCGTCTAAACTTTATTTTTTCTACGCACAAATTAGTGCATTTAATACGGTAAACGTGGGTGATGCTATTGGATTTTATAAGAATGGAAGCCAAATAGCATACGCTTCTAATGATCAAAATAGTACCGCAGATTACTTTGCCTCAACGATTAGTGTTATTGTCTCTCTCTCATCAGGAGATACGATGGATATTAGGTACCTTAACCAAGCAGCATCTGGTTCAGCAACGATAGGAAACAATACTGACTATATAACCTATTTTATGGGCTACCAGCTTACCTAAGGAAATATATGTCAAGTGCAATTAATAAAGCGAAACGTCTTTCAGGTATTAATACTCTGGCCTATTTAGGGATTGAGCCTTCTACAGCTCCCCTCCTTATTGTAAACACCTCAGCACCCACTTCACTGGATCGCGCACAAAATCAAATAGGAGCGCTCTGGATTGTACCCCCGACGGGTAATCCCGTCGTGCCAGCTACCTCTCAAATTTGGGTACTCACCTCTATTGTAGGGGCACCTCCCGGAGGAGCTACCTGGATACAGCTTGAGCAATCGGGTGGTGGTACTGCCATAGAGCAGATAGTTACTGATAATGGTATCGTGATACCGGTAGCACACATCATTAATGAGAATGGTGGTACGTCTGTAGGTGGTGTAGCTACTAATATAAATACCTATGCTAATCCTGATGGTTCTAATAATCTTGTGGTCGCCTTGAACAACTCGATATCCCAGCCTAATACCAACAATACTGGTACGGCTGGGTTATATAGTCTGGGTGGAGCAGGTGCTGCATTTCGTTTTATGCATAACTATGGTACAGGTAATACTTTTTTAGGTAATACAGCAGGTAATTTAACATTAACTACTGCATCAGCAACTGGTAATACCGGAATTGGTGCTAATGCTTTACAGTCTCTTACAACTGGTGTAGATAATTGTTCTCTTGGTGAAGGTGGCGGATTTCTTATTAACTCTGGTAGTAATAATATTTCTATTGGATCATTAAGTAATGCTTCACTTACTTCTGAAAACAACTGTATAGCGATTGGTACGAATGCCCTTACGCTTCTTACGCCACATCTTTCTACGGGCGAGTCATCAATAGGTATTGGTTATAATGCACTTACAGCAGCGACAAGCCAAGTTCGTATGATAGCAATTGGTGATTCAGCAATGTCTGTAGGTCCTGGTGGTGATAATAGTATAGCTATCGGTTTCCAGGCTGCACAGAATATGGGGCTTTCTACGAGCTGTATTTTCTTGGGATATCAAGCTGGCAGAAATAATAATCAGGGTGGTGGTGTTAATGCGGGTATCAGAAATATCGCCATCGGTACTTCTGCTATGAGTACTGGTATAACTACGGGTAATGAAAATATCATGATTGGTTATCAGGCTGGTAATGATATTACCTCTGGTGCTGATAACTGGGGTGGTGGAGCTCGTAGTTTACTTATGTTAACTTCAGGATCGAATAATTGTGCGCTGGGAAATGATAGTTTAGCCCATGAAACTACGGGATCTGATACAGTTGCCCTTGGTACAAACTGTTTACTCCTACAAAATGGCGGTAGTCAGAACGTCTGCGCAGGTTCAAATGTCTCAGCAGCTACTACTACAGCCTCTGGCAACGTTATACTAGGTTATAATGCGATGACGACAGCAACAGGTAACCCTTCCTCAAACGTAGTAATTGGATGGAATGCTTTGGGTGCTGCTCCCAATATGTCTTCTACGGTAGTTATTGGCTATAATGCGGGCAATTCAGCAACTTGTAATTCAAATAATGATGTAATTATTGGATTTAGAGCATATCAGTCATCTAATCTTCCAGCAGGATTTACAGGTAATACATCAGTTGGTGCATCATCATCTCTTACTATGTCTGGAACCCATAATACTGCCCTTGGTTATGCATCTATGGCTGCGGCGACTTCATTAATTAACTCAATAGCACTTGGATACCAAGCGCTTTCACAAGGAACATTAACGGGTTCTTATAATATAGGTATTGGATATAATGTAGGAAGTGCATATGCTGGCGCAGAGTCTTCAAATATTCTTATAGCAAATGATGGTGTAGCAGCAGAATCTAATACTATTCGTATAGGGACTCAAGGTGCTGGTGTTAATCAACAAAATACCACCTATATTGCGGGCATATTTGGTTCTACTGTTGATGCAGGTTCTGGAACTGCAGTATTTATAGATAATACTGGTCTTTTAGGCACCATGGTTTCTTCAGAACGCTACAAAGACAATATCCAGGTGATGGATGATATTTCAGAGGATATCTACAACCTGGAACCTGTTACCTTTACCTATAAATCTGACCCTAAACACCACACCCACTACGGTCTCATTGCAGAGCATGTAGAACATGTCATGCCGAGTCTCGTGGTCGTTGATGCTGAGGGAAGACCGGAATCGGTGAAGTACCATGACTTACCGGTATTGTTACTTAATGAACTGAAAAAGCTTCGTGAGCGAGTAGATGAACTAGAAAATGAAGTTCAATTATTGAAAGACTAGAATATACTAAAAATGCTTATATAGGATTCTCATCTTTAATAAGCCATATGTGGCCGGGGCTTGTACACCCCGGTTTAACTTCTCTTATTCTCTTGCTTGCTTAGCTTTTACATTAGCTCTAATTCTCTCAATAATCTTGAGGTAATATTCTTTTGGTAGATCAGCTACTTTATCTATACCAAAATTCTTGAGCAAATTTTGGCCAACATCAGTGTGTTCACCAATTTCAAACATAATGGCCTGTATTTGCTCAGATGTTACGCGTTCATAGTTTAGCTTTGGCTTCATTTGATTCGTTTGTTGTATTAGGTTTTTATTCGCGTTATTTTCTGCTACGGTTTTATGTGCTTGGGTTGCGTTGTTGCCATCATCATCTTCATCATCGGTATAGACACCTACCAGTGCAGCATAGGCATAACGCTTCATGTAGGTGATATAGCTCCCGAGTGATTGAGGATCACTTTTTGCAGGAACGATGGGAACAATACTGGATATCCATTGTCCTGAGGCATGGAGGAGTTTAGTTTCGAGCATCCAGAGGTTGTTGGTATGTTCTTTTTGTTCTACAAACAATTTCTGTGTAACAGAGAGTCCATGCTTACTTAATGCAGGACGAGAGGCGCGTACAATATCAGCAAATGAAGCATACCTACTTTTAAAGAATGGATTGGTATTGTTGTTGAGGGCTACATCCATTTCGCCCTGTGCTTTGGAAAGTGACGTAGCAAGTTCATGCAGGATATCTGATTCTGTTTTATATGCCATATGTATTCCTATTATTTTTTATACTGCTCTCGTACGTATAAGCATCCACACTACCATGATACCCACCGTCCCATAAAAATAATAAGCTTGAGTAGTAGTATGAGCTATTATATCTTTTATACCCTGCTCTATTTTGCGCAGAGTAGGAACAATGTTATCCTGTATGTTTTTTTTGAGACCATTTAACTCTGTTTCAAGCGCATCAATACGTTTTTTAAGCACGTCTAATTCATGCATGTTAATTTTCTTCCTCTGTTTAACTCTTTTGTTCGTGGCTCACACGGTCCATGTAACAACACATCAACACGTATCATATGCTGAAGCGCATCAGTTACGGCATCGTTGAGTGACGTTCTATTGCGAAAGGCTATGTTACGTACCTTTTCCATGAGCGCTATATCGAGATTAAACGTTACGTTCTTTTTCATGTACTATTTCTCGTAGCAGGTCTTTAATAAGTATCTTACCTACCTCAGTATACCACACCAATATTGTTTTACAAGTATTTATATAAGAATGCTCTAAAGCAGGATGAGATCGCTCTTTTGGTAAAGAGACATTCTATGTACGCATTATAAGCTCGAGGGATATATTTAAGAAAAAAGTAAGAAAAAAAATATGGCTAGCAAAAAAATAACTAGCCATATTTATGAAAATCGTTATATTTGTAGAAAAAAAATGACCCGTAGAGGTCATTGAAATATAACGAAAATTTTAACTTTCTATTCCTGAACCTTCCGCCAAGATGTGTTTCAGTAATAGATACAGAAAGGAAAATCATGAAAAATACAAAGGATTCAGTGAACACCCAAACGAGTCACATGAATTTCAAAGGATTTCGCATGTACAACAACAAAGATACACCCAAACAAAATACAAAGCAAGCAAAATCTTCACAAAGATCCGCTAAACACAGCGTTTGGGAAAAACCAGAGATATTTCTGCCTGAAAACAAATCATTTGATCAGCTTATTGCTACGTTTGAAAACAACACTGCTCTTCAAAACCATATGTTTAATGTCATCGTGTGGTACTGTGATACGTTTAAGACGGTCTATATATCGCAGCAACAGCTGGCTAACCATCTGCAGTGTTCACGTATTACGGTGAATAGAATGTTATCGGCATGGTCCAAGATGGGTCTCATTGATAAAATGTATCGTCATATGCGTACCTCGCTCTATCGCTTATCTCCTATTTTCTATAATCCCCATGTACGCATGGCACTCCAAAAGTATATCCCCTCATTTAAGAACTTTTCACTGCTCTGTTTTCTCTTCCTGTGTTATAACGCAACAGCGCTTGAGATCAGCTCTTTGAAGGGAAATGTTACACAAGCTCTTAACGTATACGGTTTATTTATAAACAAACTACAAAACTACCATAGGAGAAGGACTACCGGTAGAAGTAATGTCGGGTCGGGGCATCCGTATTTTTATTACGAGGACATGGAATTTGGAAAAGCGTCAGCAAAACGGGAGAAGATGGTGATGGATGGTGGGGATTCGGTAGCGATAACGCATGAGGTGTTGAAGAAAATCAAGTGTATGGAGTTGACGACGGCAGGATACGTATCGCTCATGAAGTTTCCCTTGGAAGCGTTAAACTATGCCCAAGACCGGGTGTTTAATTACCACCAAAAGATTAACGATCCGTTTCGGTTGTTTTGTAGGATTGCTAGTAAGTATTGTGAAGGCAAAAGATTGCCGATCAACTACGATATTTCGTTTAAGATGGCCGCTCAGCTGGACATAGGTTTGGAGGATGTTACCCATACCGCACTGTCGGATGAAGAGTTTGCACGCAGGAAGGAGTGCTGGAACAAGAATCGCCCCTATGCGGTAGCGAAGCCCGCTCATAGTGGTTCAAAATACACCCTACAAAGGGGGGGAGCTTCAAAGTATTCTTCTTACGAGGGTCAAATCAGAGCGGAATCGCATTCTAGTACACACGTGCTTGGTAAGGAGGAGTATGACACCCGGGTACATGAAACGTTTAAATCTCGCGATCCTCATTCGTTTTCGTTGGAGGAGCTGCGCGAGCGCAATCCTGCTCTGCCGATGGTGGATATGCGCTATTGTGGAAAACGTTACGTGATGGTTACCCATAAGAGAGATGTAGCATGGAGAGAAACAACAGAAGAAGAGCGCGCGTCATGGGATCAGAAGATGCGTACTCAACTCAATCCTGACGGTTTAAGGTTCTTAACGTCGTTAGGAATAACACTCCCCCCAGCCCCCCTCTCGTTTATGGGTGATTGTACGCTGCCTGAAAAGGGATTTTACTACGTGAGCTATGCGGGGAAATTGCACAAAAAGAAAGAGGATAGAGATAGAGAGGATCATGATGGAAGATGAGTATTTTGTAGAGGAGTTTGGCAGAGTGGTTCGCTATGCGCCGCAGTCATGCGCCTACGTGTATGAAAAAAATGGCCAAAAAGGATATCTGTACCGCGGAAAAGATGGTATTTTCTATGCAAGCTACCCTGAAGCATGTCGTGTAAAGCGGAGTACTCCCGATGATTAATTTGATTATAGGATGCTGCTTGGCCCTCGTGGTAGCCCACATTGTCGTAGTCTTTCTTATGTGTATAGGGAGAGATGTAAATGAAACCAAAGAAGACAAAAAAAGCACCCGAAGCTGTTGCCCTCGAAAGTCACAACCGTACCAAGAGCAATCAACCTGTCGGTGCCAATGAGCACACGTTCAGTGATGATACGCATTTATACTCCAAGAAGAAATTTATTGCGGATCAAACTTACAACCTAACACATTCTGAAGAAAAAAAGATAAAAAACCGCCGGGATGGGGCTGAGGGAGGACGTGCGCGTATTAACGTATTTATACAAGCGTTACATAAGTATGCACGTGATCCCAATAACAGAGATATTACGATGTTCTTTGTGCTGTATGAGATTCCCTATTCAACGTTCTTGGATTTGGTGCATGCGCATAAGAATTTGGCTGATGCGTATGAGCTAACACTCTTGGCCTTATCGTATAACAACTTGCTGTGGTTAGAGAAGAAGGGATTAAGTTATGGCTCGGCGAACGTATCACTGAAGTTACATGAGAAGTTCCACGTACCGTTACGTCATCTTAACAGGCAAGAGAAGGAATATGATGCAGCGCTCAAGGTCAAGGCACTCAAGCAGCTACAAGAGCAGCAAAAGAATAATGA
>Ga0187805_10000310_pt1 | contig 15484 bp, 10 predicted proteins | sample NC_wetland_sal_i_6_FD_132965 | JGI IMG/M metagenome (GOLD analysis project Ga0187805, IMG submission 132965) | Wetland sediment microbial communities from Neuse River Estuary, North Carolina, USA - Control_5 | ecosystem: Environmental > Aquatic > Freshwater > Wetlands > Sediment | place: USA...
CGAGCCCAAGGTTGGAAAGCGCAAACCCACTACGAGAGCGAAATGGCGCTCTTCCATGAGTGCATACGAAGGTGTGCGCGAAAATTGCTTGACACCGCCGACATTGTTAGAGATGGGGATTTTGTCAATCATCTGACGCTACTCCTCGGGTGACTGAAAAAGCCCCGTCCAAGAGGGACTTGGACGGTGGCAAGAAGTGAAAAGACTGGTCTTCAAAAATGCGTTTGGTGTAGTCCCATGTGGTCTTGTTGACGTGAGGTTTGCACCGACGGCGATGCCTGAGAAACTGTCAAAATTGTCAGTGACCGTGGTGCGTTGCTACCGGGCAGTGCGCGGTACGGCTCTCCCCCAAGGCCATTAGCTCACTGACCCGTGCGGGGGGTGCGCTGCTCGAATACAGAGGTCACGTTCTACCAGAGTCGCGGCTAGGTCGTCCGGCTTTTGTAACAGTCCGACGTATTGTGGGTTAATGTTTCTGGAGGTTCGAGATCCGCTCCGCGATGCCGAGCGTTTTTAAGATTTCTGGCGAGACCTCATCCATAGCAAGCGGCTCATGGCAACCGTTGCAGTCCTGAGTGATCGTCTTACCCTGGCCGGAGGTGTGCGACCCGTCATGACAACGGAAACATCCGGGAAAGTCCGTGTGGCCCAGGTTGTTCGGATAAGTACCCCATGTAACCTTCAGGTCTGGGAAAACGTTGCGGTTATAGATCGCCAGAACTGCCCGGCCAGCCTCACGAATGTCTTGAGATCGATTGGCGCATAGGTCGGGATAGTTCTGCTGATAAAAACTAACAAGCGCCGTTGGCAATTTCGCCGCGGCTTCCGTACTTGTCGCGTAGTCTACCTTCAGCAACTCCACACTCTTCTTCTTGACGTAGGGTAAGGTCACCGAGACGTCACCCAGGGCGAGCGCTTTGTCCATCGCTCGTTCTGGCAAGTCGAAGGCGTGCGTCGGGCGGTTATGGCAGTCGACGCATTCCATCTCGAATTTTGGAAGCGTCTTGGCCGAATCGGGCGACGATTCCGGTGTGACGAAGAGACGGACCTCTCCTGTTTCCGTATTCCGGTATTCGATCCACGGAATAGTCTGCCGCGCTGCGTCGGCGGGCGCAAAGCGGATGTGAACGCCTGGACCCATGTGCGCGCCGTGAATTCCGGAAATCCGGTTCCCACCCACCAACATCAGGAGAACGGTTTCCGAGCGTGTGTTTGCTTCGTCGTCGGCATACTTGCTGAATACACGCAGACGCACCCCACCGAACTTTCGCGGCCAATGGCAGTTCTCGCAAGTCTCTCTCGCGGGTACGAGACGGTTGCTTTCGAGAGCGGAAGAAATTGGCCGCGGACTGGTCTTTAGCACGGTTTCAACCAGCTGACGAATACCACTCGTCTTACTGCTGATCCAACCGGCTGCACCCGGCGCCACATGACACTCGACACATTCCACCCTGGAGTGCGGCGAATTCTCGTAGGCGGCTAGTTCAGGATTCATCGTGTGACAGGTCCCTCCGCAGAACTGTGGTGTCTCCATGTGCTTGACGGCTCGATAGGTGACTTGGGTTCCAACCAGGATGTTCAGGAGAGTTGTGGCGCCGAAAAACCAGGCGATGCGCCGCAGTGCCGTCTTGCGATCAAAAGTCGCCTCGGCCAGCTTTCCGCGAATCTGGCGCTTGCTTAGGTAGACACCGACCGGAATTAGCAGCAAGCCAATGAAGAAAATCGCTGGAAGAACCAGAAAGACCACAATGCCGACGTATGGATTATCCGCATGGCCGCGAATCTGTTGCGGTAGCACAACCAGCCAAGAAATCAACGCAGTCGTGACCAGGGCCACGCCCAGCAGACTCAGCCAGTGCTGCGTCAGCAGGAACCATACCGGTCTTTTGCTATTCGGATTCATAGGCCACACGCAAAAACCCATATGGAGTGAAGGGAGTGTAGATGGCTCGACAGAAACCAAGCACTGGCAGAAGTGTCAGTTTCGGTCGCGGTCAGACTCCGAATAGCATCACGGCGCAAGAGTTTGCCAACCTGTGAATCGAGCGCGGGTCTTAGATCGTCTTCACTTTGGCAGAACGGACAGTCGGTTCGCCGAGGCGTGTGTCGCAATATAGAGCTTCCCTCGACGCACAGCGATCCGGTTCACGATGCGGTCGAAGTCGCCTTCCGTTGCAATCAAGTTGCCTTCGCGTACGCGCGCGACGGGATATGGGGGGAGCGCGATGAGAATCCGAATCATGAGTAACCTAAGATGGATGCGATGGGGAGCCGCTCTTCTTATTGTGTCCTGGGCGCATATCAGCGCCGGGCAACAAGCCTATATCCAGACCCTGGTTACAAGCGGCAACCTCGAAGAGATGCGATGGCCGAATTTCAGCGACTATCGCAACTCGATGCACGAGTTCTACGAGCCAACCGGATTCACTCCTGCCTGGGTGCAGGGGGCGCAACCGCTGTCGCAAGCCCTTTCGCTGATCGAACTCTTCAGGAATGCCTGGAGAAAAGGGCTTGATCCAGAAGATTACGACGCTTCGCGGTGGGAGCAGAGGATCGGTGATCTGCAAGGCTCGGCTGGTGCAGTGGCGCGTTTCGACGTGGCACTCACAGTCTGCACCATGCGCTATGTGTCCAACTTGCGCATCGGACGGATTAATCCACGACATTTCCAGTTCGGACTGGACGTAGAGCATAAGAAGTACGACCTTGCCCAGTTTCTGCGCGACCAAATCTTGACCACTACGAATCTGCAGCCGGTCCTCGACGAGGTTGAACCCCCATTTGCGGGCTATCGCCGGACTGAGCAGGCGCTCGCGCGCTACATCGAACTGGCGCGCAGCGACGATGGGGAAAAACTGCCCGCGGTTACGAAGCCTATCGATCCGGGTCAGACATACCTGGGCACGCCCCGTCTGGTTCGTTTGTTGCGACTCGTAGGCGACCTGCCGGCAAGTGCCAATCTTTCCGGAGACACTCAAACCTACGACGGGCAGTTGGTCGAGGCGGTCAAACACTTCCAGCGCCGCCACGGCCTTGATGCCGATGGCCGCCTCGGTCCGTCCACTATTAAACAGCTGAATGTGCCACTTCAGGACCGGGTGCGCCAACTCCAGCTTACGTTGGAGCATTGGCGCTGGTTACCGGTTGCGTTTTCCGCGCCGCCGATCATCGTGAATATCCCCGATTTTCATCTGCGCGCCCTCGACGAGAACAACAACGTTGTGATGGACATGCGTGTGGTCGTTGGGAAAGCGATGCGCACGCAGACGCCGGTCTTTAGTCGAGACATGACGTACGTCGTCCTGCGGCCTTACTGGAATGTGCCTCCCAGTATTCTCCGCGGCGAGATTGTTCCTGCGATCCAGCGCGATCACGGCTACATTGCCCGCAAGAATTACGAGGTGACGACGCAAGACGGTCAGGTGGTTGCCTCGGGAGAGATTTCCGACGATGTACTGGCTCAACTGCGGGCGGGAAAGCTAGCCGTGCGGCAGAAGCCCGGCCCCACCAACGCACTGGGCTTGGTTAAGCTGATATTTCCTAACGAGCACAACGTCTATCTTCATAGCACGCCCTCTCAGAATTTGTTCTCTCGCTCCCGCCGTGATTTCAGCCACGGCTGCATCCGCGTGGAAAAACCCGCCGAACTGGCGACGTGGGTACTACGCAATAATCCCGGCTGGACTCTGGAGAAAGTACAACAAGGAATGCAGGGCGAAAAAGATAACGTTACCGTGAACCTGGTGAAGCGAGTCCCAGTATTCATTGTGTACGGGACGGCACTCGCCTATGAGAACGGCGACGTTCATTTCACGAATGACATTTACGGACACGATGCCAAGTTGGCGACGGCGCTGGCTAAGGGTTATCCCTACCCGTAGAGCCGGTACACGACTACCAGCGCCGAACGCGCCCCACGTCCACGTGCACAAAATCCGACGCTGCCTACCGGGGATTTCTCTACTCGGAGAGAGGCGATTTTGCGACGGCCTTGGCGAAAGCCTTTGTGATTCCATCAGCTGCCTGTTGCTTTTACCAGTTTCTCTCGCCTATCCGCTGTTGCAATATTCGATCTGATTTCGGGTTTCGCAGGAGGAGAAATGTTGACGGCAATCGCAAAAGATACTCATTGTTTCGGGCGGGGGTGAGTCATGAGAGGAAGGCTATTTGTGGTGGCGATCTTGGTGGTTGCGCCAGTTCTCGCTTTCAGCCAGTCCCCAAAAACAAAAATTCATAGCAAAATTACTGGTTGCCTGACCAGCAGCCTCCATCCTGACGAATATGAACTCGTGGATGAAAAAGGGGTCACTGTCTTCTCTCCAGCAGCGGACTGCCACGCCAAGGAAATATTTCGAAACACGATTCTTGGGGCCTGATCCCGATTCGCAGGTCAGCCACCGACCGCTCGGTGGAAATCGAATTGAAAAGAATCGGAAAACGCAGTGACCACATGTCTTTGAGCAAACAATCGCAGTTCGGCAGCAAAAAAGCCCGCTCTTGATGAATGAGCGTAGACGTCGCCGATTGGAGGAGTCATGGAAGCAATCCTCAATGATGTGAATGCGCGAAAGCCGGGTGGTGTCAGCTCTAGTACCACGCACCCCTTGTCTGCCGAGGAGCTGCGCAAAATCGACGCCTACTGGCGTGCATGCAATTACCTCGCCGCGGGCATGATTTATCTGCGCGACAATCCTCTGCTTCGCAAAGCCCTGAAGCCGGAGGACATCAAGAAGCGACTACTGGGACACTGGGGTTCCAGTACCGGTCTGAGCTTTGCTTATGTTCACCTCAATCGCCTTATTAAGAAATACGATCTCAACGCCATCTTCCTCGCTGGACCTGGGCACGGGGCGCCGGGCGTGCTCGGACCGGTCTATCTGGAAGGTACCTATTCGGGGATTTACCCGAGCAAGAGCGAAGACGAAGCGGGAATGCGCGCGTTCTTCAAAGAGTTCTCCTTCCCCGGCGGGATAGGCAGCCACTGTACTCCCGAAACCCCGGGCTCTATCCATGAAGGAGGCGAGTTAGGTTACAGCATTTCGCACGCTTTCGGAACTGCGTTTGACAATCCCGACCTGCTGGTGGCGGTCGTGGTGGGTGATGGCGAAGCGGAGACGGGGCCATTAGCCACCTCCTGGCATTCGAACAAGTTTCTGAATCCCATTCGCGACGGCGCCGTGTTGCCGATCCTTAATCTGAATGGTTACAAGATCAACAACCCTACTCTCCTCGCGCGCGTGCCGCGTGAGGAGTTGAGGGACCTATTCAGAGGTTACGGTTGGGCACCGCATTTTGTAGAGGGTGACGATGTGGAGTTGATGCACCAGGAAATGGCGAGCACGCTGGAGGACTGCGTGCTGGAGATTCGCGGCATCCAGGAAGAGGCCCGTGCGAGTGGCAGGGCCAGCCGAGAACGTTGGCCCATGATCGTGCTCCGCACTCCGAAGGGGTGGACTGGCCCCAAGGAAGTGGATGGCCACAAAGTAGAAGGTTCCTGGCGTTCGCATCAGGTACCGCTGTCTGGCGTGCGCGAGAACCCTGCCCATTTGAAGCTGCTGGAAGACTGGTTGCGCAGTTATCGACCGGAGGAGTTGTTCGATGAGAAGGGGCGGCTGATCCCAGAGTTAAAAGCGCTGGCCCCGACAGGTACGCGCCGAATGAGCGCCAATCCTCACGCAAATGGCGGATTGCTGCGGCAGCCCTTACGGCTGCCTGACTTCCGCGATTATGCCATCCAAGTAGAAAAGCCCGGGCAGACTGCGGCCGAGAATACCCGCCCGCTGGGCCGATTTCTGCGCGACATCATGCGCCAGAACCCGAATACTTTTCGCGTCTTCGGCCCTGACGAAAACAGCTCGAATAAGTTGGATGCCATCTACGAGGTCAGCAAAAAACTGTGGCTGGCAGATTACCGGCCGGAAGATGCCGACGGAGGCGAGTTGTCGGTCGATGGCCGAGTACTCGAAATGCTTTCCGAGCATACCCTGGAAGGCTGGTATGAAGGCTATCTTCTGACAGGCAGACACGGATTCTTCTCCACTTACGAAGCTTTTGTCCACGTCATCGACTCCATGTTCAACATGCATGCTAAGTGGCTCGCAAGCTCCGAGGAGCTACCTTGGCGTGCGCCTGTGTCCTCGCTCAACCTGCTGATTACCTCGACTGTCTGGCGACAGGATCACAACGGCTTCACCCACCAGGATCCAGGGTTCCTCGACTTGGTGGTCAACAAGAGCCCCAACGTTTGTCGGATCTACCTGCCCCCAGACGCAAACACTCTGCTGAGTGTTGCCAATCACTGCCTCAAGAGCACGGGCTACATCAACGTCATTGTGTCTGACAAGCAGAAGCACCTGCAGTACATGACCATGGACGAGGCGATTGCACATTGCACGAAGGGCATCAGCATCTGGCAGAAGGTGAGCAACGATCAGGGATCAGAACCGGATGTGGTGATGGCCTGTGCGGGCGACATTCCAACCAAGGAGGCGCTGGCTGCGGTAGTGTTGCTTCGTGAGCACTTCCCCAATCTCAAGATTCGCTTCGTGAACGTCGTGGACCTATACAGGCTTGTCCCCTCGACTGAGCACCCCCACGGCCTTTCGGACAGAGACTTCGACAGCTTGTTCACAAAAGACAAACCTATCATTTTCAACTTCCACGGCTATCCCTGGTTGATCCACCGATTGACCTATCGACGCACCAATCACAAGAACCTGCACGTGCGCGGTTACAAGGAAAAAGGAAACATCAACACGCCCCTCGATTTGGCCATCCAGAACCAGATCGATCGTTTTAGCCTGGCCATCGACGTTATTGACCGGGTGCCCACTCTGGAGGTAGCCGGCGCCCACGCCAAAGAAATCCTGCGCAACATGCAGATCGACTGCCAGAACTACGCTTACGAGCATGGTGTGGATAAGCCTGAACTCGATCAATGGACCTGGCCGGACTGGAACAAGGTCGGCATGTCGCTCGACGGTGAATCTTGAGTCAGGCAGCGAGAAAGGCACACTTGACTACCAAGACCCTCCACGCCAGTGGGTAATCCGACTCTGGAACGATACTCATCCCGTGGACATTAAGTCCCAAGCAGGGCACGCCATTCCGTGAAGGTTGCGAGATCAAAGACTTGGCTAGCCGGTCACTCCGAGAAGGAAGGGTTCAGATGAGCGCACAGGGCATCATTCCAATCGACGAAAAATGGACGAAGGCGGATGGCGCAAAGCTTTTGAAACAATATGGGTGCGGTCCCATTCCATTCATGGGAGCAGACGGTCTTTATGACCGACATCTGTTGTTTGACAACATAAGGGATCTGGCCACGCTTCCCGCCAGGGAACGCTATGAGGCATTTGCCCGGTCCGTGCGAGATGTTCTCTCCCAGCGCTGGATACTCACGGAGAAGACATACGCAGAAAACAATCCTAAGCGTGTCTATTACGTGTCGATGGAGTTTCTGCTTGGCCGTTCGTCGGCGAATAACGTCACCAACCTTCTCCTTGATTCGTTTGCGGAGCAAATCGCAAAAGAGAAGGGCATCGACTTGCTCTCCTTGCTTGAGCAGGAGCCCGACGCCGGTTTGGGGAATGGGGGACTTGGGCGCCTGGCAGCGTGCTTCCTCGACTCCATGGCCACCTTGCAACTTCCTGCCATGGGCTACGGCCTGCGGTATGAGTATGGAATCTTCAAGCAATCCCTGGAAAATGGATGGCAGCACGAAAAAGGAGACAACTGGCTGCGCCACCCCGATCCCTGGGAGATCGCCCGTCTCGATGAGGCGGTGGAACTAAAGCTGAATTGCAGTTTCGAGTTGCAGGGAGGATCATTTCGAGCGGTAGCGGGCCAGCCGTCCACTTTGCTTGGCATCCCCTATGACCGCCCAGTTGTGGGCTACGGCGGAAAGACGATCAACACACTGCGACTTTGGGGTGCAGCCGCATCCAACTACTTCGACTTTCAGGAATTCAGCAGTGGGGCTTTCGCCGGCGCGCTGGCCGAAACGCTCGCAGCTGAGTCGCTGACCCGTGTTCTTTATCCAGACGACTCAACCAGCAAGGGGCAGGGCCTGCGCTTTGTGCAGGAGTATTTTCTCGTCGCATGTTCGCTGGCCGACCTTGTCCGGCGCTTTCGGAAAACCAATGCCGACTGGAGTCAACTGGCGGACAAAGTTGCCATTCAACTCAACGATACCCATCCTGCGATGGCAGTCCCCGAATTGCTGCGGATCCTGCTCGATGAAGCGCATCTTGAATGGGACCAGGCATGGGATCTAACCCAAAAGGCCCTAGCTTACACGAATCACACCCTATTGCCAGAGGCACTCGAAAAGTGGCCGCTAGAGTGGTTTGAAATCATGCTTCCTCGGCACCTCGAGATCATATTAGAGATCAACCGGCGTTTGCTGAATGAAGTTCATAACCGCTTCCCGGGCGACGAGAAGCGCATCGAGCAAATCAGTCTGCTCGAAGAAGGGCCGCAACAAAAGATCCGCATGGCGAACCTGGCGATCGTGGGCTCTCATGCCACAAACGGTGTGGCGGCGATTCACTCCGGGCTTTTGCGGACGATGACCGTGAAGGACCTGGCCGAACTGTTTCCCGAGCGTTTCACCAACAAGACCAATGGCGTCACACCGCGACGCTGGTTGCTGCTCGCGAATCCTGCTCTGGCGCAGACAATTACGGATGCGATTAGTGACGCCTGGATTGCGGACCTCGACCAACTGAAAAAGCTCAAGCCGTTCGCGGAGGACGCTGGTTTCCGTGCGGCCTTCCGCAAGGCGAAGCGCGAGGCCAAATCGCAATTTGCTGACTGGCTCAGATCCACATCTGGTCAAACGGTCAATCCTGACAGCATCTTCGATGCACAGGTCAAACGCATTCACGAATACAAGCGACAACTGCTGAACGCATTGCGCGTTGCGGTGCTTTATAACCGCATCCGCGAGAATCCGGATTTGGAGATGATCCCACGTACATTCTTCTTCGCCGGCAAGGCGGCCCCCTCCTATCGGTTGGCCAAGTTGGTCATCAAGTTGATCAACAACCTCGCTGGTACGATCGACGGCGACCCGCTCGTACGCGGGCGACTCAAGGTATTGTTCCTGCCCGAGTACTGCGTTTCTCTTGCCGAGCGGCTAATTCCGGCAAGCGACGTATCCACTCAGATCTCCACCGCAGGCTACGAAGCCAGCGGCACCAGCAATATGAAATTCATGATGAACGGCGCACTTACGATCGGAACTCACGACGGCGCGACTATCGAAATGGCTGAAGCCGCGGGCGAGGACAACTTTTTCCTCTTTGGGCTGACCGCAGATCAGGTGGTCAATACCCGCGGATGGTACAACCCGTACTGGCACTACGAACATGAGCCGGAAACTCGCGCGGCATTAGATCTAATCTTCTCGGACTATCTCAGCCGCAATGAGCCTGGAGTTTTTGCACCGCTTCGCGACACGCTCTTGACGCAGGGCGACTTCTACATGCACTTGGCTGACTTGGGGTCTTACCTCGATGCAGATCGGCGACTGGTGGAACTCTATGCCCGACCCGGCGAATGGGCACGTAAAGCGATTCTGAATGTTGCAAGTTCAGGTAGATTCTCGAGTGACCGGACGATCAACGAGTACGCGACCGACATCTGGAACGTGAAACCATGTCCGGTATCGTGAGCACGACATTGTCGACCGAGCTACTCCGCCTAGCGTGGTCTTCGGTCGCGGCGCTCGCAATCGCTCCCTCGCAGGATCTGCTGAACCTGGGAGCCGAGGCGCGGATGAACCTGCCCGAATCTGCCGCCGCACAGTGGCGTTGCAGTGACGAGACGCTGCACAGCGCGACTTTCCACCGACTTCGGGGTGGAACAGCAACTTTAAATCGTTTGCATGTGTCCCAGAGGGAACCAACCGCGAATGCGGTTGGCAGTGTAACGTGACCTGCCGCTCGGGCAACCCCTTGGCGACCTTGATGGGGGTGACAAATGAAAGCAACGCAACTACTGCACAACTTGGGACAAAGCATCTGGCTCGACAATATTACGCGCGACTTGCTCGATAGTGGCACGCTAAAGCGCTACATTGAAGATCTATCAGTAACGGGGCTTACCTCAAATCCCACCATTTTTAATCAAGCCATTAAGAACAGCTCTGCATACAGCGCCGCTATTCGCACGAAATTCGCCCAGGATAAATCCGCTGAGGAAGTCTTTTTTGAACTCGCGCTGGAGGATCTCACCCGAGCCGCCGATCTGTTTCGCCCGATCTACGACCGTACAAATGGTGTGGACGGATGGGTTTCGCTCGAAGTTTCACCGCTGCTCGCGTACGACACCGCCAAAACCTTGGCTGCTGCCAAAGAACTCCATGCCCGTGCCGAGCGTCCTAACCTTCTTATAAAGATTCCCGGCACCAAGGAAGGACTGCCTGCCATCGAGGAGGCGATCTTTTCCGGAATTCCTGTTAACGTCACTCTCTTGTTTTCAAGCGATCAATATTGGGCCGCAGCCGAAGCGTTTCTTCGGGGAATCGAACGGCGCATAGACGCCGGGCTGAATCCCAATGTCGGTTCGGTAGCGTCGGTTTTTGTCAGTCGCTGGGACGCCGCAGTTAAGGGGAAGTTTCCCCGCGAATTGAATCATAAGCTCGGGATTGCCATTGCCATGCGCACGTATAAGGCCGCCCGCGACTTGCTCAGTTCTCCTCGCTGGCACCGAATCTACAACGCGGGTGCTTATCCGCAACGCCTTTTGTGGGCCAGCACGGGGACTAAGGATCCAACGGCGTCTGATGTTCTTTATGTTAAAGCTCTGGCTGCGCCTTTCACGGTGAATACAATGCCCGAATCAACCTTGAAGGCGCTCGCCAATCGTAAAGAGCTCGGATCGATTCTGCCCGCCGATGGGGGTGACTGCGAAGAAGTGTTATCGCGTTTCGCTGAGCTTGGCATCGACATAGACGAACTGGCTGCTCGGCTTCAAGACGAGGGCGCGCAGGCCTTCGTGAAATCTTGGAATGAGCTTATGTCGGTCGTTGATTCCACGGGCGTCATTCTGGACAAAGCTGCCAGCTGACCAAATAGACGGGTTCTCTTCGGGGCGACGCGAGGAATGCGCAGTCTCAGCGAGCGATACTTGTTCGGCGTGACTGACAGTTTCGGGGGCAACATATTCGGGGTATGCGATGTCACAAACCCACAGTGCAGAACACGGCATTCTAGGTGAGGATATGCTCAGAACTGCCCCGCAACATAGTGATCAACCGGGCTTAGTTCTTGCCGCAAGTGTAGGACGAAGTGCACCTCTTGGCGCCACAGTCTCCTCCGACGGTGTCAATTTTAGTTTGTATTCTCGGGACGCTTCAGGTATCGAATTGGTGTTCTTCGATCACCAAAATGACGGGTGCCCCTCACACGTGATCCGGCTGGATCCAGCCGCCAACCGCACCTATCACTACTGGCAGGTCTTTGTTCCGGGTTTGCAGGCGGGGCAGGTATATGGGTACCGGATTCACGGGCCATTCGATCCCTCCAAAGGGTTGCGTTTTGATTCGACGAAGGTTTTGCTCGACCCGTATGGTCGCGGAGTTGCCGTTCCTCGAAACTATTCCCGTGAAGCCGCGCGACAGGGAGGCGACAATGCCGCTACTGCGATGAAAAGCGTCGTCGTAGATCCAAGTTTGTACGACTGGGAAGGCGACACACCACTCAGACGACCATCTTCGCAGACGATCATCTATGAAATGCATGTAAAAGGGTTTACGCGGCATCCGAACTCTGGCGTCCCGGAAGAGACACGCGGCACCTTCCGCGGACTCACTGAGAAGATTTCATATCTCCAAGACCTGGGCGTCTCCGCTGTGGAACTGCTTCCCGTGTTTCAGTTTGATCCGCAGGATTGCCCGCCGTGTCGCGTGAATTATTGGGGATACGCTCCGATCTCGTTCTTTGCACCGCACCAGGCGTACAGCTCTCGGCAAGATCCTGTGGGCGCGGTAGACGAGTTCCGCGATATGGTCAAGGCTTTGCACCGTGCCGGGATCGAAGTGATCCTGGACGTCGTCTTCAATCACACCGCAGAAGGTGATCATCTTGGACCGACATTAAGCTTTCGTGGCCTCGACAATCGTGCCTACTACATTTTGGAAAATGATCGATCGCATTACGCCAACTACAGCGGAACAGGAAATACTCTCAATGCCCATCACCCGATCGTTCGCCGAATGATCGTGGATAGTCTGCGCTATTGGGTCGGAGAAATGCATGTGGATGGCTTCCGTTTCGATCTTGCATCGATCCTTACACGCGATTCCGCTGGTCAGGTGATGTCCGATCCTCCTGTGCTTTGGGATATCGAGTCGGATCCAACACTCGCCGGCACGAAGATAATTGCTGAAGCTTGGGATGCTGCCGGACTTTACCAGGTGGGTAGCTTTGTTGGGGATAGTTGGAAGGAATGGAACGCACGCTTTCGCGATGACGTACGAAGTTTCTTTCGCGGCGAAGATGGTTCATTAAAGCATTTCGCGGACCGGTTGCTTGGCAGCCATGAGATCTATCGTCACAAGGAACGCGAAGCGGAGCAGAGCGTTAACTTTGTTGCCTGTCACGATGGATTTACTCTTAACGACCTCGTTTCCTACAATCACAAACACAACGAAGCCAACGGTGAGGAAAACCGTGATGGCGGCGATGACAATCGCAGCTGGAATTGTGGTGTCGAGGGCCCAACTGCGGATCTTGAAATTGAGCGTCTCCGAATCCGCCAAGTGAAAAATTTCATGACCGTCACGCTGCTCTCCCTGGGCCTTCCCATGTTCTTGATGGGCGATGAAGTGCGGCGTACGCAGCACGGCAACAACAACGATTACTGTCACGACGGCGAAGCGAATTGGTTCGATTGGTCTTTGCTCGGGAAGCACGCGGAGGTGCATCGTTTTGTGAAGTTACTCATCGCCAGACGGTTACTGCGAGACACCGGCGCCGAGCGCCAACGGACGAGCTTGATTCAGTTGTTGCGGGAGGGGGTTAAGGGCTGGCATGGAGTAAAACTCAACCAGCCGGACTGGAGTGATCATTCGCACAGTGTCGCCCTCAGTGTTGAGTTACCAAGAGAAGGCCTACTGGTCCATTTCATCTTCAATGCCTATTGGGGGCCTCTTGCTTTCGAACTTCCGCGAGCGGAAACAGGGGAACGACTCTCATGGAGGCGATGGATCGACACGTTTCAAGAGGCTCCCGAAGACATTGTGGCGTGGCAGGAAGCGCCTGCTGTTTCTGAGTCTACGTATCGAGCCGGCCCTCGGTCTGTGATCGTGCTTTGGGCGAGCCTTGGTGACGGAGCGCAGCACACCTAACGAGAACGAATCGCGTTCGCTGGAAAATCCAGCCCAATCGTTGATTTCTGATTGTCGCTTAAGCGGCCGTGGCTTTGCATTGCCGCTAGTATCACTGCGGCGCCCCTACCACTGGGTAGTAGCCATCCTTGGCAAAAACTCTGAATCCCGGACGGTGCACCACCACTTCAATGCTGCGGTAGGCGGCCGTGGTCGGAGTCTGCGGACGGGTTGGCGTGTAACCCAGCGTGTACTGGCTGCGCGCCTCGTTCATGGCTCGGGCGTAAGCATTCTCGATCGCGTTCAGAGAAAGCTCTCGGTATTCGATCCCGCCGGTGGCCGAAGCGTATTTCGGCAGAAGGTTGCTATAGCCTTGCCCTGGCACGTGCAATGTCGCCAGCTTTCCGTAGACCGGACGAGCCGCAAGTCCCACCGACACGGCCTGCACCTGGATCTCATTCGACAGTAGCACTTTCTTCACCTTATTGAAGCTGGCCTTACTGCCGGATTCCCGTCCGTCGCTAATCACGAAAATAATCTTCCGCCGTGTGCGGTCGCATTTGCGCAGGTCCAGGGCTGCTTGCAGAATGGCATCGTTCAGCACATGCGACTCTTTCGGCGGCGTGTATACAGGCGGTATGGGGGGACCTCCCGCCGGAGTTCCATTGATCATGGGTCCGTTGGCCATGGGGCCGCCCAAAACCGGCGGCCCCTGGTAGCCTCCGCGTACCGTCTTCATTCGGTTCAACTCTCCGGTCAACCTCTTGGTCACTCCGGCAAAATTGCTGATCTCACTCACCGTGCTACTGTAGGTATAAAGCGCGACTTCATCGTATGGAGCGAATGCCGCAGCCAGCGCCGAAAGGGTCTGGTTCACCTTCTGCAGATCAACGTCTGACATGCCCGTGTCCAGCACAATCGCCACCGAAAGGGCAAACGGATCGGCGGTGAAGAAGCTTAGCTCCTGTACCACCTCGTTTTCCTTCACAGTGAAGTCGGTGGAGCGCAGGCCATCGACCAGACGCCCGTCCCTGTCCTTCACCGTAACCGGAACCTGGACAAAAGTGGAGTGAACCGTGAGTGCGTAAAGCTGCTCCTGCGTGCTGGGGTTGTGTCTTGCCGAATTTCTCGGCGGCACGGTGGCGACCGGTGGCATTGGCGGTGACGTGGATGTTTCTTCGGCGGGTCGAGCCCCAGATTCCGCTGTGGATGGTTCATTAAGCGGCTGGTTCGTCCAAGGATTTTCTTCGATTTGTTTTTTTTCTACTCTGTGCTGCAGCCTTGGGATCAGCGGTAACTCTGTTTTCTCCGTCGGTGGCTGCACGGTCGAGGGCGCGTCGGGGATACTCTGCAGAGGCTTCGACTGGTTACTCGGCGTCTGGCCTGCGGAAGATTGTGCTGAAATCGTCGGGCCCCCGGCGCACAGGCATGCCGCAGTCACCGCCGCCACTACGCAATTTGCCCCTCTCCTCGGTTTCAGATTCCTGTTGCCAGCCGTTGATTCAGGTTTCACATGCACCATCCACTCTTCCGCGGTCACTTCGTACTTTGAAATAGTTCATTTAGGAGTTCGCCTGTCAGAACCTACAGAATGACGCCTCTTAAGTCTTTGGATGTCTTGAGCGCTCCATTTCATGGGGCTGTCTTTCAGGGTTTCGCTGTCGGGGGACATTCTCGCGCTTACCTTCCCCGACCCCGAGGCACCTGTCACTGATGACACTTGCTGGGGTTAGCGTGGAATTAGCTGCCGGCTCCAGAGGACAGAGTCTGGGTCTTGGTCACGAAACCAATTCTGCTTGCCACCCCCTTTGGATCACTCTTTCCATCGTCATTGTCAGCGATGCTGATTTCTCAAACTAGAGCAGAACAGCGCCCGCGCGCAGCCGACATCTGTGATTCCGGACGCGGCTTTCCCGTGAGCAGTAAAACGGAGCCAAATCTAGTTGCCCTTGCGCAGCGACGGACGGCCGCCCTTTACGTATATTGCAGCTGTTCTCGTCCCACAGCGCACCAGCAGTGCTGCAAAACAACGCTATCACGCGGGTTGGCGCTAGGCAGATTTCTTGTATTCAGTGGACGATGACATCGAACGAGTGCGGTTGTGGCAGGGACAGGTCCATCGAACTCTTCCATGATTGAAGGCCAGACCAA
>Ga0187805_10000311_pt1 | contig 15470 bp, 11 predicted proteins | sample NC_wetland_sal_i_6_FD_132965 | JGI IMG/M metagenome (GOLD analysis project Ga0187805, IMG submission 132965) | Wetland sediment microbial communities from Neuse River Estuary, North Carolina, USA - Control_5 | ecosystem: Environmental > Aquatic > Freshwater > Wetlands > Sediment | place: USA...
ACCGGAATGGGTGAACCGGAATGGAAATATGGTGGTAAGATGAGGGCACCAAATTTCCAGGTTTGGCCTGGCCGTAATGAATGGATAACAATCGCCCCAAATTCCTAGATTTGCGCCAGATCCGGCTGCCTTTGCCCGGTCTGGTTTCCATTTTGCACCGGGTCAGCGGCGCGTTATTGTTCCTGGCGTTGCCCTTATTGTTGTGGATGTTGCAACAAAGCCTGCGATCCCACGAAACCTATTCTGACTTGGCCGGTGTCCTGAGGTATCCCGCCGTCAAAATATTCCTGCTGATTATTCTGTGGGCGTTTTTGCATCACTTCTGCGCGGGCATCCGTTTTCTTGCCATCGACGCGGATGCCGGGGTCAGGCTGGGCCGGGCGCGCGCCAGCGGCAAATGGGTGCTCGCCGTGAGCCTGGCGCTCAGTTTATTGCTAGGGGTGCGGCTGTGGTGAACCGCATCGTCACCGGCGCACATTACGGCCTGCGCGACTGGCTGATGCAGCGTGTCAGCGCCGTGGTGATGGCGCTCTATGCGCTGTATATCTGCGGCTGGCTGCTGTGGAATACACCTTCAGGTTATGCCGCCTGGACGGCATTGTTCTCCGGCGACGTGATGCGATCGTTCACGCTGCTGACGCTGCTGGCGGTATTTTTCCACGCCTGGGTGGGCGTGCGCGACATCGTCATGGATTACGTGAAACCTGCGGGGGTGCGTCTGGTGCTTCATGTACTGGTGATTCTGACATTGATGTTGTATGCGATCTGGTCGGTGCAGATATTGTGGGGAATATAGGGGTGTCTAATGGCTGTTGCTAAGCGCACTTTCGATGTGGTGGTAGTGGGTGCCGGCGGCGCGGGGATGCGCGCGGCGCTTGCCCTGTCCGAGGCGGGGCTGAAAGTGGCGGTACTGTCCAAGGTGTTTCCCACGCGCTCGCATACCGTCGCGGCGCAGGGCGGCATTGCAGCGTCGCTGGGAAACGTGAGCGAGGATAACTGGCACTGGCACATGTACGACACGGTAAAAGGCTCGGACTACCTCGGCGACCAGGATGCGATCGAGTTCATGTGCCGCGCCGCGCCGGAAGTCGTTTACGAGCTGGAGCACTACGGTATGCCGTTCGACCGGCTGGACAGTGGCAAGATCTATCAGCGGCCGTTCGGCGGGCATATGCAGGAATACGGCAAGAATCCGGTGCAGCGCGCCTGCGCCGCCGCAGACCGCACCGGCCATGCCCTGCTGCACACGCTCTACCAGCAGAATGTGCGCGCCAACACGCATTTTTTCGTCGAGTGGATGGCGCTGGACCTGATCCGCGACGACGACGGCGATGTCCTGGGCGTCACGGCCCTGGAGATCGAGACCGGCGAGGTGATGATCTTCCAGGCGCGCGCGACCCTGTTTGCCACCGGCGGCGCCGGGCGCATTTTCGCGTCCAGCACCAATGCCTACATCAACACCGGCGACGGCCTGGGCATGGCGGCGCGCGCCGGCGTTCCCTTGCAGGACATGGAGTTCTTTCAATTCCATCCCACCGGCGTATATGGCGCGGGTGTGCTGATTTCGGAGGGTGTGCGCGGGGAGGGCGGTTACCTCATCAACAAGGACGGCGAACGCTTCATGCCGAAATATGCGCCGACTGCGAAGGACCTTGCCAGCCGCGACGTGGTGTCGCGCGCAATCGCGACCGAGATCAAAGAGGGGCGCGGCTGCGGCCCGCACGGCGACCACGTGCTGCTCAAGGTGGACCATATCGGCGAGGAGATCATCCGTCACCGCCTGCCCGGCATCCGCGACATTGCGATCAAGTTTGCGCATGTCGATCCGGCCAAGGCGCCTATCCCGGTGGTGCCCACGGCACATTACATGATGGGCGGCATCCCGGCCAATTATCACGGCCAGGTCGTGGCACCTTACCATCATGGGCCGGAAGAAATCGTGCAGGGATTTTATGCGGTTGGCGAATGCGCCTGCGTCTCGGTGCACGGCGCAAACCGGCTGGGCTGCAACTCGCTGCTCGACCTGATCGTATTCGGGCGCGAGGCGGCGCGGCAGATCGTGGAGGATTTGCAGCGCAACCCGCACCCCAAGCCCTTGCCGGGCGATGCGGCGGATCGCCCCCTGGCTCGGCTGGCGCGCCTCGATTCGCAAAAGGGCGGGGAAAGCGTGGCCGAGGTGGGCGCGGAAATGCGCCGCGTGATGCAGGCGCATTGCGGGGTGTTCCGCTTTCCCGACCTGCTGGCCGAAGGCGTGGCGAAAATCATCGAGGTGGCCGAGCGCGCCGGGCGCACGGAAATCGGGGACAAGAGCCGCGTGTTCAACACCGCGCGCATCGAGGCGCTGGAATTGGATAACCTCATCGAAGTGGCGCAAGCCGCCATGCATGCCGCCGCCGCGCGCGAGGAAAGCCGCGGCGCCCATGCGCGCGACGATTTCCCCAAGCGCGACGACGACAAATGGCTGAAGCACTCGCTGTACTTCAGCGCCGGGCGCCGCCTGGATTACAAGCCGGTGCGGCTGAAACCGCTGACCGTGGAGTCGTTCCCGCTCAAGGCGCGGGTGTACTGAACCCACAATTCTCCCTGCCACCCCATGGCAAAACACGAGTCGGGCGGCGCCTCGGGAGATATGCAAAAAGCATAAATATCAATCATATAGCGTATAGCAAGACGCGGCCAATGGTGCTAAATTAAGCACTGCGATTACTCATCCTGTGAAAGGGGGCGTAATGCGTTGGCCGTATCAGTACTGCATCCGAATCGCCTATGCCTCGGAGTCTTGGCGGCGGTCGTGCAGGCACGCTTTGCAGGTTGGAACATGACTAGCACGAACGATCCCATCGGCGAACGCACCGCGCTGCTGTACACGCCGGGAGACGAAATCAGCCGGCAGATCAGGAATGCCCATCACGAGTGGCTGGTCGCGCTCGACACCATAAAAGACCCCATCTTCATGCACGACGCGGAATTCAAGGTGACGCGGTCCAACCGCGCCTATGCCGATCTTGCCGGCATGTCGGTGAAAGAGGTCATCGGCAAACTTTATTACCAGATGTTTCCCAAGCTCAGCGGCCCCTTGCCGATTTGTTCCAAGCTGGTTCAGGAGGGAGGGGCGGGGGAGGAGGAAGTGCGCCTGGAGAACGGCAAAATTTATCTGTCGCGCTCCGCGGCGATCATGGACGGCAAAGGACGTTATTTGTATTCGCTGCACATCATGTACGACATCACCGAGCGCAAGCAGATGGAGCAGGCGGTGCATGACGGCGAGGAGCGGCTGCGGCTAGCTTTCAGCGCCGCGCACCAGGCGTGGTTTGATCTGAATGTCCAGACGGGCATGGCCTCCGTCAGCCAGGAGTACGCCAGCATGATGGGGTTTGAGCCGCACTCATTCGACGCAAATTTGCAGCATTGGGCAGACGCTCTGCATCCCGATGGGCGAGAGGAAGTATTGAATGCTTTTTCGAGATGCATCCAGACCGGCGGGCCGGTGTCCATCGAGTTTTGCCGGCGTGTCAAGCGCGGCGAATGGATATGGGTCAGCGCCGTCGCCAAGATAGTGGAGTGGGATGGACAGAAAAAGCCGCTGCGCATGATCGGCATCATGACGGATATTACCGACCGCAAGAAGGCCGAGCTGGCCTTGCGCAACAGCGAGGCGCGGTTCCGCTCGATGTTCGAATCCCTGGCGGAGGGGGTGTTGCTATATAGCCAGCACGGCGTGATTCAGCTCTGCAATCCGGCGGCCGGACGCATACTCGGCGTGGGCATCGATCAACTCATCGGAGCGGGCCTCGAGGCTCCCAGCTGGAATGCCAGGCAGGAGGACGGCACTCCCATTGCCGCGGATGAGCTGCCGGTTGCCCGAACCCTGAAAACCGGCGCGGCGGTGACCAACGTCGTCATCGGCCTCGAAAAACCGTCGGGCGAGCGGCAATGGCTGAATGTGAACTCGGAACCTCTTTTTGAAGCAGGTACATCGGAGATGGCTGCCGCCATCGTTTCCTTCGAGGACATCACCCTGCGCAGGCGCAGCGAACAGCGGTTGCGCAAGCTCAACCATGCGTTGGAAACCATAGGCGAATGCAATCGCACCCTGGTTTTTGCCGAGGACGAGCAGCAACTGTTGCGCGACATGTGCGCGGTGATCGTGGAAACAGGCGGCTACCACGCGGCCTGGGTAGGCTATGCCGATCATGATGAGAAGCAACGCGTGCATGCGCGGGCGCAGTACGGCTTCGATGAAGGACATCTGGAAAGTCTGCCCTTGACCTGGGCGGATAACGACTTTGGGCAATGGACCGTCGGGCGCGCGATACGCAGCGGGCAAGTGCAGGTCTCGCAGGACATCACCGTTGAACCCTGCTTCCGCGACTTTGGATTGAGGCCCCGTTTCCCCGCCGGGTCGTGCATCGCTTTGCCCTTGAAGGAAAAAGGGATGCCGATCGGCAGCCTGAACATCTACGCGCATGAAATCAATACATTCAACGACGATGAAATCAGGTTGCTGAAAGAGCTGGCGGACGACTTGGCTTTCGGCATCGGCACCATGCGCCTGCGGCGCGACCAGGAGCGGCTGGTCGCGCAGTTGCGCGACGGGCTGGAGGGGACGGTGCAGGCCGTTTCCGCCATGGTCGAAATGCGCGACCCGTATACCGCCGGGCATGAACGGCGAGTGGCCGAGCTGGCCACCGCCATTGCCGGGGAAATGGGCCTGCTGGAAGATCAGGTGCGCGGCATCCACCTTGCAGGCACCATACACGACATGGGGAAAATCCAGATACCGGCGGAAATCCTGAGCAAGCCGGGCCGCCTGACGGAGGTCGAGTACAGCCTGATCAAGCAGCATCCGCAGACCGGCTATGATATTTTGAAAAACATCGAATTTCCCTGGCCGATTGCGCAAATGGTCCTGCAGCACCACGAGCGGCTCGACGGCTCGGGCTATCCGCTCGGGCTGAAGGGGGGGGAGATCATGCTGGAGGCGCGCATCCTGGCGGTCTCCGATGTGGTCGAGGCGATGGCATCGCACCGCCCGTACCGGCCGGGGCTGGGGCTTCCGGCGGCGCTGGGGGAAATCCGGAAAAACCGCGGCAAATTCTACGATGAGGGCGTGGTAGATGCCTGCATCAGGCTGTTTGAGGAGAAGAGTTACACCCTGCCTGAATTTTGGGCCGGGAACAAGAATTCATGAGTGTCACGGCAGAAAAAACGTGCCGCGGTTGAGCGAATCAACTAAACTGTGGCTCTGGAATTGGCGCTGGGGCAAACCATGAAGTTCAGGATATACCGCTACAACCCGGAAACCGGCGAAGAGCCGGCGATGCAGGAATACGACCTCGCCATGGAGGCGGGCGACGCCATGCTGCTGGATGCGCTGGCGCTGCTCAAACAGCAGGACGACAGCCTTGCGTTCCGCCGCTCTTGCCGCGAGGGCGTGTGCGGCTCCGATGCCATGAACATCAACGGGCGCAACGGCCTCGCGTGCATCACTCCCCTCTCCAGCCTGAAACAGCCGGTGGAACTGCGCCCGTTGCCGGGCCTGCCGGTAATCCGCGACCTGATCGTGGATATGACCCAATTTTTCAAGCAATACCACTCGATAAAACCCTACCTGGTCAACAACGACCCGCCCCCGGAAACCGAACGCCTGCAATCGCCCGCAGAGCGCCGCGAACTGGACGGGCTGTATGAATGCATCTTGTGCGCCTGTTGTTCAACCGCATGCCCCTCGTTCTGGTGGAATCCGGACAAGTTCGTGGGGCCGGCCGGGCTGTTGCAGGCCTATCGCTTTATCGCAGACACGCGCGACCAGGCCACCGGCGAGCGCCTGGACAACCTGGAAGACCCTTATCGCCTGTTTCGCTGCCACACCATCATGAACTGCGCCGACGTCTGCCCCAAGGAGCTGAACCCCACGGAGGCCATCGGCAAGATCAAAAGCATGATGGTGAAACGGGTGGTATAGGTGGGAATTTTTGCCGGCCTGCCGCTCTCCCACGAGGGGCGAGGGTCCAAGGGTTTGGAGCGCGTGCGCTGGCGCTGCCGTCGCGGCCTGCTGGAGCTGGATATTGTCCTGGGGCGTTTCGTCGAGCGGCATTACGGCGGGCTGGATGAGGACGGGCGCGCGGCCTTCGACGCGCTGCTGGATATGCCGGATACCGAACTCTGGGATATTATTATCGGGCGGAAAGTTGCAGGCGGGGGGGAGGCCGCGCTGGCTGAATGCGGCGAGGTGCTGAAGTTGATCCGGGAGGCGTGAAGCCTTCGGTGGAAGCAATAAGTGGAGAAAATATGGAGCAAAAACGGATCGCAAAATTGACGCTGGACGACGGCAGGAGCGTGGAACTGCCCGTCATGTCCGGCACGCTGGGTCCGGACGTGGTGGACATACGCGGCATCGGCAAGCTTGGCCTGTTTACCTATGACCCGGCTTTCATGGCCACCGCAAGTTGCACGTCGGCCATCACCTACATTGATGGCGACGCCGGCCTGCTGTACTACCGCGGCTATCCCATCGAGCAACTGGCCGAAAAGTCCGACTTCCTCGAGGTATGCTACCTGCTGCTGAACGGCGAATTGCCGAACGCGGCGCAGAAATCGGAATTTGCGAGCACCATCACCCATCACACCATGGTGCACGACCAGTTGGCCCGGTTTTTCAACGGCTTCCGTCGCGACGCGCACCCGATGGCGGTGATGGTGGGCACGGTCGGCGCCCTGTCCGCGTTCTATCACGACTCGCTGGACATCAGCAATCCGGAGCACCGCAGCATTTCCGCCCACCGCCTGCTGGCCAAGGTGCCGACCATTGCGGCGATGGCCTATAAATACAGCATAGGCGAGCCGTTCGTGTACCCGAAGAACAAGTTCAGCTATGTGGAGAACTTCATGTACATGATGTTCGCCACGCCGGCCGAGGACTATGTGCCCAACCCGGTGCTGGTGCGCGCGCTGGAGCGCATTTTCATCCTGCATGCCGACCACGAGCAGAACGCCTCCACTTCGACCGTCCGCCTGGCGGGGTCGAGCGGCGCAAACCCGTTTGCCTGTATCGCATCCGGCATCGCCGCGCTGTGGGGTCCGGCGCACGGCGGCGCCAACGAGGCCGCGCTCAAGATGCTGGAGGAGATCGGCGACGCGTCGCGCGTGAAGGAATACGTGCAGGGCGTGAAGGACAAGAAATACCGGCTGATGGGTTTCGGCCACCGCGTCTACAAGAACATGGACCCGCGCGCCTCCGTGATGCGCCAGACCTGCTATGAAGTGCTGAAAGAGCTGGGGCTGGCGGACAACAAGCTGTTCGAGCTGGCGATGGAGCTGGAAAAGACCGCGCTCTCCGATCCCTATTTCATCGAGCGCAAGCTGTATCCCAATGTGGATTTCTACTCCGGCATCGTGCTGCGGGCGCTCGGCGTGCCGACCAATATGTTCACCGTGTTCTTCGCGGTGGCGCGCACCATAGGCTGGATCTCGCAGTGGAACGAAATGATGGCCGATTCGGATCACAAGATCGGACGCCCGCGCCAGCTGTACCAAGGGGCGGTGAAGCGCGATTACGTGCCGGTTGGCAAGCGGTAAGAAGAAGATTTCATTAGCCAAGGATTGATACGGATCTCAGGGATTGTAGCCCGGTTCTATCCGTGTACATCTGTGTTAATCCGTGGCCAATGCTTGGTTTCTAGGTTGAAACAGAATATGGCCGCAAACGAAAAAAACTACATGCAGTCCATGGCGTCGTCGTCTGCGCTGTTTGGCATGAACGACCTGTTCATCGAGGGGCTGTACGAGGATTATCTCGCCAACCCGGCCTCCGTTCCGCCCGAATGGCGAGCCTATTTTGACAGCCTGCAAGCCTTGCCGGGCGCCGCGCATGACGTGGCGCACAGCCCCATCCAACGGGCGTTCGCGGCATTGCCGAAACTTTCCGCCGCCCCATTCGGCGGCGTTGCACCCGACCGCAAGCAGGTCGCCGTGCTGCAGCTCATCAACGCCTATCGCTTCCTCGGCGTGCGCAATGCCAGCCTCGATCCGCTGGCCCGCCATGCCAGGCCGGAGGTGGCGGAGCTCGACCCCACCTACTACGGCTTCACCGAAGCCGATATGGACACGACGTTCGAGACCGGTTCGCTGGTTGCGGCGCAGCGGCTGACGCTGCGGGAGATACTGCAACTGGTGCGCCAGACCTATTGCGGCAGCATAGGCGCGGAATACATGTACATCGGCGACATCGCGCAGAAGCGCTGGATACAGCAACGCCTCGAAGGCGTGCGCGGCACCGCCGATTATGACGCGGCGCAGCGCCGCCGCATTCTGGAGCGGCTCACCGCCGCGGAAGGGCTGGAGCGCTACCTGCACACCAAGTACGTCGGGCAAAAGCGCTTCTCGCTGGAAGGCGGCGAAACCGTAATCCCGCTGCTCGACCACCTGTTGCAGCGCGCGGCGGGTCAGGGCGTGGCGGAAACCGTCATCGGGATGGCGCACCGGGGCAGGCTGAACGTGCTGGTCAATATTCTGGGGAAATTGCCGTCGATGCTGTTCGCCGAATTCGAGGGGCATCACGCGGAACACCTCACTTCCGGCGACGTGAAATACCACAACGGCTTCTCATCCAACATCATCACGCAGAACGGCGCGATGCACGTCACGCTGGCGTTCAACCCATCGCACCTGGAGATCGTCAACCCGGTGGTGGAAGGGTCGGTGCGCGCGCGCCAGCACACACGAGGCGACCATCAAGGTGACCAGGTCATGCCGGTGCTGCTGCACGGCGACGCAGCATTCGCCGGGCAAGGCGTGGTGATGGAGACGCTCAACCTGTCGCAGACCCGCGGCTACCGCACCGGCGGCACGGTGCACATCATCATCAACAACCAGATCGGTTTCACCACCTCGGACGTGCGCGACACGCGCTCTTCGCTGTATTGCAGCGACGTGGCGAAAATGATCGAGGCGCCCATTTTCCACGTCAATGCGGACGATCCGGAGGCCGTGCTGCTGGTCGCCGAAATCGCACTCGATTACCGCATGCAGTTCCATCGCGACGTGGTGATAGACCTGGTGTGCTTCCGCAAGCTCGGTCACAACGAACAGGATGAGCCGCTGGTGACCCAGCCTTTCATGTACCGTTTCGTCAACAAGCATCCTGGCACGCGCGCCCTGTATGCGCGGCGGCTGGTGGACGCAGGCGTGCTCAAGGCGGAGGAGCCGGAAGCGATGATCGCGCACTACCGCCACATGATGGACGAAGGCATCAGTCCGGTGCGCACCGGGCCGGGGGACGCCCAGCGGGAAAATGCCAGGCGCTGGGAGAAACACATGCACGCCACGCCGTGGGACGCCAGGGTCGACACCGCCGTACCTTTGGCGCGCCTGCAATTCCTGGCCGGGCGGCTCACCGACATTCCGGCGAACGTCGCGCTGCATCCGCGCGTGGAAAAAATCATCGCCGACCGGCGCGCCATGGGGCGCGGCGAGCTTGCGCTCGACTGGGGCATGGCCGAGAACCTGGCTTATGCCACGCTGCTCACCGAGGGCTATGCGGTGCGCCTGTCCGGCCAGGATTGCGGCCGCGGCACGTTCTTTCACCGTCATGCCGAACTGCATGACCAGAATCGCGTGAACTGGAAGGAAGGGCCTTGCGTCCCCCTGTCCAACCTGGAGCAGGGCCAGGCCGACTTTGTCGTTATCAACTCCATTCTTTCCGAAGAGGCAGTGTTGGCCTATGAATACGGCTACGCCACCGCCGAGCCCGATACCTTGACCATATGGGAAGCGCAGTTCGGCGATTTCGCCAACGGCGCGCAAGTGGTGATAGACCAATTCATCGCCTCCGGCGAAGCGAAGTGGGGGCGCATGTGTGGGCTTACCATGCTGCTGCCGCACGGCTATGAGGGGCAGGGTGCCGAGCATTCCTCCGGACGCATCGAGCGCTACCTGCAACTGTGCGCCGACTACAATATCCAGGTATGCATACCGTCCAGCCCGGCGCAAATGTTCCACCTGCTGCGCCGCCAGATGCGGCGCCCGCTGCGCCGCCCGCTCATCGTATTCACCCCCAAGAGCCTGTTGCGCAGCAAAGAGGCCGCGTCGCCGCTGCCATTGCTGGCCGAGGGCCGGTTCCAGCCGGTGATCGGCGAAACCGAAAAACTCGACGCAAGCAAGGTGAAGCGCATCATCGCGTGCAGCGGAAAAATCTATTATGAGCTGATGGCAGGACGGCGCGAGCGCGGTATCGCCGACATGGCCATCATCCGCCTGGAACAGCTCTACCCGTTCCCGCACGATGACTTCACGGCGCAGGTTGCCGCCTATCCCAATGCCGCCGAAGTGCTTTGGTGCCAGGAAGAACCAGGCAACCAGGGCGCGTGGCACCGCATCCAGCACTATCTGCTGCGCCACATGCGCCCGGACATGAAATTGGGTTACGCCCTGCGCGCCTCCTCTGCCGCGCCCGCCGCGGGCTATCTGGCGGTGCACAACGAACAGCAGAAAGCGGTGATCGTCGCCGCCTTCCGTCCCGACCTAGACCAGAAAAACAATCCAGGAGCGAGAAATCATGCAACTTGAAATAAAGGTACCGCAGCTGTCCGAGTCGGTCACCGAAGCGACCCTGCTGGAGTGGCACAAACAGCCCGGCGAGGTGGTGAAGGAAGGCGAGAACCTGATCGATGTCGAGACCGACAAGGTGGTGCTGGAACTGCCCGCGCCCAAGGACGGCGTGCTGGTGAAAATCATCAAGCAGGGCGGCGAAAAGGTCGGCAGCAATGAAGTGATCGCGCTGCTGGACACCGAAGCGGCGCCATCGGCCATTGCACCTGCCAAGGCAGAATCCGCCCCCGCCAAGGCCGCAGGCGCGGCCGGTGAGCCGGCCGCCGCGCCGATGTTGCCTGCCACACCGTCGGCACGCAAGCTGGCCCACGCCAACGATGTGGACGCCGCCAAGTTGCAGGGCAGCGGACGGCACGGCGTGGTGACCAAGGAGGATGTGCTGGCGGCGGTGGCGAAGCCGGTTGCGGCGATTCCGCAGACCGGGGGGCGCACCGAGCAGCGCGTGCCGATGACGCGCATCCGCCAGCGCATCGCCGAGCGCCTGCTGCAATCGCAGCAGAATGCCGCCATCCTCACCACCTTCAACGAGGTGAACATGCAGCCGGTGATGGAGCTGCGCAACAAATACAAGGATGCGTTCGAGAAGAAGCACGGCGTGAAGCTGGGCTTCTCGTCGTTCTTCGTCAAGGCGGCGGTGCACGCCCTGCAGAAATTCCCGGTGGTGAACGCCTCGGTGGACGGCAGCGACATCATCTACCACGGCTACTACGACGTCGGCGTTGCCATCGGCAGCGAGCGCGGCCTGGTGGTGCCCATCATCCGCGATGCGGATAAACTCTCCATGGCCGACATCGAAAAGCAGATCGCCGACTTCGCCGCGCGCGCCAAGGACGGCAAGCTGACCCTGGAAGAGCTCTCCGGCGGCACGTTCTCCATCACCAACGGCGGCGTGTTCGGTTCTATGCTGTCTACCCCCATCATCAACCCGCCGCAGAGCGCCATCCTGGGCATCCATGCGACCAAGGACCGCCCGGTCGCCGAAAACGGCCAGGTGGTGATCCGCCCGATGAACTATCTCGCGCTTTCTTACGATCACCGCATCATAGACGGGCGGGACGCCGTGCTGTTCCTGGTGGCCATCAAGGAGGCGCTGGAATTTCCGGGGCGGGTGCTGCTGGACCTGTGATTCATGTATGACATTCCGCGCGTACCGCGTCTTTGAAGAGAACGGCAAGTCCACCGCGCGCTTCGCCGAGCTTGCGCTGGATGATCTCGATCCCGGCGAGGTTGTGATCCGGGCAGCCTATTCCAGCGTGAACTACAAGGACGCGCTGGCCGCGACCGGCGCGGGCAAGATTATCCGGCGCTTTCCGTGCGTCGGCGGCGTGGACGTGGCGGGAGTGGTGGAAAGTTCGCTCGATCCGCGCTTTGCACCGGGCGATAGCGTGATCGTCACCGGCTACGGGATGGGAGTGGACCATGATGGCGGCTTTGCCGAATACGCGCGCGTGCCGGCCGACTGGGTGGTGCCGCTGCCCGATGGACTGACGTTGTTCGAGGCAATGGCGCTGGGAACTGCGGGGTTCACAGCGGCGCTGGCGATACACCGGCTGGAGCAGAACGAACTCGCGCCGGACAAAGGGCGGGTCGTGGTGACGGGCGCCACCGGCGGCGTGGGCAGCCTCGCCATCCAGATGCTGGCGCAGCTGGGCTACCATGTCACGGCCGTGACCGGTAAGGACAGCGAGCACGATTACCTGGCGGTGCTGGGTGCAAGCGAAATATTGCCTCGCAGCGCGATAGACCTGGCGAACCCGCGCCCGCTGGAATCGGCGCGATGGGCCGGCGCGCTGGATGCCGTGGGCGGGCAGATGCTCGGCTGGCTGGCGCGCACCATGCAGCAAAACGGCGTCATTGCCAGTTTCGGCAACACCGGAGGGGCGGAGTTGCATACCACCGTCTATCCCTTCATCCTGCGCGGCGTGCGCCTGATCGGGATTGATTCCGCCGCCACCGCCATGCCGTTGCGCAGGCAAATCTGGCGGCGCTTGGCGGGGGAACTGCGCCCGGCGCGGCTGGATCTCGTTACTCGTTCCTTCGCTTTTCGCGAGTTGCCGCAGGTCTGCGAAGCCATGCTGCATGGCAAGGCGCACGGGCGGGTGGTGGTCAACATCCGGGACTGACCGCGGCAAAAAATTCCGGCATCGGAGACGCGGCAACGCTGGGCGATTCGACATGCGGCAAAAAGTTTCCCCTGTGCTCGATTTCCTATATTATGTGTATGGGAATAAATTGATCCGTATATATGCGATATTCCTGTGTATACGGATGTATCCGGAGCTTATGTTCCGGCTAATAATTATAGGCAGTATGCCGGTGTTGGTTTTTTCCGGCCAGGAGGAAGGAGATATTTTGGCGTTAATTGCTGCTTTACCGCGGCAATGCGGAACATTTCCGCATCACCCGGCGTTGGAATTTGTTCTCTCATGACCCGCGACACCAAATCGCGGTCAAGCGGCTTGTCTCCGTTCAAACTGTTGCTGCTGCTGATCGCCACGCTTTTCGGCATCGAAATGCTGCTGATGATAGGCCTGGCCATGCTGCCGCCCATGCCGGAATGGGTGGTCAATAGCCTGGATGCATCCCTGCTCGCGGCCCTGTTCTTCCCCATCTTCTATTTACTGGCCTACCGCCCGCTGGTGCGGACGATCAAGAATCTTGAGCAGACAAGCCAGGCGCGGCGCAACTTCGAAGCCAGCTTGCGCTCCATGCTGGACAACCTGCCTTCCATGGCATGGCTGAAGAATTCCGAGGGACGCTATCTTGCGGTGAACCAGAAATTCGCCGAGGCATGCGGCAAGACCGACGTCATGGACGTAATCGGAAAAACCAGCGTGGAAATTTGTCCGGAGTGGATGATCAGCCGTTTTTATGAGGACGACCAGGCCATCATGGAATCCGGCAAGCAGGCGCTGGACGAATTGCAAATGGTCGAGCGGGGCGAGGAGCGCTGGTTTGAGGTGTACCGCAGCCCGATCAAGGACCGGCGGGGGAACGTGCTGGGCATCACCGGCTATGTGCGGGACATCACTGCGCGCAAAAAGTCGGAAGAACAGTTGCGTCTCACCGCCAAGATTTTCGAGAACAGCCACGACTCCATCATCATCACCGACACGGCAGGCACCATTATCTCGGTCAACCCGGCCTTTACCCGGATCACCGGCTACAGTTTTGATGAAGCCGTCGGAAAAAATCCACGCATCCTGAATTCCGGCAAGCAAAGCAAGGAATTTTACGCGGGGATGTGGAGCGATCTCGTGAAAAAAGGCTATTGGAACGGCGAGGTCTGGAACCGGCGCAAGGACGGCGCAAGCTATGCCGGCAGGCTCAGCATCAGCGCCCTGCGCGATGAGTCGGGCAACGTTACTCACTATGTGGGCGCCACCAGCGACATCACCGAATTCAAGCTGGCGCAGGACCGTGTGCGCCACCTGGCCTATTATGACCAGCTGACCGGGCTGCCCAATGGCAGCCTGATGCGCGACCGCGTCAACCAGCTGATCTCGTCCGCGCAGCGCGACCGCCGCGAGTTTGCGCTGATTTTCATCGACCTCGACAATTTCAAGAACGTGAATGATTCGCTCGGCCACCACGTGGGCGACCTGCTGCTGCAAACCATCGCCGGACGGATACGCGGCGCCGTGCGCGAAATGGATACGGTGGCGCGGATGGGCGGCGACGAGTTCGTGGTGGTGCTGCCGGACGTGGGCGCCGAGGGTGCCCAGCAAGTGGCGCGCAAGATCATAGGCCAGGTGACCAACAGCTTCGGCATTGGCCTGCACCGGATCACCATGACCACCAGCGCGGGAATCGGCGTATTCCCCAAGGATGGGGGCGACATCGAGGCCATCTTGAAGAACGCGGAGCTTGCGCTTTACCGGGCCAAGGCCAAGGGCAAGAACGATTATGCGTTCTTTACCGAGGAAATGAATATCCTGGCCATCGAGCGCATGCGCATGGAGAACGACCTGCGCAATGCCTTGCTGAACGAGGATCTGGTGCTGTATTACCAGCCGCAAGTGGCGATGGCGACGCGGGAGGTGATCGCGCTGGAAGCCCTGGTGCGCTGGCCGCACCCGACCCTGAACATGATCCCCCCCGACCAGTTTATCGCGGTGGCGGAGGAAAGCGACCTCATCATCCAGTTGGGCGAATGGACCATACACGAGGCCTGCCGCCAGATGCGGCAGTGGCAGCGCAACGGGCTGCAGATACTGCCGGTCGCGGTGAATATTTCCGCCAAGCAGATGCGGCATGCGGATTTTTACGACACCGTGGAATCGGCGCTGCGCAAGGCGGGGCTGGAATCGAGATACCTTGAGCTTGAGTTGACGGAGCGCGCCATGATGACCGACATGGACCGTTCCCTCGAGGTGATGAACCGGGTGGGTAATATGGGCGTGAAATTTTCCGTGGATGATTTCGGCACCGGCTATTCCAGCCTGGCCTACCTGAAGCACCTTCCGCTGGATAAATTGAAAATAGACAAGTCTTTCGTGCAGGACATCGCCATAGACGAGAACGACCGCGAAATATCCAACACCATCATCCAGCTTGCGCACGGGCTGAACCTGTCCGTGGTGGCGGAAGGGGTGGAAACCCAGCAGCAAATGGCCATCCTGCTTGGGCAGGGGTGCGACAGCGCACAGGGGTACTTGTTCAGCAGGCCGCTGCCTTCGCACGAAGTCACCGCCTTCCTCCACGCGGAGCAAGCCTCCTAGCTCCCATGTTACAATCGCCGCCCCCGCATGATGAAAATCGGGTGGGCGAAAGTGGCGGAATTGGTAGACGCACTGGATTTAGGTTCCAGCGCCGCAAGGCGTGCGAGTTCGAGTCTCGCCTTTCGCACCACGCAAAAACAA
>Ga0187805_10000312_pt1 | contig 15420 bp, 14 predicted proteins | sample NC_wetland_sal_i_6_FD_132965 | JGI IMG/M metagenome (GOLD analysis project Ga0187805, IMG submission 132965) | Wetland sediment microbial communities from Neuse River Estuary, North Carolina, USA - Control_5 | ecosystem: Environmental > Aquatic > Freshwater > Wetlands > Sediment | place: USA...
CAGGCAAGAGCGGTCTACAACGGCATGATCAACAAGCGCCCAGCGCTGATTGCATGTTGCGTCGATGTCGCCGATGTGATCGCATCGGTCAACTTCGCGCGCGAACACCAACTGGCGTTGGCCGTGCGTGGTGGTGGGCACAACGGCCCCGGCCTGGGTACCTGCGACGACGGCCTGGTGATCGACCTCTCCAGCATGAAAGGCATTCGCGTCGATCCGGTGGCGCGCACGGTTCGTGTCGAAGGCGGCTGCACCTGGGGTGAGGTGGACCATGCCACCCATCCCTTCGGGCTGGCCACGCCGAGTGGCTTGATATCCACCACTGGCGTCGGCGGGTTGACGCTGGGTGGAGGCATCGGCTACCTCGCGCGCACATGCGGCCTGACGATCGACAACCTGCTGGGCGTTGACATGGTCCTGGCCGATGGCAGCTTCGTCACGGCTAACGCCAACGACCATGCCGACCTGTTCTGGGCCGTGCGTGGCGGCGGCGGCAACTTCGGGGTCGTCACCTCGTTCCTGTTCCGACTGCACTCCATCAGCACCGTCTATGGCGGGCCAATGCTCTGGCCGATCGCACAGGTAAGAGACGTCATGAAGTTCTGGCGCGACTTCATCTTGCAGGCTCCCGAGGAGATCAACGGCTGGTTCGGCTTTGTCACGGTGCCACCGGCCCCACCGTTCCCGGAACAGTTTCACCTGCAGAAGATGTGCGTCATCGTCTGGTGCTACAGTGGCGCGCTGGAACAGGCCGAGGAAGCCTTTCAACCCATTCGCGCCAGCATCCCTCCAACAGTGGATTTCGCCGGGCCGATCCCCTGGCCGGTACTTCAGAGCCTCTTCGATGCGCTTTACCCGAAGGGCTTGCAGTGGTACTGGAAGACCGACTTCTTCACCGATCTGAGTGATAAAGCAATCGAGTTGTACCTGAAGTATGGCGCGCAACTGCCGACCATGTTCTCGACGATGCATCTCTATCCCATCAATGGAGCAGTCCATCACGTTGGCGCGAGCGACACTGCGTTCAGCTTCCGTGAGGCCAATTTCGCCGAGGTGATCGTCGGTGTCGATCCCGACCCGGCCAACAACGAGCGTATGATCGGGTGGGCCAGGGACTACTGGCTGGCGCTACATCCCTATTCATCGGGCGGTGGTTATATCAACATGATGATGGATGAGGGCACAGACTCCGTGCAGGCGGCCTACCGCGACAACTACGCCCGACTGGCCCAGATCAAAGCCAGGTATGATCCGGGCAATCTGTTCCACGTGAATCAGAATATCAAGCCAGCCAGATGAGGCTGTCCGAGAGCGAGAGGGATAGGGCTTTGAAAGTATTGCATGGAGGAAAATCATGAGGAGCAAACTACCGGCGCAGGGCACGTTCGGCAGGCAGCACGCCATCGTCATCAGCGGAAGTATGGCCGGATTGCTGGCCGCACGTGTCCTCTCAGATCATTTTGTACAGGTCACAATTATCGAGCGCGATCGATTGACCGGAGATACCGAGCCGCGCAAAGGGGTACCGCAGGGACGACACGTGCACGCGCTGCTGGCGCGCGGAGCAGTCATTCTGGGAGAGTACTTTCCAGATCTCTTTCCTACACTCGCCAGCGACGGTGCGATTCCGGTACGCATCGAGGATGTCCGTTGGAATCAGCTCGGCGTCTGGATGGCGCCCGTTCGGAGTCCCCTCAAAAACTTGTTCCAGAGCCGCCCATTCCTTGAGCAGCATGTGCGAGATCAGTTGGCTATCAGGGAGAATGTGCGCATCATCGATGCCTGCGAGGTTTCGCAGTTGTGCGTGCGCAACGACCGCGTTACTGGCGTCGTGCTACGGCACCGCACAGGAGAGCAGCACGAGGAGGAGCTGTCCGCCGACCTCGTCGTGGATGCCGGTGGACGCGGTTCGCGGGCGCCGCAATGGCTCACTTCGCTGGGGTATGGAAGTGTGCAGGAAACCAGCGTCAAAATCGAAGTTGGATACGCCACGCGCATCTATCGCTGCCCCGCCCAACTCCCCTCCGGTTGGAAGACGTTATTCATCTATGGAAAACCACCCGATGACAAACGCGGAGGAGTCATCTTCCCCATCCAGGGCGGCTACTGGATGGTCACGCTGAGTGGCGCGCTGCGCGATTATCCACCGGACGACGAGGCTGGATTCCTGGCATTTGCCCGCAGCCTGGCTCAGCCGGACCTCTACGAAGCCATGAAGGACGCAGAGCCGGTCACACCCATTGCTGTGTACAAGTATTCCGCAAATCGCTGGCGGCATTATGAGCGCATGAAACGCCTCCCGGAGGGCTTCATCATCATGGGTGACGCGGTATGCAGCTTTAATCCGGTCTATGGCCAGGGCATGTCAGTCGCAGCCATCGAAGCGCAGACCCTCGATCGCTGCCTGCGCGAGCAGAAGATGTTCGCCGGGAACAACGGCGTGGTTGGTTTCACGCCGCGCTTCCAGCGAGCAATCGCCAGAGACATCAAAACGCCCTGGCTGCTCTCAACGGGTGAAGATTTGCGCTATCCAGGGGCTGAGGGGAAGAGATCGCTCAGCATACGCCTGCTCAACAGGTACATGCGCCGCGTTATCGAACTGGCCGCATCCGATCAACGTGTGGCGGCAACCGTGTTGCGGGTCCGGAACCTGCTCAGACCCTTGTCAACGCTGTTCCAGCCACGCATCATCCTGGCCGTGCTTCGGCGGGATCTGGCCGCATTGAGGCGACAGCCCCCCTGTGACGGCACAGCAAGCGAGGTAAGCGCGCCAGTCTACAGTAGTTATGAGTCGTTACATGAGGTACCGCTAAGATCACGGTAAAAATCGTAACTATTCAGTAGGGTCATGAAAAAGCGGGAAGAACGGGATGACCTGAAAGGGGGTGACCGAGTGCAGAGAGGAGCTCTACCCCTTGCTTACGTAAGGTCGAAAGATAACTGCGAATGCGACAAAACATCGCCACCCCACCTTCAGTGCGGAAGCAGCCGGAACCCTTTTGCTGGACTTTGATCATGCGCAGATCTCTCTCCGCCTGGTTGTTGTCAAAAGGGACAGCAAAATCGTGCAGGAAGCGGAGCACGTCCCACTTCCTCTGAGAGAGTCGATCCAGCAGATTGCGGGCAGGGCTTTGTTTAGGCCTGCCTCGTGTTCGCTTCTCGGGAGGTGGGGGAGCGGGATTGGCTTTGTACCCTTCCTCCAGGAGCTCATCATAGCGACGCAGCAAACGCGCCAGCACCAGCACATCCACTTCCTGCTGGCCTGCAGCTTTGGCTTGCTCGACCTCGGCTTTCATGTCCAAGAGCAGGTCTTTCATCTGACGCGCCCAAGGCTGCTTGAGTTCTTCTTCGACAAAGGTCAGTTCTCGCAGGTGATGCACATTGCACAAGGCCTGGGTGAAGCCGTAGCCCTGATAGCTCACTAACCCTGTATTGGCTACTTAGCACATCGGTTCGTGAAAGAGGCCCTTTGTGCTTTCATCGTCAGCTTCTTTCTCTCTGTCAGGTGGGACTTAGCCATCGATCGAGGAGGGGAATTGTTCTCCTCCACAAGAGAAAACAACGGTGGATAGACGGCAAACCATCAGGGAAGGCCTACCATGGCTCTCTGAGAGGCCTGTCACAGACCTTTTCAGCCATGAGCAATCAGCTGGATGGACCTGGTCCTCCAGCTGGATGCTCTCACATGTGGTTCCGCTTCAGGCTGCCCAGCAGTAATCATGGTGCAGCCCACCCAAGACCGGACGAGCTATCACCTGGTTCCCTGCATCCTGAGCGGAAGGACCCGAGCTGTGCTGTTCAGGGGTCTGCTGCCTAATACCTTGATGCGGTCGTGCTCGGTTGAAATACATCACATATGCATTCAGGACGCGCTGGAGCTGCTTCTCCTGCAGAATCAACAAGTGGTCCAGGCATTCTTGCCGCACACTTCTCATGAAACGCTCACAGATAGCATTGGCTTGGGGAACATGAACCGGCGTTTTGAGCAGCTTGATGCCACTGGTCCTCGCCACTCGGCGGAAACAGGATCCAAACTTGCTATCGTGATCACAGATCAGATACTTGGGTGCTTGCCCATAGGGGGTGGCTTCGCGCAGTTGTTGGGCCACCCAGGCATCGGTAGGAGAGCGAGTGACGCCGACGTGGACCACCTTCCGTGACTTCAATTCGATGACGAAGAAAGCAAAGAGCGGTCGAAAAAAGAGATCGGTGATCTGTAAAAAATCACATGCCCAGACCTGTGCGGCATGGTTGCTCAGAAACATGCTCCACTTTTGACCTCGTGGCTGATGAGTGCGGACGTTCCTCATGTACTTCTGAATGGTGCGCTTACACACACGAATGCCGAGTTTCAACAGTTCCCCGCGAATGCGCTCGGCACCCCAAAGTCGATTCTCCTGCACCATCTGCCTAATCAAGGCAATCGTTTCCGCGGCGACCTTCGGCTTATGAGCATGAGCCTTTGACTTGCGCTTCCAATAGAGGCGAAAAAGCTCCCGATGCCACCGCAGCAGGGTGTCTGGTTGAACGATCAAGAGTGCCTGCTGCCAGGTACGAACCAGCCTAGCCAACAGGACGAGGAGCAAGCGATCGGTCCTAGTGAACGTTGGCCGCTTCACCTGCCGTTCGAGGATGATGAGTTGCTGTCGCAAAAGGGCAATTTCGGCGATGAGTTCCGACTTGCTTCTGCTCAGATCGGTGAGGGTTGCGAGCGGTAATGAGGTCCCGAGTGGTTTGGTCCAACGAGTCAAGCGCGAGGAGAGCGCATCCAAGCAGCCATCCAAGAGCCGCTGGAGATGGGTTAAAACACCAGCCATACAAGAAACTTCTCCATCATGTGAGAATCTCGTCGTTCGAGCAAGAATATGCTGTTGACGATTTCGGATTGTACACCAACCCGCCTGTGTTTGCAAGTAGGTGAAGAAGAATTTTGTCCGTCTCCAAGTGCCAATTTTTGAACGGATGATCCAAGTAGCCAGTACGACCCTCGCTGATTTAACTGCTCAGCAACTTGAGCATCGGTATACTCATCCAGCAAACGGTCGATGGCTTCCAAGGTCGATGGGGCCGTCAAGCGCGACTGAGCGAATGGTGGGGGAAGTGCAACCGTGATGGTCTGCATTGCTCCTCCCTTGAAGCGAATATGGGCGACAATTTGCTCGGCTTTGTGGACGGTGACATCTTCAATCACTAGGCGCACCGCGCGTTTGCGCTCGCGCACCGTGGTTTTGGGATCATGCCAGAACTGGCGAAAGCGTTCTGGAACCTACCCGATCTCTGCACGCTCTTGCTCGCTCACCTGGTGCTGATCGCTTCGATTGTACTGCTCTTCGATGGCTCGGGCCTCTTCCAGCTCCCGCAGCTTGGTATTCCACTCAGCTTCCAACACGGTCGCGACCAAGGGGTTATCAGGATCTACTTTCAGGTAGCGGCGTTGTGCCAGGTCCGCTTCATAGTGCGCACGTTCGACTTGCAAATGCCGCAAGCGCTGGGCTTCTGCCGCTCGGGTGACGATCTCGTCCTGTACCGAGATCGTCACCGCAAGGGTTTCTGGGGTCACTCGCTCTATCAGGAGTGCTCCAATCGCTCGATCGAGCTCGGTGCCAGGAATGCGTAGACAGGGTGGCTCTCCTTGTTGAATCTGTTTGCGCTGACAGAGATAATCGGGCACGATGCGCTGTCCCCCACGCTGATGGTAGCGCACACTCATGCGTTCTCCGCATTTGCCACAGATGATAAGCCCCTGTAAGAGCGCTGGCCCTTCCCGCGGAGGAGACAAGCGCTCGGGAGCATATGCTTGACTGTTCAATGCTAGTTGCGCCTCGTTTCTCTCGTAGTCCTCCCACGTAATGTACCCCACATGGGCATTCTTCACAAGGGCAAACCACTCGGAGCGAGGCACATCAACAATATGCACCTTGCCATCGACAGTCTTCGTCGAGCGGGTGCGCCCAAAGGCGTAGGCTCCTGCATAGGCGGGATGGTGCAGCACCAGCAACACATCATGATGCTCGATCTCTCCCCACACCAGTTCTCCCCGATGGGGCCCACAGCGGACGCACCTGGGAAAGAGCAAGTGTTCTTGGTGAAAGTGGCGAACGGTCGTAAAAGCCGACCCGGTATGTTCAAAGCACCGAAAGACCTCGCGAATGGTGGTCTGCACCTGCGAATTGGGGTCAAGAACAATGGTGTCGCTTTCAGTGTAAGACAACCCAATAGGCAAGGCGAGTTTGAGGGCTCCCCGCCGGGCTTTGTTGAGAATCCCTCCTTGCAGACGAGCACGCAAGACAAAAAGCTCAGCCTCTGACATGGTTCCCTTCAACCCGAGCAAAAGACGGTCATTAAAGGTCACCGGATCATAAAGTCCCTCTTCATCCAAGATGAGGGTGTGGGTGAGCGCGCAAATCTCCAGGAGATGGTGCCAATCGCTCGAGTTGCGAGCGAGCCGGGAGACTTCCAGCCCCAAGACCAATCCGACTTGCCCGAGTCCGACTTCAGCAACCAGTCGCTGGAAGCCCAGGCGGTCGGCAGTGGAAGCTCCCGAGTGGCCCAGATCCTGATCAATCACCACAATGCGTTCGTCTGCCCATCCCAACGCGCGAGCGCGTTCGCGCAAGGCATACTGGCGGGAGGTACTTTCTGTGTTCTCTACCACTTGTTGCAAGGTACTTTGACGCACATACAAACACGCGAGACGGGTAAGATGATGAGCTGTCACCTGCTGAACCATATCAGTGCCCCTCCTGACCGTGGGTTTGCTTCCGCCTGAGTAGCTGCACGAGCTGCTGTAAGTCACTCAAACGTAGCACAGCTTTGCCTGCAGCAACAACCACAAAAGGATCTGGGCAGGCAAGACTTGTCCAAGCCTGAGGCAGAGAACGAACTTGATGTGTCTGAGGATCAGCAAAGAAGACACGCTCTTCGCCCCAGGCAAAACGCTGGGACAGCAGAAGAAAGGTTCGGCCATACAAAGGATGAAAGGGGTGCGTGATGGTGAAGCAATGCTTCCCATTCGTGTCATCAGGTGTAGTTGACAGTTCGTTCAAACGGCCAGACCGAGGGCCAAGTCCAGCGGCTGAAACTCTTAAAGAGGCAAATGTATGGCCGAGGTCGCTTCGATGATATTGATAGTTACTCTTACTGTGGCGAGGAATAGCTATTGTTGTAAATTTCAGATCACTGGAGGATCTCATGGGTTGGTTACCGCTGCTTAAATACACATTCGAGAATCATGCCGCAGTCGACGAAACCGGCAACGGCAATTTCGCATCAGTCCAACTCCCCGGCCCCGACCGTTGGGTTGATGCACCGACGAAAGGCATTGCTACTGCGGTTCGGTACGATGATTCGCGGAGTAGAATCGTGGTTGCCAATCGTCCCGCCTTCGCAGGTTGGCCAGGCTTTCGGATCGATATCATCTTCCAACCAGGTGAGTACAAGCGGCGCCTCAATCTAGTGGAAGGCGATGGCTCCTTTGCGTTCTTCGTGGAAGTAGACGGCTCCTTACAGGGTACAATTTTTGATGGCAAGCACTGGTATGGAGTTTCTACGGCCCCAGGTACTATTATTCCGGGTAATTGGTATACGGGCGAATTCCTTTATGACCCGTCCTCCATGCTGATCCTCCGCCTCAATGGTGTAGTCATGCAGGTGGTCGTAACGCACGGCGATCCTGTGCGCGCAGTTGGTCCAAACGGCATTATGATCGGATATTGGCCGGGGGGAGACGATCGGTATACCTTTATCGGACTCATTGGCCCTGTCGAGATTGATACACTCGATCCAGCTGCTACCCTGCTCACAGTTCTTGGCAAGCTAGCCTGCAACGGCACAGGCCGCCTGGAAGCCTTTCTTCCCATCGTCGAGAACGAATTCACACTCGCCGAACAGCAGCAATCAGAAATCTTCGCATTGACACTGCTTGATGCGGTCAAGCACCTCACCGCTTCAGTCGTTTCGACGGCACCGGACCAGAGGGCCACACTGATTCAGTTACGTCAGCTCGCGCACCAGCTCACTGACATGACGATTAAGGACGAGGAGGCCGGTATCGACTTGTTCATGGATCCGGCTTTTCCAGCTCTGATAAGCCAAGCTTACCAAGTGATCATAGGCACATCCGCGAATGCCGAATCTGTCCTGTTGGCTGAGGTACTCAAACTCTTGGCAATCCAACCGCTGACCACAGCAAGGGTGCAGGAGATCATCAGCCGCCACCCAGAACTGTGCTTAGACGGTCCTGGCACGAGTTCCAATCCACCATTCGGACCGGGTAACCCGCTCGGTGGTATCATCGAGAAGATCTGCCAACTCTGCTGCCTAAATTGTGGACAAGGCCAGACGGCAGGAGGCCCAGGGGCCGGTGGTGGATCAGGGATAGGTGGCTGTACAAAAGGTGGTGCTTCCCAACCAGGCAATCCATGTTGTGGTGAGTTGCATGTGCATGTTCATTGCGAACACAAGTAGAAAGGAATATGGCGATGACCCGATTAGAGACGATACGCACTTACTTTGTCGAGCGCTTCTTCGCGACGCTGACCAATGATCCAGCTCTGGTTGGCCTTCACTACCCAGCCGAACTCTTTGACGCTAATGGCAATTTCATAGTGTCGCCCGATCTCGGCGGCTTCGTCCGCATACCGAGTTTTGCCAATCTGCAGCAGCGGATTGCCGCCGCAGCAGGTCAGGAACGCGACGACCTCACGACTTTTCTTCAGATTCTTCATAGAGCATACAACCAGATCACGGGGGGGCTCGATGAGCTCGGATTTGGACAGGGCCAGCAAATCGCGTTCAGCTATGCACCAGTAGTACGCCACCCGGATAGCCAAACTTACTTCCCCGCCCCGGTGGGAGGTATACTCAACTACCAGGATGGCACTTTGGTCGCTCGGTACTACTCAAAGTCTGGTCAGTCGGCCCTAAGCGGCCGTGTATTCGATCTGATGTTCGAGAACCCGGAGATCCCTACCATATCCAACCTACCTGTGATGCCGTACCAATCCCGAGTGCCATTTGTTGCCACTGTAGGTGTAGGTCCTACGGATCCCGGTTTCCCTACCACGCCGCTTTCGACTGGCACACTCGACCTCACTGCTTCTGATGCTCGTCTTATACCGGGCAGGATGGCACCAATCCTTTATGCGGAAATCAAGCGCTTACCTGGTGCCATTATTCTGAATCAGTCCTATCAAGGGGTCGCGTTAATGCCAGGGCGGTTTGCATCTCTGCGTAACAACCGTATCCACCTTGACCCTCTACTATCCCAGCTCAGTCCGTTGCGAGCGCGACGCCACAGACCACCATAACGCCGACGGAGAGTTTTTCCCGAACAGGCAGTGTACCTCCGGCAAGCGGGCCATTGATGATCGTTTATCACGGCTTCTACCCCGTAGACGATGTCGTGCGACGCAAGCCGACTATCGGCGCTACGAATAGGGAATTTCATCATTTGGCGATGGGCTTGTTACTTCCGGATGAACGGGACGATACTGATTTGGCACAATTGCTCGCCTCCGTCGCCCTACCAAACACCGGCTTCGTCTTTACCTGCACAGGACCCGATCACGTCCGAATGATGCCGCTAAACCATCCGTTCCTAACCAAAGTGAACGACCGAGGCCAGCCAGATCCGAGCGGGAACCATATGGTCGTTTATTGCATAGTCATGAGTCCAAGCGGATGGCAATACAATGACCAGCCTGATGATGCAAACAAGAGCATTATCCAAGACTCAGTTGCGAAAAATGCACCCTGGCAAGGCCGATTGCTGGGCGGTGTCACCTTTGTGGGATTCGGAGCGGGGATTGGACTTGCAGCTGGAGGACCTATTGGGGCAGCGATCGGAGCTGTTGTTGCCCTTGTCATCTATATCCTCATCTCAGTGTTTTGCTTCTTGTTCGGCTGTGGGTCTGGTGACAATAACCAATTCCAACAATCTCCTGCCTTCGACCCACCAAGCACTGGGAACAGCTACACCCAGTCAGCGACTAACGACTTAGCACCCACAGGAGTCAGCCAATCCTCTGGAGGTGCTACTCCGGCCCGGACTTTCGACCTGCAGCTCGTCCCGCATTTTTACGATAGAAACCTGTACGGACTTCTTGCTGGCGGAAACGCGACCCTTCAAATCTCAGACAATGCGTCCGACCAGGAAATGCTTGCTTGGCATGCTTTTCCGGCCGGAGTCGGTTATCAGTTCAACCGTGCAGTACCCGGAGCGATCGACATCTCTGGTTCGTCCATTCGCAACTACTTCGACCTTTTCGTAAAGAAATATGAAGAAGTATCCCAGGCAGCACAAGCAGTTACTTACTTCGGGTAGGCCGTTTGGGTCTAATAGGCCTGTCGGTGTGAGTCTGACGTTATCTCGACTCGTTTTTGGGAGTCTTTCACGTACACGTAGTATTCGAGGTACCCCCCACCTGTGTTCTGACGGAACGTTCATAATCTGGCTTCGCTCCTTGTCTGAGACAAAGAGAGAGAAAAGGTGTTCGTTCGCGTTCACGTTGTGTACGTTGTGTACGTTCTCTACATTCTGGCAAAGTCGAGATAACGTCAGGATCGCACTGACAGGCCAATAGGCCATAACAGAACGGGTATGGCTGATCACCGTACCTGAGATCATTGTAGGATCGGGGAAGTAATCCAGTCTCCGGCGCAATTTGAGCAAAATCATCAGGGCGAATTTCTGGGATAGCCCACGGGCATGCCTGGCGACAAAGGCGACATTATCAGGAGTTGGTGTCACGAGTAAAGCGCGGATGGGCAGTTTGTTCAATAGCTATCATTCCAATCCTTTCTGTCCACAGCTAATGATGGGCGGTCATATTAGCAGGGTCTCTGGCCATATTCCTTCCTGCCGATCGAGACCAGGACCCTGTCTAGCTCTTAGCGTACAGAAAGCAGGATTAGATATGCTGACCCCTGGAATGACATTTGACAGATGGGAACATTCTGTGCTAAGCTCCAAGCATCTTTTCAAACAGCTAACAACAAGGATCGTGATGCAGCCATGATGAAACCACTTCACCTCTACCTGACCTGCCTCATACGCGTCCTTGCTCACTCTGTGGGTGTGTTCGCGCCGCATGCGGCGCGAATCGAGGAGTGAGCGGAGAGGCAAGCTCTCCCCATTGTTTCCCCTGTTGGGACCTATCCCCCTCTTTTTCGCACCGCACCCCCTCTTGAGACACGCTTGAACCCTTCTCGCATCTCAACGCTCTGTGCGTGTGAAAGGATTCCTATGTTTCCTCGCTTTTCCAAACGCCTGCCCTCCTGGCCAAAGCTCGCACTGCTCATCAATCGCAACTACACCTTGTTGTGGCTTGGTGGTACGATCTCGCTGATTGGCGATATTCTGTTCACGATGATGCTCATCTTATGGGTCGGTACGCTACTGCAGAACCAGAGCGCGGCCCCCCTTGCTGTCAGCGGCGTGGTGCTGGCCGCCGCGCTCCCGGCCCTCATGATCGGCCCATTCGCTGGCGTGTTTGTGGACCGCTGGCCCAAACAACGGACGATGCGCATCATGGATGCGCTCCGGGCCGTGCTGGTGTGCTCCCTTTTGCCGATCAGTGGACCGCTCCCGCTGCCACTCGCTGTCAAGCTCACCACCATTTATCTCGTTGTGGCAGCCGTCAGTGGTCTGAGTCAGTTCTTCACTCCGGCGACCAAGGCGATCCTCAAAGAGGTGGTCCCGGAAGAGCAGCTTACCCGCGCTTCGGCGCTGACCGTCGGGGCCGGCGTGTTCGCCTGGGCCATCGGGTCTGTCTGTGCCGGCATCTGCTACGTCTCCCTGGGAGCCGGGTGGGCGATTGCCTTGAATGCTGCCTCGTTTGCCTGTTCCTGGGTGTTGGTCGGGCGCATACGCGTATCTGCGGCAGCCAGGGTCGCGTCAGCCCAACCCACATCACTGCGGCGCGTCTTGACTGAACTGTGCGAGGGGTTGCGATTCATCCAGGGCCAGCTCCGCACTATTCTGCTTACCCAGAGCCTGTATTCCTTTGGATGGGGCATGGTGAGCGTCCTGGCCTTCTTCTACATCACCCAGAATATTCATGTGCCCATGAGCTTGTATGGGCTCTTCAACGCTGTGCCAGCCATTGGGGGCATCTTGGGGACCTTGCTCGTTGATCGTGCGGCGGCCAAAAGAGGAGCGACCAGAGTCTATGCTCGCGCTTTCCTCTTTGCTGGGGTGATGGTCGTCGTCTCAACCGTACCGAATCAGGCGATCATCGACCTGGTGGGTTTCACGCTTATTGGCATCGCCACGATGCAGGCCGAGGTGCTGGTTGGACCCTTGGTCCTCTTTGCCACGCCAGAGCAGATGGTGGGCCGCGTCTTCTCCACCTTGGGAACCGTCATGACCCTGAGTTCATTCCTCGCCACGTTCCTCAGCGGTTATTTGAGCAGTACGCTGCTGCAAGGGGTCGTCGTCCATCTGCCCACAGGCGAACTGAACGCGACCAACCTGCTTCAGATCGGGGCTGGGGTTCTCATCTTTGTGGGGGGACTGCACGCCTCTCGCCAGTTCAGAAAACTTTAATAGCATAACCACATGAACAGGAAGGCGGGCCACCACCCAGGCACATTGTGAAGCATATCTTGGTTCTTCCGCAGCCTCGATGAGGTGAGAGGAAATGAAGCAGCGCCTCATAGAACACTTTACCGATCCGTATCTACGAGAGGCTTCTCAAACAAAAATCAGGGTCTGACATACTTGTAGCTTTGCTCTGATCCGGTTTTGCAGAACATCACCGCCTCCCTGTTCGGCGAAAGCGTCCGGGAGACTCCAATACCAACCCATCTCGATCAACAGGAAGTTCCGCCGTAAATGAGCTAACTCCATGCTCAGGGCTCTCAAAGCGATATCCTCCTCCCGAAGGGGTAATATCAAATCCTGTTAATCACTGTGTCTTAGTATAACTGTGAGCCGGCTGCTCAAGCCGATTGTATGGACCATGCGATCACCAGGATTTGATATAACTTCTCACGCGGGTGTAGCGCTGTTGGATGACCTGTCTTCTGAGCCAATGAATGATAGACCAAGATGAATACCAATGAGAGGCCATGAAGCAGGCATTGACCGCAAAGTCAGGCAACGAGCCTCATTGGTGAGGCTCGGCACAGGGGAGAGCCTTCTCATGCGATTCGTGCAGTGGTGCTTTTTCTCTTTTTTGGGGAGGAGCGAAGCACACGTTGTCTCAAAAGACGCAGTTTAGCTCGGCCATACATACTCCGTTTAATGAGCTTCAATCGGTTCACATGGCCTTCGAGAGGCCCATTGCTCCACGGAAGAGTTAATCCTGCAAGGACAGCCGCTTTGTCTTGTTGGATCCCTTTGGCAAACGACTTGAACTCTGGCAATGTGCTCTCTTCTACCGAGCTGAGCCAGGTCTCCAACTGGTGTCCCGTATGCTCTCGGATCATGTGCATGAAAGCTTGTGCCAAGCCGTAAGCAGCCTCTGCGCTTGGACTGGCCTGTCTAATCAACCCCAGTTCTTTTTGCTGTGCCTCATCCAGATCATCTCGCTGACGTACAAACAGCCACGTGGCCCGCCGTGCAGAGAAGTTTTCCACCGGTGCAGGCGGTGAGGGAACGCTTTTCCGCCCTCGCGGTTTCGATGGAAGCGACTTGGGTGAGTCTGATTGAGGTGTCCGTAAGGTCGCTAGATAGTTGTACATGGCTTTGGGTGAACCCTTGTAGCCTTGAGCTGTGAGTTCTCTGTAGAGCTGTGAGCCGAGACGCGATCCCTCTTGCCATCGTGAGATCACATAGCGCTCATATGGATCGATCAAGCTAGGCCGTCTGCGCCGCTGCCTGGCTTCTGGAAAGGAGCCGTGAGCCAGCCACCGGTGAACCGTTCGCTCTCCTAGCCCAATGCGAGAGGCAATGTCAGCCGCTTTGACTCCTTGTTGATGGAGCTCAATCACCTGCTCGTATCGGTCCAGCTTTTGCGCTCGCCGCCCTTCTCGCGCTAATTCGACGCTACAAGAGCGAGCAGGACGCCTTTCTTGTTCCAGCACAGGTTCCATCTCTTCTGGCGCTTGCTCTGGCATGGCCTGTACGCGGCCTCGCCACGTCGTATTTCGGCCCGACAGCGAGCTAACAGCGTTTGCACACTCTCTGAGAAATTCTTTGCGATATGCCACAAGTCAACGACCTGAAGCGCCTGGGGAGCGCCTTTGGAAATGGCGGCTGCGTATTCAGATGAGCGATCTCGGCTCACTATTTCCACACTGGGACGCTTCTCAAACCGCGCCGAGACGGTTTGTACCGAGCGATCAGCTAAGACATCAATGGGCCTATTGCTTTCAAGGTCGCAAATCAACGTTCCATAGCGCAGCCCGCGTTTCCAACTCCAATCATCAACCCCAACCACGCGCGGAGATGAGGCAGTTGGCAGTTGGGTCTGTTTGACCAACCGCAAGATGGTATCAGGACTCCCTGGGTAGCTCAGCCTCTTGCCTAGGCGTGCACCCGCCTCCCCACCTAGCTCAAAGCCCATCTCTTGCAGGGCTTCTTGCAGCCGGAGCGTGAATTTCACGCGAGGCAATGTCAAGGAAGGAAAGCGTTCAGCAAAAATTTTCCGCTTACACGTGCTCTCTTGACAGAAGAAGCGACGCACCTGCACCTTCAGATGAACGGGGCGTCCGCTAGCTGGAAGATCGTGTAAAGTCCGCGTGTAATGGCTGTGTACACGTTGACAGATCGTGCCACAACAAGGACAACAAGCCGTTGGGGAAGCTGCATGCACAGTGACCGTCACACCGTCGGTGACGCTGACCTGTTCAATGATCAGGTCGGAAAGATCGGGAAGTATCGTCATAGGCTCATATTGGATCAAGAAATGGTTTCATTGGAAATTTTGTTCTGTTCTTTATTTTACCATATTGCCATCATCGAGGCTGCGGAAGAACCAGGATATGCTTTCTTTCAGCGCCATTTTATGGTATTAGTCACAACATGGCTCTGGCAAGAGTTAGCACAGCGTTTCGGACAAGAAGCCACGAACGAGATACACCGCGGCTTCAACAAGCAGCAGCAGATATATCAGAAATCACGAGTAGCAAAAGAGCGCCAACAAAGAGAGCACGAGCTACAAAGAGCTGGTAAATTAACCGAAGGGTGGGAATTTACACTGAAGGATCGAACTTGACGTTTCGATGCCTGGAAAAACTGCTTCCCATCAGGATACTTTTCACTGAATTTGTAATTTGCGTCCTCATCGAGAGCTTGACAAACCGTTGGAATATCGCTTTCTCGCTGGTTGGCTGTCTGTTTGTTCGTAGGTCATTGCTCCCTCTTTTATCCTGCCTGCTTGACCCTTGCCAGCCACGCTCGCATGTCGGGCTCGTGCTCTTCGTGGAAGTGGCCGAAGAGGAAGGCCCCGGTGAGCCGCTCACCCTCAAACCAGG
>Ga0187805_10000313_pt1 | contig 15420 bp, 12 predicted proteins | sample NC_wetland_sal_i_6_FD_132965 | JGI IMG/M metagenome (GOLD analysis project Ga0187805, IMG submission 132965) | Wetland sediment microbial communities from Neuse River Estuary, North Carolina, USA - Control_5 | ecosystem: Environmental > Aquatic > Freshwater > Wetlands > Sediment | place: USA...
CCTACCTCACGATAGAACTCGCGCAAGACTCGAGGCCGACGTGGCTCGCTAGGCCTTCCTCGTAAAGCTCTTTCATCTTCTACCTCATGCCGGTTTATCCCGGCGCACTAACATCCCCATTACACTCACCATCGGTGCCCCTTACCCTTCGAAGACCCAGGTGTCACTGACCACGAAATTGGCGATGGAGCAGAGCGCGATCGCGATCGCGTTTGCGACGAGATAATTCATCTGTCCCTGGTCGACCATGACTTTCATCAGCGCGAGGTTGCCCACGATAGAGACGGCTCCGGTGGTCAGGTTGAAGCGCAGAAACCGCGGTAGCGACTGGCGCCATGAAGGCTGCAGCCCTTGCAGTTCGATCCGGTCGAGCTTGATCCGGTCGAGCTTTATTCGGTCAACCCAGGTGAATTGTTCGTGCCAGACGAAGTTATGGACGACCGCGGCCTCGACCGCGAATGCAGTGGCAAATAAGTAATTGAAATCCAGCACACTCTTCAACAAGAACAGCGCGGCAAACTGCACGCCGATGCCGATCGCGCCCACGAAGTTGAATTTCCACCAGCGCACGAACGTGGAAGGCGCAGGACTTTGGTGGGGGCTCCCGCTCATTGCGCGATCCTTTCTTCGCGGTAGAGGCGAATCGTGTTCTGGACCGTGAAGACAACGACCATCAAACTCATCCCGGCCAGACCGATTGCGCCGCCTACGTCGAACAGGCGATAAATTCCACCCACGAGATGAACCATGGGCTTCCAGAACAACGCCAGGTTTCCCACCGCGAGCAGGATGCGAAGTTCGGTCGGTCCGAAGCGCCAGAACGACAGGCGAAACTCCCCCAAAGCGTGCGTCGCGAGATATGACTGGATGGAGAGCATCAGGAACGCGATGAGCAGGCCGATCGCGATCCGCGGATGCATGTAGCCAGAGAGGGCAAGGCCGCCCATCAGGGCAAGCGCGCCGAAGCTGTCAACCATGTGGTCGACATAGAATCCATAGCGCGGGCGCAGCCGCTGCCGCACGCGGGCCAGCGTTCCGTCCAGGGAGTCGCCCAGCCAGTTGAGAGCGAGGCAAGCGATTACGCCCAACAGCCAGAGGCGGTTCCAGGATGCGAGGGCGTAGCAGGCTCCGGCGCCGATCTGGGCGACGAGGCCTAACGCGGTCAGGTGATCGGAATTGATTGCCTCGGGAGTGCGCGCGGCCAGCCAGAGGAGTGCGCGTTTCTCAGCCGCCGCGACCCAGCTTTCCTGCACTCGCAGCAGGTCGGGAAAGGGACGCGTGCGCCGCATTTCCAGCAGCACACGCGGGTTTACCTGCTCGCAGAAGTCCGTCATGGTTTGAGTTCCAGGGCTTGCCATTGTGGCCTCCGACCGATTCGACGTCGATGATCCAATCTTGATGCCGCGATGAATTTCGCGCATGGCGCGGTTTAGGACAATGCACCGGCGGTCAAACGATGATCAGCAGGTAACTTGCTGAAAAAGCGGGGATAGCGGGGTCGGATCAATCGCCAGGTGTTCGTCGCAATGATCTGCCGGGTAAAGCTACAGTAGCCCCCTGCAACGCAGCCGCGAAGCGGCGGAAGAATGCAGCCCACGGGGTAAGCCGTGGGGGACGCACCGTACACACCGGTGAAGCCCTGGAGGGGCGAAAGAAGCCGCCATCGAAGCCAGCGAAGGAGAATCGCACTCTAGCCGTGAAACAGGCGAGACGCCCCGCGACAGCCGGCCGGAGGCCGGCGCTACCGATTCGCCTCGCGAACGGCGGCGGCTAACTGCTCTACCGACCAGTCAATTTGTTCTTCGGTGATCACGGCCGGCGGAGCCAGCAGAAGGTGATCGCCCGAGACGCCATCCACGCTGCCCTGCATAGGATAGACGAGCAGGCCGCGCTGCATCGCGGCGGACCCGACGCGTCCGGCAAAATTTTCGCCGGAGGGAAATGGCCCCTTGCTTTTCTTGTCGGCGACAAACTCGACGCCCCAGAGCAGGCCGAGTCCGCGGACGTCGCCAACAACCGCTTCGTTCCGCAATTTGTCGAGCTGCTGCTTGAAATGGGCAGCTGCCGTGCCCGACCGATTTGAATCGGCAGCTTCGACTAATTTCTTGGTTTGAAGGTGACGTAGAACCGCGCGCCCGGCGGCCAGCGAAATGGGATGTGCATTGTAAGTGAATCCGTGGAGGAATGCGCCCGAGCCGGAAGCGATGGCATCGACAACTTTCTTGCTGGCGATCACGGCTCCAAGCGGGGCGTATCCGCTGGACAGTCCTTTCGCGGTGACCAGAATATCCAGCTCGGCATCCCAATGCTCGACGGCAAAATTACGGCCGGTACGTCCCATGCCGGTCATTACTTCATCGGCAATGAGGAGCACGCCGTGGCGGCGGCAGATCTCCGCGATCGACTGCAAATATCCCGGCGGAGGGACGACTGCTCCCAACGTCGCTCCACTGACCGGCTCAAAGATAAAGCCGGCGGCCTCGCCGTTCGCAGCTGCGATGGCTCGTTCGAGTTCAGCGGCATATTGCTGGCCGCAGTTGCGGCATCCGTCGGTGCAATCGAAGGCGCAACGGTAGCAGTAGGGCATACCGATGTGCGGAAACTCGCGCACCATGGGCAGATAAATCTCGCGCCGGCGCTTGTTGCCGGAAACCGACAACGCTCCCAAAGTCGCGCCGTGATAGCTCTGCTGGCGGCTGAGAATCCGGTATCGGCGGGACTGTCCGATCTCAACCTGATACTGGCGCGCGAGTTTCAGCGCGGTTTCAATCGATTCCGATCCGCCAGACGTGAAGTAGACGGCGCCCCCGCGGAAGTGTTCTCCCGCGAAGGCGAGCAGTTCCTCGGCAAACTGTTCGGCGACCGGGGTCGTGAACTGACTGGTGTGCGCGAATTCGAGCTTCGCCGCTTGCTCGGCCATGGCTTCTGAGATTTCCGGCACGCCATGTCCAATGAAGTTCACCGCGGCCGAGCCCGCAAGATCGAGATAACGCTTGCCCGCATCGTCCCAGAGGTAGACACCCTCGCCGCGAACAGCTGCCGGGAAAGGTTTGCGGAAAGATCGGCGGAAGACGGCGGAAGCGTTCTGGACTGGGGTGGAAGGGCTCACGCCTGATTATCGCATTCGGCTCTCGGTCTCACTATCCGGCCATGTTCAGCGCGGATTTCCGATTGACCTCACCTTTTCTGCACTGAGAATCATCCAAATCTCTAGTTCGGATCATCTAATCGAACTAGAACGTGCACGTTACAGCTTCCCAAACAGCATTGTGGATTCGTAACGCACTGCAAGGAGGCAATATGAGCAACAAGAGTTTCTTCGCTGCCTTAGCTGCATTCGTATTTGGAATGATGGCAGCAGGCACGGCCCGGGCCCAGCAGGCCCAGCCCGAGGGCGTTCCCGCGCACCTGGTGGTCACAGTCGAGCCGCATAAGGGATCTGAAGTGCCGGTCATCACCCGCGACGATGTGATGGTGCTTGAGGGGAAGGATCGCGACCAGGTGATCGATTGGATTCCGGCGACGGGCGATCATGCGGCACTGCAATTGTTCGTGATGCTGGACGATGGTTCCAACAGCACTTTGGGCACACAACTCGAGGACATTAAGAAGTTCATCAACGACCAACCGCCCTCCACCGCAGTCGGGGTAGCGTACATGCAGAATGGAATCGCCAAGGTCGAACAGAATCCAACGACCGATCATGCCTTGGCTGCCAAGGCGATACGTCTGCCCATGGGAATGCGGGGCATCAACGGCAGTCCTTATTTCTCACTGACCGATCTGATCAAACGTTGGCCGGAAAGCACGGCCCGCCGCGAGATTTTTATGGCTACGGACGGAATCGATCGCTATTACGGCATCGGTGATTTGCAGGATCCGTATTTGGACGAGGCCATCGACAACGCGCAGCGCGCCGGCATTTTGGTATCCGCGATTTACACTCCCGGGGTGGGCCATTTCGGCCACAGCTACTGGCAGGCCTATTGGGGTCAGCTCTATCTAGCGGAACTCGCGGAAAAAACTGGAGGCGAGGCCTATTACATCGGGTTTACCGGGCCGCCGGTTACGTTTACTCCGTACCTGGAGCAGTTCTCGCAACGACTCAGCCATCAGTATTTCCTGGCGTTTCTGGCTAAGCCGCCCAAGAAGCCAGGCTTGCAGAGAGTAAGAATCAGAACTGAAGTTCAGAATGCGGATCTGGTGTCGGCGCAGGAGGTGTATGTAGCGCCTCCGGCAAAGTGACGCAAAAGAGTCTTGCATAGGAAAGCACTCGCGCGGCGAGCCGATCCTGCCGTCAGCCCTAGGCGCAGGGAGTGTTCGCCGCACAACTGCCTGACTCGTTGAGATTCCGATATATTGAACATCTAATCGGGTCTCGATGACGAAACTGCTGCGCTTCTTCCGGCCCTCGCACCAGCACACGGCATTCTCGGCAACGCTGTTGCTGATCACGGCCGTGATGCTGTCGCGCGTCATCGGGTATGCGCGCGATGCCTACATCGCCTGGGCCTACGGCGCGGGCGGATCGACGGACGCCTATGTAGCCGCTTTTACCCTGCCCGACTTTCTCAACTACATTGTGGCTGGTGGCGCCGCTTCCATCACCTTTATCTCGATCTACACGCGATTTCTCGCGGAAAAGCGCGATGAGGATGCGCAAAAGACTTTTTCCATCATCATCACGGTCATGACGGCGGTCATGATCGTGGGCACGATTCTCACGGAAATTTTCGCGCCTCAATTCGTGCGCTGGTTTGTCAAAGGATTCACTCCGGAGAAGGTGGAATTGTGCGTTCATCTCACCCGCATTCTGCTGCCGGCGCAGATCTTCTTTTATGTTGGAGGAGTGGTCTCGGCTGTGCTGCTGTCGCACCGGCTTTTTCTGTTTCCGGCATTCGGGCCGCTGATCTACAACCTCTTCATTATTCTGGGAGGAGTGATCGGCGGGCGCCACTTTGGGATTCAGTCGCTGGCTTACGGAGCGCTGATCGGCAGCGTCGCCGGACCGTTCCTGGCCAGCGTGATCGGGGCGGCGCGCATCGGAACCGGCTACCATCCTTCGTTCGATGTGACCAATCTCGCCTTTCGGGAGTGGGTGAAACTATCCGTGCCGCTGATGCTGGGGGTTTCGCTGGTAACCGCCGATGATTGGATCCTGCGTCACTATGCCGCCAGCGGGGTCGGTGATATCACGCGCCTGACATTTGCCAAGCGCTTGTTCGCGGTGCCGATTGCGGTGCTGGGGCAGGCGACCGGGCAAGCCTCGTTGCCGTTTTTTGCGCGCTTGTTCAACGAAAAGAAGCTGAAGGAATTTGGCGATACCGTCAACGATTCGGTTTATCGCGTATCGGCGGCATCGGTGCTGGCCACCGGATGGATGATGGTCGCCGCCCTTCCCCTGATCGATCTGGTGTACCGCCGCGGTAAATTTTCTTTTGCCGACGCGCAGACCAGTTCCGTCTATTTTTTCTGGTTCTCGCTGTCGCTGGTGTTGTGGTCGGCGCAGGGACTTTATGCCCGCGCGTTCTATGCCGCCGGAGACACGCTCACTCCCATGGTCGCCGTCAGCGTGATCACTCTGGTGTCCCTGCCAATCTATTCGGCCCTGTTTCATACATTCGGAGTCGTGGGGCTCGCGTGGGCTTCTGATATCGGCATCGGAATCAATTTGCTGGCCCTGGCGGGGCTGCTGCATTACCGCAAGCTGGTGAGGCTGGGAGATTTGCGTTGGGATGAACTGGGCAAAGCGGCGCTCACGGCGGCCGTGGCGGGAGGAATCAGCTTCGAGGTAGCCAAAGCGATTCCGCTGGCGACCACTGGGCATGGGAGCCGGGTCGCGGATTTCCTGCAACTCGCGCTGATCTCGGTCACCTGGGCCGCCGCGGTGGCCGCTGGATTATGGCTGTTGCGCTCCGAACTGCCCCGGGACCTGCGCAACCGCAAGAGAGCCGCCTATCCGGCCGTGGCGCAAGGCCAGAGCAAAGAGATCCTAGGAGCGGGCAGATAATCTGCGCTACAGGATTATCGCGCTCTCAAAAGGGGTCCGCTGCCCCTTCCGCTATACTCGATTTAAGAGTCCGCGATGACTGCCAGGATTAGCCCAGTCCCAATCCAAACACTGGTGGAGGAATTGCGACGGAAGCCAGCGTCGGCGTTCGATCAGACGGAGCCTCTCCGGCTTTTTCTGCAGAAGACTCCTGTCGAGGCGAATTCCCTCTCTCCTTATTTGACCTGGGACCGTCAACATTACACCCGCAATCTCATCGACGGCACTCCTTTGTATGAACTCATGGCCATTTGCTGGGAAGTGGGCCAGGCGAGTTCCGTGCACAATCATCGCGATCAGAATTGCTGGATGGCGGTTCCCATCGGCCGCCTGCAGGTGGAAAATTTTCATCTCGTGCACCAGGACCTGACCGCTGGCCGCTCCCATCTGCAGCCTTTGAATACCGTCGAGATGAACATCGCCGAGCCCTGTGCGGTTGATCCTGCCGACCCGGTGCACCGCGTGGTAAATCCGCGCGAGTTCAACCAGCGCGCGGTCAGCTTGCATGTGTATTCACGGCCCTTCGATACCTGCGTGGTCTATTCCCCGGAACAAGGCACCTGCGGCGAGATCCAGCTGCATTTCAATACTGAGTACGGAAAACCGAAGTAATCTCCGGTCTTCATTGAGCTCTAGCGGGCCGCCCCTTGCCCCGCTACCATTTCCGAAGGGAAGCCATGAGAACGTTGTTCAGCTCTCTAGTAACGCTGTTTGTCCTGATTCTGGCCGCTTCGTTTGCCTGGACGCATATGCGTCAAGTGTCGCTGGTCGCACCTGCCACGGTTCCCGCAAAAGATCAATCGACTCCGCCCACCTACGCCGAGGCGCAAGAAGCGCAGAAGTTGGTAACGTTCGCCGGCCCTCTGGCGGATTACATGGCTCGGCACGAAGGGTCGTCACCATCGTCTCGAGGGATGCCCCAAGTGGAGACCCTGGAGGAGACTCCGACAAAGCCGGTCGCCTCCGATCACGTAGGCGGATCAGTAGTCGGCAGCAGCGTTCGAATCCTGAATCGGACGTTTCGCGTCCGATCGGCCGTGCAATTGGCCTTCGAAGTTCCCGCGCATGCCGCGACCCCCAGGCTGCGGGGCAGCTACGAATCGTTTTTCAAGCCGGCGGGAAGCCAAGACAGTGACACGGAAGCCGAGATCGAATTCCTCGTTCTGAACGAACAACAGTTCGCCGACTTTCTGAAACAACGCTCCGGCGAAGCAACTTTTTCCGCCGATGACGCTCACGCGCAGGAAGTCAATACCAGCCTTCCCCCTACTGTAGGTCAACCCGCGAAATACCATCTGATCTTTCGCAACAACTCACGCGGGCCCGAAAGGAAGTTCGTGCAAGCGAATTTCCGGATGGAATTCTAGCCGGAGCAAGCTGCTACACTAAGACGGTTGTCCCCCCGCACGAAATCATCGACCTCTGCGCCGCCCGAGCCATCCTCCGAGGGAAAAGCGGCGAAGTCTAAGCGCCCGGCGTCCGCCGCCGATCGTTCCACTGGGCACGGACGCATCTATCTTATCGACACCATGTCGTTCATCTTCCGCGCCTATCACGCGATGGTGCGGCAGCGGCCTATGTCCACCAAAACAGGGCTCCCCACTGCTGCAATCTATGTTTTCGTGAACATGCTGCGCAAACTGCGCGACGATTTCTCGCCGGAATATCTGGCCGCGGTCTTCGATGTTGCCGGCCCCACCTTTCGCGACGAGCAGGCCGAGGCGGTAACGAAAATTCGCAAATTCGACATCAAGACGCAGACCTTCACCGAAGTTGAATACAAAGGATACAAAGCGAACCGGGCAGCCATGCCGGAAGATCTGGCGCAGCAGGTTCCCTACATACGGCGGGCGCTGGAGGCGTATCGCATTCCGATGATCGGAGTGGAGCGCTTCGAGGCTGACGACGTGATCGGCACGCTGGCGCGCAAGGCCGCCGAAGCCTCGCATCCGGTCTACGTCGTTTCCAGCGACAAGGACATGATGCAACTGGTGAACGACCAAGTGCACATCCTGAATCCGCCCAAGGACAATCTGATTTGCGATGCGGCCAAGGTGGAAGAGATTCTGGGCGTTCCTCCCGAGCGGGTGATCGACGTGATGGCGCTGCGCGGCGACTCGATCGATAATATTCCCGGCGCTCCCGGAATCGGCGATAAAGGCTCGGTGGAAATCATCAAGCGCTTTGGGACGGTGGAGCAGGCTCTCGAGCGCGCGGCCGAGGTCGAGCGGAAAACTTACCGCGAATCCCTGCAGAATAATCGCGACACCATTCTTTTCAGCAAGAGCATGGCGACCATCGACACCAACGTTCCGGTCGAACTCGATATCGACTCCATGCGCGTGGGAGAGCCCGACGTCGATGCCTTGAGCGCGCTCTTCACCGAACTCGAATTCACTTCGCTGCTCAAGGAACTGTTGCCGGTGGTCGAGGTCCGGGAGACGCACTACTCGGAAGCGAAGTCCGCCGAGGACGTGGAACGGGTGCTGCACGCGATCTCCGCGGGTGGCGTGCTCGCCGTGGCCATTGATCAGGAGGAACCGGCTCCGGCAGATGAGGAGGTCGAAGAGGAACCGCAGGAAGGCCAGCTTTCTCTGATGGGTGGAGCGATGGTGGGCAGAGCGTTGACACAGCCGCCTTCCCCAGTCACTACACGGCACATCGCTATTTCCGCCGATGCGGGATCCGCAACGGCTGTGAAGCTCGATTCCTCGGACGCCGCGTCAACACTACGTGCCGCTCTGGCCAGCGGGGAAGTGACCAAGGCCATCCACGATTACAAGGCCGCGATTCACGCGCTGGCCCCGCTCGGGATCGCGCTGGAAAATGTTCGCCACGATACCACGCTGTACTCCTACCTGCTGAATCCAACGTATTCATCTCACAGTTTGCCCGAAGTAGCGCTACGCCGTTTCAACCTGAGGCTTGCGGGCGAACTGGCGGAGTCGGCCGATATTACGGGCAGACTGGCAGCAGTACTTAGCGAAGAAGTCGAGCAGGCGGGATTGACCGGTCTTTATCAGGAAATGGATCTGCCCCTGGTCCCGGTGCTGGCCCGCATGGAGCAAGCTGGAGTCAAAATCGATACCGCCGCGCTCTCGAAAATGTCGACAGAACTCGAGCGCGAGATTGCCGCGAAGGCCGGAGAAATCTACGCCGCCGCCGGAATGGAATTCAATGTCGGCTCGCCCAAACAATTGGGCGACGTGCTCTTCAACCGCATGAATCTACCGAAGCCGGTGAAATACGGCAAAGGGCGCACGATTTCGACTGCCGTCGACGTGCTGGAAGAATTGGCCGAGAGCCATCCCATTGCCCGCATAGTGCTCGACTACCGGCAACTCACCAAGCTGAAGTCAACTTATGTGGACGCGTTGCCCGCGCTCATCAACCCTGCGACCGGGCGGTTGCACACGACTTTCGGGCAGACGGGAACTGCTACCGGGCGCTTGTCATCGGCGAATCCGAATTTGCAGAACATTCCGATTCGCACCGAACTTGGACGCGGCATTCGCGCCGCCTTCATCGCCGAACCGGGCCATGTGCTGCTGACCGCGGATTATTCGCAAATCGAGTTGCGGCTGTTGGCGCACTTTTCGCATGATCCGCTGCTGGTCGAAGCTTACCGCCGTGGCGACGACATTCATACGCTGACCGCTTCGCAGGTCTTTGGCGTTCCGCCGCTGATGGTGACGCCCGATCACCGTCGCCAGGCGAAGGTGGTGAACTTCGGGATCGTCTACGGACTCTCCGCTTTCGGCCTGTCGCAGCAGCTTGGCATTGAGCCCAGCGAGGCCAAGCAGTTCATCAGCGCGTATTTCGAGAAGTACAGCGGCGTGCGCGCCTTTATCGATAGGACTCTCGAAGAAGCGCGCCGCGACCTGAAGGTGAAAACCCTGTTCGGACGCGTGCGCCCGATCCCCGATATCAACAGCAAGAATGCGAACCAACGCGGATTTGCCGAGCGCACGGCCGTCAACACTCCGCTGCAGGGAACGGCCGCGGACCTGATCAAGATCGCGATGATTCGCATCGATGCAGCGCTGCGCGAACGCGGATTGAAATCGCGGATGACTCTGCAGGTTCACGACGAATTGGTCTTCGAAGTTCCGGAAAATGAAGTCGAGGCCATGAAGGCGCTGGTGCGCGAGCACATGGAGAAAGTGCACGCCTTGGCCGTGCCGCTGCAGGTAGAAATGGGCGTCGGGCCGAACTGGCGGGATTTGGACTGAAGCCGGCATTAGCATATGCAGCGGCCTACTCTGGTAACGATTCTTGCGTTGTTATCGTTTGCCGCCGCGCTTTATCTGTGGGCGCTCGCCGCAGTTCTATGGATCGCACCAGGAGCACTTTCGCTCATGGCCGGGAAATATTTTATGTATGGGCTGGAATTGGCCGGCCCTTATATGATCCTGTTGTTCGGAACCGGATACGCGCTGATCGGCTGGGGATTGTTTCGCCTCCATAATTGGGCGCGCTGGGCCGCGATGCTGATGATGGCGCTTGGCGTCGCATCACTGGTGCCCAAGATATCAATGGCTGACCTTGGCATCCCGCTATTCTGGTACGGATTCCAGATCGCGCTGCGAGTCGCGGTTGGTTGGTATCTGGCGCAAGCGCCGAGTGTACTCGACGCATTCGCCGCAAAATCTTAGCCACGGATCTTCACGGATTCACACGGATCAATTCAAAGATTTATCCGTGGCGATCTGTGAAGATCCGTGGCGTTTTGCTCCTAGCGTTTCGCTTTTGCCGGTTCTTTCTCGCCTACCCGTTTGCTTACGGCGAAGGTCATCTTGCCGGCCTTTTTGTCCGCATCGACGACCACGTGATCCCCATGCAGGACTTCGCCGTCGAGAATCTTCAACGCCAGCGGATCCTGAATCAGCTTCTGGATGGCGCGCTTCAGCGGGCGTGCTCCGAAGTTCGGATCGTAACCCTGCGTGAACATCATGTCCTTGGCTGCGTCCGTCAGTTCGAGCGAGATCTTGCGATCGGCCAGCAACCGGCGAACGTCTTCCAGGCGCAGTTCGACGATCTTGACCAGCTGCTCTTTGCCCAGCGGACGGAAGACGATGATGTCGTCCACGCGGTTCAGAAACTCCGGCTTGAAATGCGTGTGCAGCAGGTTCTGCACCTGTTGCGCCGCTTCATCGAAGTCGCGGTCGGACTTCAAACTTTCTGCCTGCAAAAGCTGTGATCCGATGTTCGACGTCATGATAATGATCGTGTTCTTGAAATCGACGACGCGGCCTTTGCCGTCGGTGAGGCGGCCGTCATCCATCATCTGCAACAGGACGTTGAATACGTCGGGATGCGCCTTCTCGATTTCGTCGAAGAGCACGACCGCGTACGGACGCCGCCGCACCTGCTCGGTGAGCTGTCCACCCTCTTCGTAGCCGACGTACCCCGGAGGCGCGCCGATCAGGCGAGCGACCGAGTGCTTCTCCATGTATTCCGACATGTCGATGCGGATCATGGCGTGCTCATCGTCGAATAGAAATTCGGCGAGTGCGCGGGCCAGTTCAGTTTTGCCGACCCCGGTTGGTCCGAGGAAAATGAACGAGCCGATCGGACGCTTGGGATCGCTCAAGCCCGCGCGCGAGCGGCGAATCGCATTGGCGACGCGCTCTAACGCCGCGTCCTGGCCGATGACGCGCTGGCGGAGACGTTCTTCCATGGTGACGAGCTTCTTGACTTCACCCTCGAGCATCTTCGAGACGGGAATGCCGGTCCACTTCGAGACGATACGTGCAACGTCTTCCTCGTCGACTTCTTCCTTGAGCATGCGTTTGCCGCTCTGGCTCTCCATCTGTTTGCTTAGTTTGGCGAGTTCCTGCTCGGCTTGCGGAATCTTTCCGTAGCGGATTTCCGCGACTCGTTCGTTGTTGCCCTTGCGCAGTTCACCCTGCTCCTCGACCTTCAGCTTTTCGATCTGCTCTTTCAGGGCGCGGATGCCGGCGATCGCATCTTTCTCTTTTTTCCAGTTCGCCTTCAGCGTGTTGGAGCGCTCGCGGATTTCGGCGAGTTCTTTTTCGATCACTGCGAGGCGCTCTTTCGAGTTCGGGTCGTCTTCTTTCTTCAGTGCTGACTTTTCGATTTCGAGCTGCGTCGCGCGGCGCTCCAGTTGGTCGATATCGGTCGGCAAAGAATCGATCTGGATGCGCAGCGACGCAGCCGCTTCATCGATCAAATCGATGGCCTTGTCGGGCAGGAAGCGGTCAGAAATGTAGCGGTGCGAAAGCGTGGCCGCGGCGACGATCGCTGAGTCTTTAATGCGCACGCCGTGATGCACTTCGTACTTTTCTTTCAGGCCGCGGAGAATGGCGATCGTATCTTCCACATTGGGCTCGCCGACGAAGACGATCTGGAAGCGGCGTTCGAGCGCGGCGTCCTTCTCGATGTACTTGCGATATTCGTTGAGCGTCGTCGCGCCGATCGCGCGCAGCTCTCCGCGGGCGAGCGCGGGCTTGAGCATGTTGGAAGCGTCGATAGCGCCTTCTGCCGCTCCCGCCCCGACCAGCGTGTGCAGTTCGTCGATGAACAGGATGACCTGTCCCTGCGAGTCTTCGATTTCCTTTAGAACCGCTTTGAGGCGGTCTTCGAATTCGCCGCGATATTTTGCGCCGGCGAGCATGGACCCGAGATCGAGGGCGACGACGCGCTTGTTTTTCAGAACTTCAGGAACGTCGCCCGAGATAATACGTTGCGCCAGACCTTCGACGATAGCCGTCTTGCCGACGCCGGGTTCGCCGATCAGCACAGGATTATTTTTCGTGCGGCGCGAGAGCACTTGAACAACGCGGCGGATTTCCTCGTCGCGTCCGATCACGGGATCGAGCTTGCCGCGGCGCGCCTGCTCGTTCAGGTCTCGCGCGTAGCGCTCCAGCGCCTGGTATTTGGCTTCGGGATTCTGGTCGGTGACCTTCTGCGATCCGCGCACGACCGTGAGCGCCTTCAAAATCGCGTCGTAGGTCGCTCCGTGACGCGCCAGAATTTGCTGCGACGTATCGCGCTTGAGGTGCGTAATGGCGAGCAGCAAGTGCTCGGTCGAGACGTATTCGTCCTTGAAGTTGGAGGCTTCTTTGAAGGCCTGCTCCAGCAGCTTGTTGACTTCATTGGAGAGCGTGGCCTGCGCGGACTGTCCCGAAACCTTGGGCAGCTTTTCGATCTCGCGATAGACCTCGCTCAGCACGGCCTGCGGGCCGATGCCGATTTTTTCGAGCACCGGCGGAACGATGCCTTCTTTATCTTCAAGCAGGGCAGCGAGCAGGTGGGCAGGCTGCAGCTCAGGATTGCCGTGCTCGGAAGCGAGTTCGTTCGCGCGCTGCACGGCCTCCTGCGCTTTAACAGTAAATTTGTCCCAACGGATGGGCATGGTTCAGCTCCAGTGTTGAATAGCTATTGTCTTTTTTTGATGTATTCCAAGGTCAGGTCGATCTCCTCAATCAGGCGCGGCCATTGGATCTTTGGATCGGCAGACCAGACCTGTCTCAATCCACTCAGCATTCGCTGAGTGAACTCGTAGTAGCGGGGAAAATGCCGTAGCTCGAAGACTACGGCAGCTTGCCGATCGAGATGCATGGATCCGGTTGTCGTGTCCGGAGATACGAGTTCCTTAACGAGACGATGAAACGCTTGGAAATCGCGCTCGCGCGATTCAGATTTGCGCTGTGTGATCTGTTGAATCGTCGACCAAGCAAACGCTACTGCAGCCCCTAAGATGCCAAGGCCAGCCACATTGCTCGAAAGCCACCCAATCACCAGCGCCATTTGTCTGTCACCTCACAACTCACTTTTGAGCAAGCATAGTCTCCCGTAGTTCCAAAATAACAAGAATGGGAGGCGGTCATTTTGGACGCCTCCCATTTTTAGGACGCTCGGGTGCGCGGGGATGGGCGAATGCGTCCGTCCCTACATGAACAATTACGCGGCTTTGCTGGGGCCCTTGGCCTCCAGGGTCTTTTCGCCCTTTTCGCTGCCGACATGCACCTTGATCTGCTTCGGCTTGGCTTCGGCCTTCTTGGGCAAGCTGATCTTCAGCACGCCCTTGTCGTAGTTCGCCGAAACATTCTCAGTGTCCACGGTCGTGGGCAGATTGAAGGTGCGGGTGAAGCTGCCGTACTGGCGCTCCACACGGCGGTAGTTCTCTTCCTTCTCTTCTTTCTCGATCTTGCGCTCGCCGTGCACGGTGAGGGTGTTGTTCTCCACGCGGACGTCGATGTCTTTCTCCTCGATTCCGGGCACTTCAATCTTCAACGTGACCTTGTGCTCGTCTTCGTAGACGTCAACGGCGGGGGCAAAGCCCGAGGTGGCAAGGGATTCATCGCGGTCTGCTCCGCTGTAGGAATCACGGAATGCGCGGTTGATGCGGTCCTGTAGCGTGGCAAACTCACGAAACGGCTCCCAACGGGTTAATACGGTCATGGCTAAATCCTCCTTCGGAAATTGTGTGTTGTTCGAACGGCTTGAAAGTTTTTGAAATTCGAGACCGGCCTCTACGTTCTGCTTGGGGCAGCGGTCACTTCAATTAGACGCGTAGTTAGCGTGAAAGAAGCATAAAAGTTGAGCGTACTATTGTCAATCAGTTAATTGTGCTTATTATCATTAACTTACGTAAGCTATAACGCACTTCAGATAGGCTGTTTCGGGCACACTCAACAGCACAGGATGATCTTTGGACTGGCCGCGAACCTCGACGAGGCGCAGGTTTCGGCGGGCATCGAGGGCTGCGCTCGTCAGCATTTCGAGGAAACTGGCCTCGTTCACGTGATACGAGCACGAGCAAGTGACCAGAATCCCGCCGGGGCGCAGCATCTTGAGGGCGCGCAGGTTCAGTTCTTTGTAGCCGCGGAGGGCGGCGTCGAGATCGCGTTTCGACTTGGCGAAGGCGGGCGCATCGAGCACGACCGTGTCGTAGCGGTGGTTGGAGGCCGCGTAGTCCTTCAGCAGATCGAAGGCGTTGGCCTCAATCCACTCGATCTCTTTGCCCTTGAGCAGGGCATGATTCAGGGCAGCATTCTGGTCGGCGACTTCGAGCGCGGGGCGGGAGCTGTCGACGCCGGTGACCAGATCGCAAACGCGGGCGAGGTGCAGCGCGAAGCCTCCCTGGTAGCAGAAGACGTCGAGCGCCTCGCCCTTGGCGTATTGCGCGGCGGCGGCGTAATTTTCGCGCTGGTCGAGGAAGGCTCCGGTCTTCTGGCCTTCGAGCGCGTCGTAATGGAACTGCACGCCATTCATGGTGAAAGTGGTTGCGGTCTTCTCTCCGTGCAGAAGGCCGGAGGCGCGGGCTGGAAGGGTTTCGAGTTCCCGCACGCGCGGATCGACGCGCTCGATCACGGATGCGGGAGCCAGTTGCTGGGTCAATGCAG
>Ga0187805_10000314_pt1 | contig 15410 bp, 17 predicted proteins | sample NC_wetland_sal_i_6_FD_132965 | JGI IMG/M metagenome (GOLD analysis project Ga0187805, IMG submission 132965) | Wetland sediment microbial communities from Neuse River Estuary, North Carolina, USA - Control_5 | ecosystem: Environmental > Aquatic > Freshwater > Wetlands > Sediment | place: USA...
CGGATGAAACGAGTCCGATGCCAGAGGTGTTCACAAACAATCCGTCGCCGCTTCCTTTTTCCACTACTTTCGTGTCTCCCGTGACGACAACGACGCCCGCAAGAGCAGCAGCGACGCGAATGGATTCCATGACCCGCCGGAGGCTATCGAATGGGAACCCTTCTTCGAGGATGAGTGCAAGGCTCAAGAAAAGAGGTTCCGCTCCTCCCATCGCGAGGTCGTTTACGGTTCCGTTGACCGCCAGCGTTCCGATGTCGCCGCCGGGGAAAAACAGCGGCTTTACGACGAAGGAGTCTGTGGTGAACGCAACACGAGATCCACCAATTTCCACGATGGCTTGGTCATCCAGACGCTGGAGCACGGGATTTTGCAGCGCCGGAAGGAGAATATCTCGCAGCAGGTCGCCGCTCATCCGGCCACCGCTGCCATGACCCAGGAGGATGGATTCCCTGGCCGCAATGGGAACGGGACAATTCAAGGCTCCATCGAATTTCGTTTGTAACGGCATCAATGACCTTCCCTCGGAGCGACAGGATGCCGGCGATATCGGAAATATGCGGCGCAAGCGCCCTCGGAAGAGACCATCGGAGCGCCCAGCGGATTTTCCGGTGTGCAGCGCGTCCCGAAGGCAGAACAATCCGTGGGTTTCTTCAGTCCCTGGAGCACATCTGCGCTAATGCATTCCGCAGGTTCATCGGCGGTCACTCCCTCGGTCCCAAAGATGCGATCCGCGTCGAATTCTGAGTATTCTTCTCGGAGGCTGAGACCGCTCTCGGAGATTCCGCCGATCCCGCGCCATTTCCGGTCACACACTTCGAAAACCTCTGCCAATACCTTTTGAGCGCGCAGGTTCCCCTCGTAAGTTACCGAGCGGACGTATTGGTTCTCGACTTCCGCGCGTCCTTGTTCCAGTTGCGTCACAAGCATCAGGATGGCTTCCAGCAGATCAAGAGGCTCGAACCCGCCCACAACGATCGGCACACGAAACTCTCGAATGAGGTCCTCATATTCTCGATAGCCCATGACCGTGCAAACATGACCCGGGCCAATGAAGCCTTGCACGCGACTGCACGGTGAACTCATCAACGCCCGAATCGCAGGCGGCACGAGGACGTGGGAGGCAAGCATGGAGAAATTCGTAAGTCGTTCGCGCTTCGCTTGCCAGACGGCCATGGCATTCGCTGGCGCCGTCGTCTCGAAACCCACCGCAAAAAAAACAACTTTGCGATCTGGATTTGCCCGCGCGAACTTCAGCGCTTCGGTTGGGGAATAAACCACTCGCACGTCTCCGCCCTGGGCCTTCACATGGAACAAATCTGTGCGTGAGCCAGGCACGCGCAGCATGTCGCCATAAGAAATCAAAGTGACTCCTGGACGTGAAGCAATCTCGATCGCTTTGTCGATCGTTTCGAGAGAGGTCACGCAAACCGGACAACCCGGACCGTGAACCAGCTCGATCCCGGCTGGCAGCATCTCGTCGATGCCGTAACGCATCAGTGTGTGTGTTTGGCCTCCGCAGATCTCCATCAGCACCCATGGCCGGGTCGCCCGCCGCGCCAACTCGGAGACTATTCCTCGGGCGATTTTCTCATCCCGGTATTCATCCAAATATTTCATGTTCTTCCTTGAGGTGCTCTGCCATCACGCAGCTCTCCTCACGAATCTTCCAAATCCGATGCCAGTTCGCTTTTGAGTAGGCCCATGGCTTCGAGTAATTCGTAGCTACGCTCTGCCTCTTCGCGATCCACTCGGCTAATTGCAAATCCCACATGCACAATGACGTAGTCTCCGACGGTGGCTTCAGGAACAAAATCAAGGCAGGTTTCCCGTGTAATCCCGCCGAATTGAACGCGGCCTATGCGAATTCCGTTCTGCAGTTCACTGTTCATGATTTTTCCGGGAATTGCCAGGCACATCTTACAAACCTCCCTCATCGCGAAGTGCCGAAGGCTTCGCGTCCGAAAATTGTCGCGGCGTCAGCAATCGGGCGTGCAATTCCGAACCACTCCGCACTGATTCGCTCCAAACACGCAATTGCGCTACGGCGGCATCCACCAAGGGCGCCAGGGCTGCTTCCACCCTCGCGGATAGCGTCGTTCCCCAATCGGTGTTGCCGGGTTGCACGCCCAGAACGACAATCTCCTGGGGAGAGCTAGCCACCAGCAGAAGAGCGGCGATCAGATCCGCAACACCTAATTGATGAGCGCTCCATCCGCCGCTCATTCCCAACAAATCTCTGGCGGTCATTCGCGTGAGAGTTCCAGGAGCGCCACCCGAGTCGACCGCATCGAGGAACAAGATGCGGGCCGCATCTGAAAGGTAAGGTAAGAGCTCGAGACCGATTGTGCCGCCGTCAAGAATCCTCACCCCCTTGGGCACGCTTGGGTCGTCATCGAGCAACCGTGCCGCATGCACCCCCACACCATCGTCCGAGAGGATCGTGTTGCCAACTCCAATGACAACCGTGCAGCAACTCAAGGGCTCGCCCATCTCACGCTCTCGATTCGGATCTGCCTCTGCCGGAGGGAATTGTCGGGAGCGGCTCCAACTCAGGCTCCGCAGCCTCGACCATCCCCTCTTCGATTGCTTCTTGCAACTCGTGTTCCGGAACAAATTTGTATCCGCTGAAGATGCTCTCCATCACCCCATTTTCCTCCTCTACGGAAACGAGAATTGCCGTATAGAGATGGTGAATGAAGAACATCCATAAGCCGAACATTACGAGGAAATGGATTTCGCGCAGCCATTGGATATCCATGACGCGGGGAATCCAGCCAAAGAAGAAGAGCAGAATTCGATTCCCGAGAATCTGAGAATAGAGCGCAAGGCCGGTGACGATCTCAACCAGGGCCATGCCGAAAACGGCGGCATAGGCGGCCCCGGCCATGGCGTTATGGCCGATGTGGGGACTCGGCGACCAACTCATGAATCCGTAATACTTGGCGGTGTCGACGAAATCTTTCACTCGTTTCTTGGTTGCAGGGATAAGCTGATCCCAGTGCGACCACCGGTTTCCGATAAACATCCACACAAGGCGAATCAAGACCGCGCCAAGAAACGCGAAGCCAGAGAGCAAATGGATAAATCTCACTGTTCCCATCACGTAGGCGGTTCTTCCCCTCGAAACGAGGAATGGGGAATGCATGTAATAACCGGTAATGGAGAGGGAGACGATCGTCGTGAAGATGAGCCAATGGGCGAATCGCACGGGCCATTCCCAAACGTAGACTCGAACCTGCGCATGCGCCGGATTCTTCCATTCCGCCTCGTGTCCATGGTGCCTGAGAGTCTTTTTCATACGCAGCCTCTGACGGATCAAGCTTCCGCGCGCGCGTACTTGTGCCCTCGCGCGTCAACGACGTGAACGGCGCATGCCAAACAGGGGTCGAAGGAATGAATGGTGCGCAGTAATTCGAGCGGGCGATCCGGATCGGCGACCGGTGTTTTGACCAGCGCCGCCTCGTACGGACCCTGCTGGCCGCGGGCGTCTCGCGGACCTGCATTCCAAGTGGACGGAACGACAGCCTGATAATTCTTAATGGCCTCGTTTTCGATTTCTACCCAGTGTCCCAGCGACCCGCGTGGCGCCTCGAAGAAGCCGAAACCCTGCGCGGTCTTGGGCCATGTGGCTGGGTTCCACTTTTCCCCATTGTGAATGCGCACATTCCCGTTCGCCAAATTGTTTCCAAGCTCTTCGATCCAGCCAACGAGGCGGTTTACGAGGAGCTGCGTTTCTAGCGCGCGCGCCGCCACCCGTCCAAGCGTCGAAAACAACGCAGCGGGCGGAGCCTTTAGCTTGCCCAAGGTGGCATCGACCAACGCCCTGACGTCCGGCTGGCCGGAAGCGTATGCGACGAGCAATCGCGCCAAAGGCCCGACCTCCATCGGCTGATCTTGGTATCGCGGCGCTTTCAGCCAGGAGTATTTCTGATCCACCTCGAGGAATTCGTAAGGCGGCTTTGGACCGGAATACTTCGGGTTAGTTTCTCCTTGGTACGGATGCTTGGCCACCTGGTCTCCGCCCGCATATTCGTACCAGGAATGCGTCACGTATTCCGTGACATTCGCAGGATCGACCGGGTGAACCTTCGAAAGATCACGATTCAGGATGATTCCGCGCGGAAGAAAAAAGTCCGCAGAATCCTTGATCGAGCCTTGCAGATAGCCCCCATAACTCATGTAATTCCCGACGCCCGCTCCGAGCCCGAACCATTCGCGATAGAACCCTGCCACCGCGAGCACGTCGGGGATGTAGACCTGATTCACAAACCCAATCGCCGTCTTTGCCACTTCCAATAAGAAATTGATTCGTTCAGGATTTATCGTCGCGTCCGGCTCATTCGGATCCATGGCAGTAGACATGCCACCCACAAGAAACGACTGCAGGTGAGGATTTTTGCCGCCGAGAACCGCGTGAATATGGATAAATTCCTTTTGGAATTGCAGCGCCTCCAGGTAATGCGCGACGGCCATGAGATTTGCTTCGGGCGGAAGATGATAAGCCGGATGTCCCCAATAACCTGCGCCAAACAGGCTCAGCTGCTTGCTCGCAACCAACGCGCTTACGCGATCCTGAACACCCTTGAAATACTTTTCGCTCGACATCGGCCAATCGGAAATCGATTGCGCGAGCTGCGATGTCTTTGCAGGGCTGGCCTTCAACGCGGACACTACGTCCACCCAATCCAGCGCATGAAGATGGTAGAAATGGATGACGTGATCCTGGACTGTCTGCGTTGCCGCGATAATGTTTCGAACAAGGCGCGCATTATCAGGAACTTCAATTCCGAGTGCATCCTCGACAGCGTTGACCGAAGCGAGCGCGTGAACCATTGTGCATACACCGCAAATGCGTTGCGCCCAAATCCATGCTTCGCGCGGATCGCGGCCGCGCAGGATTAGTTCAATTCCGCGGAACATCGTCCCCGAACTCCACGCATCCGTGATCATTCCGCCTTCGACTTGCGCCTCAATACGAAGGTGGCCCTCAATTCGCGTGACTGGGTCGACCACTATCCGCGCCATGGATGCCTCCTAAGTTTCGCCAGAATCGTCGGGCTTTTTTGCGTCGTCGCGGGTCTTCGGCCGGATTTTGTCGCGAATGATATTCCCGGCCACTTGCGCGACCATCGCCGCGGCCACAGCTCCGGTGGCGACCCATCCGATTTCATCCGCCGTGACATCCACACCAAATCCAGGAACGGAAGGCAGCCGTTTGTAAAAGGGTGATTTCGTATCCCAAAAACGGTGTGAAGCACACGCGATACAACCGTGTCCAGCCTTTACCGGCCAACTCGTTCCGTCATTCCAGCGTACCGTGGGGCAGTTGTAGGTTGCTTCGGGGCCTTTGCAGCCCATTTTGTAAAGGCAATACCCTTTGCGGTGGCCCTCATCGCCCCACTCTTCCACAAATCGCCCCGCATCATAGTGAGCGCGGCGCTCGCACTGATCGTGAATGATGTTGCCATAAGCGAATAGCGGCCGGTTATATTGGTCGAGCGCCGGCATGTCGTGGAAGGTCAGGTAGTGAGTCAGCACCGCAGCCGTATTCGCGGGGTTGTGCGGACAGCCGCCCAAATTGATCACTTTCACTCCGGGGACAGCCTCCTGCAACCCCACGGCTCCCGTTGGATTTGGATTCGCGCGAACCAAACCCCCATCCCAAGCGCAAGCGCCAACAGCGATATTCGCTGCCGAGCTCGTGCACACGTGCTTCGCGATTTCGAGTGCCGTCCTTCCGGCAATCGTGCAGTAAACCCCGTCGTCTGCCGTCGGGATAGCGCCCTCCACCACGGCGATATATTCACCCTTGTGTTCGCGAACGACCCGCTCCAGCGCTTCTTCCGCCTGCTTGCCCGCGCCAGCCATGATCAGCTCGTGGTATTCCCACGAAAGCAGATCCAGCACAAATTCGGCAACTGAGGGATTGCTCGTGCGCAGCATCGATTCCGAGTTACCCGCGCAATCCTGAAATTCGAGCCACACCAGCACGGGACGCGTTGTCTGGCTGAGCGCTTTTCCAACGGCGGAAACGTAACGCGGTGGCAGCGCGAGCGTGGCGACCATCAAGTTGCAGAATTTCACGAACTCGCGCCGAGACACGCCGCGAGTTTTCAGAGCTAGTGGCAGTGGGCTGTGCAGTGACTTCATGGTGCGCACCTCTCGTGCGATTGTCCTCAGTCCGCCATCGTTGAGGTTCTTCTCCGTGGTAGTTTAAGTCCTAAAAAACCGGGGGTATAATCACGCCTTCGCGCTTGTCCGTCTGTGACAGCGGTCACATCAACTCCTACCGCGAAGCACTGCGGTAAACCCCTCAAAAGTTTAACTGTGGAGTCGGCAAGAGAGGGGAGGTCGTAATGAGACTTCCAAGCAAATCAGTCGCACGCTATTTGGATCAGGATCGTCCAGAACATTCCCACGAGGTTGTGAATATGAAAGGCCAAGCCCTGCCCATGCATAAGGCAGGACACCCAGAGCGAAAGCTCATTCAGAGAATTTGTGAGTCTGGCCGTAAGGTGTCATTTGAAAAGGGGTCTGTTCTTTTTGAGCAAGGCCAGAAAGCAAGAGGCATTTACCTGATTCTCGAAGGGGCCGCCAGGCTCTCCATGGGATCCCCCGAGGGGAGAGCGCTGATTTTGGAATTTGTGGGCGCCGGAAGTATTGTCGGTATTGCCGAAAACATCCTTGGGATCCCCTACGAAAAAACCGCGGCTAGCACGGAAGCGACGAACGCGTTCTTTCTGCACCGGGGCGCTTTTCTCACGTTGTTGCGGGAAGACGCGCAACTCGCCTTCGATGCCGCGGAACTGGTTAGCGAGCGATTCCTCAAGGTTTTGGGAGAACTCAAAACGATCGGCCTCTCAGAATCCGCTCTGCAGAAACTCGCGGTCTTCGTTCTGGGTCTTAGTTTCGCTCAAAAGGAGGATAGGACGTACATACGGCTGAGGGGAGCAAGCCAGGAGGACCTTGCGCGGATGATCGGAATTTCTCGCGAAACGACCAGTCATCTGCTTTCGCGGCTCAAGGAAGGCAAAATCCTGTACTGGACGCATTCCGCGCTAGTCATCCAGGATTTGCCAGCTTTGGAGAAAATCGCAAGCGCCGGGCGGGGAAAACTGCCGACTGAGCGCCGCAAGGCAGCAGTCGGCGGGCGCTGACTTTATATCATCCGGTCCGCTGAACTGTGACATCGGTCACAGTCAGACCTCTCCATCTGTTGTAAAAAGTTGGCCTTATCGTGTTCCTGGCAGTATTCCTCGCGGAGGTCCGAAATGAACTTCTGGCGGCACCAAGCAAATTCTGCTCCGCTCGCTTTGCTCGCGTTATCGTTGTTTCTTGCCGCGCCAGGGCGGGCACATAGCGATGCCGAGAACCTTTATAAAACGAAATGCGCCGTCTGCCATGCCGCGGACGGCAGTGGCAATGCACCTGCCGGCAAGAACCTCGGCGTGCACGATTTTGCCACCCCCGAAGTACGTAAGGAAACAGACGAGCAACTGGTGGAAATCACTGCCAAAGGTAAGAACAAAATGCCCGGCTACGAGAAAAGCTTGAAAGCAGCGGAGATTCAGAATCTGGTTGTTTATATCCGCGAACTACGCAAGAAAAAATAGGCGCTGGCGCGGATTCCAGCATGGGAAACATTGATGTGCGGCTCAATTAGGCTTTGATTGAGGGAGGTTGCATGTTCGGTCCAATTGGAATTCTTATAGCGTTGATTGTTCTGACGATTGTCTTGGTCGCTGCGTTTCTCGTGCGCCCTTCCGTTACCTCTGGGACCGCAGGGAAAATTCTGGCGTTCATTGCCCTCTGCGCCCTTCCCGCGCTCTGCATCGGAGCGGGAATGTTCACGCACATGCAACGCTCCGAACAAACAAAGTTCTGCATTTCCTGTCATGCCATGGAAAACTACGGGAAAAGCCTATATGTCGACGATGCGAAGTACTTGCCCGCCCAACACTTTCAAAACCACAGGGTCCCGCCGGAAGAAGCGTGTTACGCCTGCCATGCCGACTATACGATCTACGGCCCTCTAAAAGACAAGCTGGCAGGCGTGACGCGCATTTACACGCAATACATCAGCAAGCCCCCGACGCACATCACCATTCCGGGCGGCTTCAACAACCACCAGTGCCTGCGCTGCCACGGCGGGGCGCGAAACTTCGAAGCCAATCCCGTTCATGAAGCACTTATGGATTCACTCACCTCGAACCAGATGTCCTGCATTTCGAGCGGCTGCCACGATACGGTTCATAGCGCATCCGAAGTAAATAACTTGAAGATGTGGAGGCCCGTCCAATGAGATTCACTGGAATCGGAATCGATAAATTTCTTCGAGTTGCAGGTGTGTTGATCATCTTGGGCTTGATTGTGGAAATAATCAGTCTCTTGCGCGTTCATCCGCTTATGTTTGCCCTGTTTGCATTTGTGGGCGTATCTTTAATCGGTCTCGGAATACTGGTCTACTTGGCGTCGCTCGTTTTTGCTGCCGGGACCCCGCAAAAAGTTGATTCACCTCGCTGAAGAGCGTGAGTCCGGCGAGGAAGAGAGAACGCGCAATTGCTTTGCTGAAGTGGGGTGCCTCAAAACGTATTCGCGTAGGATCGATTAGCGAAGGGCTCGTCTTTGGAAAGAAGGCTCGATCGAGGTCAGCGCCACCGAATCAATAGAGCGAGCGCTTTTTTGCGACGCCAGGATCGGATGCCCTCCAAGGCATTCACCGGACTTTGAACATTCCGTGCAGCGGGCAGAAGGCAGCGCATCCGCTGTCAACCGCGGTTCTGCGCCCAGCCAGTAAAGCCCATTTGCCATTATGCAAAACCCAGTCGCCGCGAACCACACCATTGCCCCGCCAACGAATCCCGTGAAGAGCATCACCCACGGGCTGTAGACGAGCACCAACACCGACGCGATAGTACTGTTGATCCCGACGAAGAGATAGATGCGGCGCTCCAGATACCACCTATCGGTCTGCATGAAGTACAGCTTCCAGCGCGCCGATTTTTCCGCTCCTAGCATCGGCTTGAAGCCAAACAAACGTAGCACATTCCCCACGGGGCAAAATCCTGTAAACGCAACATTGATGGAGACCAGTCCCGTCGCAATTACCCCGAAGATCCACAGCCGATCCACCAGCAAGGCCAGCGCGGTGCTCGCCAGAAGAACGATTCCGGCGATCAGCCAGACGGTCCGTTCGATGTACCACCGCTCGGTCGGGACGATATAAACACCTGAGCGCAATGCCATGCCGAGAAATTTATCACAAAGAAAATAAAAAACAAGCCGTCCATGAATCCTAGGTGATTGCGTCATAGTCCCTGCCATCTCTCGCGTTAAAGAATCCGCCCTGGCAAGGGATGCCTATCCGCTCGGCGGTACTGAAGCGGCCGGAGGTGAAGCGCCATGAATCTGCGAGGCGGCAGCAATCTACGAACTCAATGGGAGGTGGCCCAGCGTTCTTCCTAATAGACCAGCCTGAATCCCTTCGAGCAGTTTCCGCATAGCCAACATTTGCTGGGGGAGTACTCTTTGCGGACTTTTCGTCATTCAAATTCGTTACTCTGGGCCGGTGGTTCAAACTCTAACCGAGGAAGGGCGGCATGTTGCGCAGTGTTGTTGAGCCATATCGTCGCATGTCAGGGCCCGGTAAGTCGTGCGAACTCACTAGGCCGCTGCAACAACATCTGATGTAAATCTGCTCTATAGAGGCACCGCCATTTTGGCGCATTTAACGTGGCACCATCTGGCTTCTCGCCAATTTGAAAGCACTAACAAGATTGGCCGCCGGTTATATTCAAAGGATCGCGACCGCGCTTCTTTTTTTGTCGTAGCAGCGGGGACTTACAAACCTCTTTTCATAGCAATACCGCGTATATTGTTGCTGAAGCGATGGTACTTGACCCTGGGATCTCCTGCGCGGCAGGCAGACGTTCTATCTGAGTTATATTGGCTGTGCCAGAATCCAACGTTTTCAATTCATTCGAGTTACCGTTGAGCGAAAAGCAGATTCACTGATTTGCTGGAAACGTTAGCAGTTAGAAGAAAAGGATGGAGTAGTTGGAGTCGTTCAAGAGTAGCGTGCTACCGAAGCCCCGTAGCCTCCTTCTCGGAAACAATCACGGACTCGCGGACCAACGATACAAGACCTGAAATGGAATCCTGAACCCGTTCGCTGTTCAAGAATAAAGGGTCCCAACTTGCCTTCCGCGCGGGACCAACCATTGCACCATTGAGCGTTTCTGACCACCTGGCAGTATCCAGGAAGATCTCGCTGTGGTAATATCCATTTAATATCATCCACAATCTAGAAACTCACCCCGGTGCAGAAAACCTTGGAGGACTGAAGATGGCTTGCAAACACTGCGAGTCGAAGAATCAAGAAATGTTCGCAGCCGAGTTGAGCGATTGTTTTCCGCGTTTTGAAGATTTACGTCAAAGCCCCGTCTACGTCAGCCAGCGGAGATACGCCTGCCTGGACTGCGGCTACATAGATTTGAGGATTCCGACAGCCGAATTGGAGCGGCTCAAGCTAGGCTTGTCGGCTCCCACTGGACGGAACCATTCCACTCCAGACAGCTCACCCAGCTCCCAATGAGCGACGGGGTTTGACCGCTAAGCTCCCGTCAGTTGTGACAGTAGCCGCGCATCGTTACTCAGAGTCGGATGGTGTGTTTCAACGAGCTCGGCTACAGAGACTCGACCCAATTAGAAAGAACAAACTGCTATCTTTGGGAGAAGAGTTGCCGCTGTCCCCTTGTCTGTGACTATCCGCTCCACGCTGCTGCCAGTTCTTCTCTCGGTGACCGCACTCGCCGGCAACAGAGTCGGCTTGTCTCACCGCTTCGTTGTGGCCGGCCAATTTGCTGATTGAGTTTAATCTTAAGGTTGCCCTCGGAGCCTACATGTTGGCTGTGGAAGCCTCGACCCCGCGCGCCGACACAGTAGCCGACTGCAAAAGCGAAGCATTTTCATGGCGGTGAACGCCTAGCCCCGGCAGACGAAACGTTTGCTGGAAAATGGCGACTGTGAATATTGATGGGATCAAGGCCACCGGCTGTTCTACAGACTGGCTATCATGCGAAGCCCGCGGGGAAGACGGACAAAAAAGGAAACACTAACGTTTATCCAGAATCCTACTCCAAGCATAGTACTTCCGGGCCTGCGGCGTTGTTCTGCGATTGGTGTAAAGGAACGGTTGGCCCTCTCAGTCGCGACGCCGTCAACAACTGCGAGAATCTAGCCGGTTAGCAACAGGTGTGCAATATTAGACAGACAAGTATTTCTAAGCCTTCTAGGATTTCCGTTCTGTGTAGTGAAAGCGGGAGTTTTTGTTGCAAATAGTCCAGCCGCTTCATTCTGAGCGCCTCCGTGAGGCGTCGAGGGAGCCGCAGAGAACGCCATTCAACGGCTAGTGTGCAGATCCTGATGGCGATGGCCATCGGATCAAAGGCACGGATGGTGGCGTTTCTGCTGGCAAGTTTGTGGCCGGATACGCAAGAACTGTTCACCCCACCTACATCGAAAGGAATCGCAACCAGTAACAGCGAACCGGAAGCGATTCTTTTGAGTCGATGAAATATTCACCTAGTTGCATACGACCAAAATGAAAACGGAAAGGTGGACCTACCCATGAAGAAGTATACAAAGCCGAGCCTGAGGTGTTTGGGCCTCTTGCGGCTGGTTACCAAGCTCAGTTTTTGAAAAGGCAGGCAAAGCAACGGGCGAGAGCTAGGCGCGCCGCTTCGGCAGTTCAGAACCGGCTCCTTGCCTTCGAATATCGCAGCCACAGTCTTCATGCAAAGCTGGATGATTCGCGAACCCGAAGATCTGTTTACGCGCATTCCTATCTGCGGATTGCCAAGGGGCGATGGCCGCTCCTGAGAAGGGTCAAGCGGTTGAGTTGCCGAGAAAAATAATGAACCAGATTCGAAGTTCTGAAAGCCACCCGAAACGCCAAGAGCAGATCATCGTCCAGAAGGGATCGGGCGACGTGTTTCTCTTCAATATGGAAGATGGGAGCTACTACGCTCTGAACGAGGTCGGCAACAGAATTTGGGAACTCTGCGACGGAACGAATGGGGTGGGGCAATTGGTTTCCACACTGGCGAAGGAATACGACGCTCCCGCCGAGGTCATACAGACGGACATCCTTGAAGTACTCAAAGATTTACGAAGCAAGAATCTTATTGTCGAGTGCAGCGAAGATCGCCTGTCCTTCGAAGCCGGGGGCGCCTCTTTGGAGTCTCCATAATCGATGGCACCTGATTCGAAATGTCCCTCTCATCAGTGTGAGCTCCTGCCGCTTCCACCAACAGGCTTTCGTGCCTAAAAAGAGGGTTCGATTGCGCTTCCATAAATGTCCTTACGGCTCATACAGACCTTCGGAGGCGCCCGTAATATTCCTTGCGGTCCCCGTCGGCAGGCTGGGCGCGTAGCGCACGTATGGCCAAACGGTCCATTTCCGATGCCTTTCTCTTCCTTCAAGTATTGTTCTTTGCTGTCGCTGTTCCGTTTCTCCTCCGCCTAAAACTATCGCGCGTCCAAACTCTATTGGAGCCAAGAATTCCCTCGCAGGCAAACCCCGATCGAGTTGAACAGATTGCCGAGTATCTGGAAATCGCCATCCGTGCGGGGCGCCCCCTTGTGCGTCCGGGATGCCTCACTCGGGGCGTTACGCGCTACTACTTTTTTCGTTGCAATGGTCTGGACGTGTCTCTGTGTTTCGGCATGGGCCAAGACAAAGGAGAGTATGTCGGCCATTGTTGGTTGATCAAAGACGGAGTGCCTTTCATGGAAACGCGGGATCCGCGGCCTTTGTACGCAGAGATGTATCGAATTTCCGGCGCTACGCAGCCGCGCGTGGTTCCCTCCGGAAATTCCGAACTGGAGCAGTCAAGATCGTGAGCAAAATCCGGCGCACGCAAACCTACAGTTTCCACGGTCTTAATCTCAGGGTGTTGTCCTCGGCCGCAATCGCAACATGCCTCGATTCTAGATTCCAAATTCTTCCCTCGAATGAAGAGTCCGCCGAGACTATTTTTTTCGACTTCGAGTCCGTTTCGAGTTCGAAAGAGCATCGCTTCGGAAAACCGCCGGGGAGGGAGAAGCCCTTTTACCAACTGGAGAGAGGCGATGCGAGCTACTTCGAAGCCGAAGACCAAATCTACCTTTGTGGCGATGATCGGGTTCGGGTATTGTGCAGCCCTGGCTCGGGCAACGCATGGTTTTCAGTACTCGAACCGGAGATTGACAACCTATGGCTGGCCTCTCATCTTCTACTCACGATATGCCTCATTGAAATACTAAAGCGTCGCGGGTTCTATAGCCTGCACGCTGGCGGCTTCAGCGCAAATGGCAAGTGTCTTCTGATTCCTGGCACAAGCGGTGCGGGCAAATCCACCCTAACGGTTGCGTCTCTTAGAGCCAATTTTGACTATATGAGCGACGATATGGTCTTTCTGGTTGACCGGCCGAATGGCATCCGGGTCCTGGCATTTCCTGAGGCGGTCGATGTCAGTGACCAAACCGCCAGCTTCTTTCCGGAGCTGAGTTTTCTGCTGAGTGCTCCCAAGCGTCCCGGATGGCGGAAGAATCAAATCCACCCCACGCAAGTCTATGGTGCGAAAGTGGCCGTTGAGGCTCGACCCGCAGCCATTGTGATTCCACGCATTGCAAATGCTGAGAAGAGCGTTGTTTCGCGCATGAATTCTGACGAAGCGTTGTTGGAACTGGCTCCCAACGTGTTGCTTAACGAGGCGAACTCGTGCCGCGCTCATTTGGATGCCCTGGGGCAACTGGTGGCCTCTACGCCGTGCTACCGCCTCGAAACGGGACATGATTTTGATCGGTTCCCTGCTCGATTTCGGGAGCTCTTGGACTCATGATCTCAAACGAAATCATGCAGAAGCAGATTCGGCAGCAGCGAACTGCGGCGCCTCTCCCGGAAATCGAACTACTTCTCTGTTGTGCCCGTACTCGTACCAACCCGGAAATGTTGCAGCGGATAAGAGAGGCCGCTCGGAAAGAAATAGACTGGTTCCAATTTGTTCGATTGGCGCTTCGTCACGACACGCTATCGCTCAGCTATCGAAACCTCGACCGAATCTGTGGGGATATTGTGCCGAGCGGCGTCCTCGAACCGCTGCGAGCGCGCCACGAAGCCGACGCTTCGGAGAGCCGGCTACTTGCGAAGGAATTAATAGCCATTCTCTGTTTCCTTGACGCGCACGGTATTCCTGCTGTGCCCTTCAAAGGCCCTGCGCTTTCCGTCAGGCTCTATGGCGATTTGTCGCTCCGCGGTTTTGGCGACCTGGACATCATGATTGGTGAGCGGGACGCCCTGCGGGCCCGGCGGCTCCTCATTGACCGGGGCTACGCTCCTGAGTGGGTTGAAACTGGCGAACTGAATCAATTCTTGCGCGAGAAGCATGAAATGCTGCTTTATCGTGTGGATGGAAAGGTGCGTGTGGATTTACATTGGCGATTCACCAGTAGATCCGCGTGTCTTGCTGGTGATCCGGATCGGCTCCTGCAGCATTTAGAGACGATATCCATAGCGGGAGAAGATGTGCGAAGTCTGCGGCTGGAGACCTACCTGCTGCTTCTCTCCATGCACGCGGCTAAGCACCGCTGGGTACAACTTAAGTTCATCTGCGACATCGCGGAGATCTTGGCAGCCCCAGATTTAGACTGGCATTACGTACTGTACGAGGCGGACGATTTGGGCCTTAAGCGTGCCTTAGGGACTGGTCTTCTCTTGGCGCAGGGTTTGCTTGGCGCCGCACTGCCCCCGAAACTTGCCCTGGATCTAAAGATCGATCGCACTGCGAAGGCCTTGGCCGCGCAGGCCTGTACGCGTCTTTTCGAGGAGCCCGGCGAACGCTGGGGTTTGCAAGGCGGCATCACTTGTCAGCTTGAGATTCGTGAACGCTTCCGGGACCGGGCAAAAATCCTATTCCGCTATTTCTTGAGTAAGCTCAAGCCGACTGAACGTGACCGTTGGTTTCTGCCGATGCCCAGATTTCTTTCCGTCGCATATTACGTCCTACGGCCGGTTCGGCTGGCCCTCCAGAGAATGGGTAGAACAGACCATTTTTTTTAGTCGATGGTCGATGCGCCACGCCATACGCTCCCATCGGCTCTGCCGACTTCGAGAGATATTGTGCAGTTTCAATCAAGAAAGCAGCGGGTTCGCTTTCACCCAGGCTAGCCTGGAAAATGTGAGATGCGCACCCGCCAGTATGGTTACTTCCCGTCGGAGATGCTTAAATCGACGGAACCATTCGGACGGCCGATAGCAACAACCGTAACAGTGTTGGAACCATGGATCAAAGCAGATGAAATATCGATCTTTTTGACTTCTCCATCCGAAAGCTTAGTCCGAAACTCGGATCTATTGACCCTGATCAGCA
>Ga0187805_10000315_pt1 | contig 15404 bp, 7 predicted proteins | sample NC_wetland_sal_i_6_FD_132965 | JGI IMG/M metagenome (GOLD analysis project Ga0187805, IMG submission 132965) | Wetland sediment microbial communities from Neuse River Estuary, North Carolina, USA - Control_5 | ecosystem: Environmental > Aquatic > Freshwater > Wetlands > Sediment | place: USA...
AGTCGTGAGGTTTTGGGAAGGGCACGACTTAGTCGTGAGGTTTTGGGAAGGGCACGACTTAGTCGTGAGGTTTTGGGAAGGGCACGACTTCAGTCGTGCCGTTAGTCCTCTAAAATCGCCGCGCTTTAGCGCCTGAGGTTGGCCCTCCGCTGCCAAAACGAGTTTTTCCGCAGCCTGTTTAGCCGCCGAGATGAAAACGGGGACCAGGAAAAGAGTCTTCACTGACCACTAACCACCGACCTCTGACCACATTCATTGCAGCTTCGCGTACTCGGCCTTCCCTTCTTTCAGGATAGGGATGTCCGCGTCGGCGTCCTTCCACACATTAAAGAAGTCCTGATAGGCGGCTTTCGCCTTGGCCGTGTCGCCGGTCAGAACGTAAGCGCGTCCCAGTTGCAGATGCGCCAGCGCGCCTAGAGGAAAGTTCAGCACGATGCCGCGGTGATCGAGAATTTTCTGGAACTCGCCAGCCGCCCCAGCTCCGTTATGCGAAGCCAGATAAGCCTGCCCGCGGACATACACCGGATATAAATTGCTGATCGGCGCGGGACCTCCGAGATCGTAAGGAGCAGCCGCTTCCAGCGCAATCAGCGCCTGCGAAGCGTTTCCGGCATTGAGGTCGATGGAAGCCTCGATGGTCGGAAACCAGTAAAGCTTCAACATGGTGTTCGTACCGTCGCTTTTTTCCAGTTGTTCGACAATAGCTTTCGCGCGCGCCGGCTCTCCCGCCCGCGCCAGCGTCAAAGCTGCAAGCACTTTCACGTCGCGCCCTGGGGCTAGAGTGAGCGCGGCTTCAATTTTCTGTTTCGCCACGGCGGAATTTCCAAACTCCACTTCGCGCAACGCCTCGTTGCCTTGCCAGATCGCGCCCGATTCTTTGGAATCCGCCCGCACGGCGGCGTCTACTGCACGGCGCGTTAAGTCACGCGCCCGGGTCAGGCGGCCGAAATACGCCTCCGTGTCCGATTGTGTCGACAAGACCGGGTCTTCTTCTCCCGGACGCCCCGCTCCCCAAGCGATGTCTTTCTCCATCTCGGCCGTATTGCCCTGCAGAAATGCCAGACCGTAGTCGTCAATCCGAAGAACCAGGCCATCCAGCTTCTTGGCTTGCGCCTCCTGCAGAATTTTTTGTGCATCGTCGAAGCGGTTCAGGTTCAGGTAAATTCCGGCAAGATTCCCGAAGCCGGTGAGTGTGGGCTCAATCTTCTGCGATTCCTCCGTCTCCGCGGCCGCTTTGTCGTACTGTCCCAGGGCGCTGTAAACCACCCCCAGGTTTGTATGCGGGACCATGTCGCGGGGATACGTTTTCGCCCACAGCTCGTACGCCTCTGTAGCTTTCTCGACTTCGCCGGTCACGTTCTGAAAATAAAATGCCGAGATGCGATATTTCTCCCGATCGCTCACCCGCTCCCGCAGGTCGTACGCCTTCCTCGCATATTGGGCGGCCAAGCTCGCTTGCCCCAGATTCGCGTACTCCACTCCCAGCGCGACATAAGCCATAGCGAAGTTCGGATCGAGTTCGATGGCCCGCTTCATGAACGGAATCGATTCGGCGTCGCCTTTGGTACGGCTCGTGGTGATTCCCATGCTGTACGCTTTCAAAGCCTCTAGCGAGGGCGTCGTCGCTTCCACCGGCACATCGAACTTCTGGATGGTCGCAAGCGATTCTCCGAGTTTCCCTCGCAATGTGGAGGCTGCTGTTCCCAACGCCTTCAGCACATCACCCTTGGCCGCCGCCTGCTCTTGTTCCTCCGCCAGCGTGTCTCCACTGCTGCACCCGATGGCATTCAGCCCAATCACATATTGCCCGCCGAGATTGGAGATCGAGCCCAGCACAATGGCCTTGCTGCCAGTGCGAATGCAGAGCTCGCGGGCCACGTCGCGGCTGATCTTCTCGGTCGTCGGACGCCCCATCAGCCGCAGCGTCTCTTCTACCTTTCTTTCGGAAAGAATATTGAGAAACGGCGATTGGCCGAGTTGCACCGCCAGCGCCTGCTTCAACGCATCATCGAAGACGGGGTCTCCGGTCTTGTTGTCGAAATCGGCCAGCACGACCGTATCTTTTTCCGTGAGCGGCGAGCTGCCGTTTGCGGTGGCGCCCGGCCGCGAATGCAAATAGAAGCTGTAGGCCCCCAGTCCGACGATGATGACGACAGCCGCAGCCAGAAGAATCTTCCAGATCTTCCCATTGCCGCTTGCCGGAGCCGTTACCGCGGAGACATTTCCCGAAGAAGCCGCGGCGACTACGGCAGGCGTTGAGCCCGATCCCGGCACTGCGCTCGCCGATTGCTGCGACCCGCTGTCGTGCACAATCGGCATTGCTCCTGAAGTCACCGCTCCGGTGCGACCAGTATCGGTATCCCGCTTCAGCCGCTGCAGATCGGTGCGCATATCGGCTGCGTGCTGGTAGCGCAGGTTGCGATCTTTCTCAAGCGCTTTGCTGATGATGTCTTCCAGCTTGGCCGGCAGTTGAGAATTCAGACGCACCGGGGTGGTCGGGACGCGGTTCAGGATGGCGTCGAAAATCTCCGCCGTACTTTCTCCCTGGAACGGCATCTGGCCAGTCGCCATCTCGTAGAGGACAACTCCAAACGAGAAAATATCAGTGCGGGAATCCAGATCTTTGGCGCGCGCCTGCTCGGGCGACATATAGGAAACGGTGCCCACCGCCGATCCCGGACTCGTCAAATTCGGATCGACCGTGTGCGTTACCGTCACTTCCCCCGGTGCAGCCACGCTGGCGGTGATCTTCGCCAGACCGAAATCGAGAATCTTCGCGTGCCCGCGCTTGGTCACGAAAATGTTGGCCGGCTTGATATCGCGGTGCACGATCCCTTCGGAGTGGGCGGCGTCGAGCGCGTCTGCCATCTCAATGGCCAGCGACAAAAACTTCTCCAGCTCCATCGGTCGGCCCAGCAGCAGGTGCTTCAGCGTGGTGCCGTCCAGAGATTCCATGGCGATGAAGGCCTGGCCGTTCTCCTCGCCGATGTCGTAAATAGTGCAGATGTTGGGATGGTTCAAGGCCGACGCGGCCTGCGCTTCGCGCTGGAAGCGGCTCAGGGCCTGGGGATCGCGGGCCACTTCATCCGGCAAAAACTTGAGGGCAACGAAACGATGTAAGCGGGTATCTTCGGCCTTGTAGACGACGCCCATCCCGCCGCCGCCTAATTTTTCGATGATCCTGTAGTGAGAGATGTTCTGGCCGATCATGTGTGCAGTGGCGCTGCCTCGAACTTCGACCCCAGATTGCAGGTGAGCCATCTTAGGGGCCAAGGGAGCTAAAGTCAACGAAAGAGAGGGCAAGAGCTGTGGAGCTTTATCCTTTACTTGGCGTTTTCTCAGCGATCTCTGCGAAATCCTCAGCGCCCTCTGCGTTTAAGCTTTTTTACCGAGGGCGCTGACCATTCGCAGAGTCCGCAGAGAACAGAATCGGCAGCTTTTGAGGCAAAGATTCGTATGAGGGTTCGCTTCAGCCCCCCCTTACTTCACTTCAGACCATCCACCACATACAAATCCGAAAGCACGCGCAGAATCGAGTAGGCATACGCCTTTTGGTCGGCGCTGAAGCGAATACTCACAACGTTCTGCACGCCCGCCGGATCGGAGCGATTTCCTTCCACGGCTCGCGCCGCCTGGTCGCGAGATCGACCCGCGCAATCTTGAGCGGGAGGCCCGGCGATCCTGCCAGTACACCCTTGCCGTCTAGAGAGAAGGCGATGGGGAATTCGTCTGCGCCGACCGTGATATTCAGAAAAGGATGCGGGCAGGATCTTGATCGCCACATCGCGGTTCAACCGCGTGTCACGGGCGCGATACACTTCGCCCATGCCGCCGCCGATCGCCGATTGAATTTCGTAAGGCCCCAGCTTCGTTCCAGAGGTGCGTGCCATCGGTGCGCGCATCATATTCCATGCGCCGCCGATATGGCCGCTTATCCACAGGAGGTTGTGACATCTGTCACTGACTTCCACTCTGTCCCGGGAATACGCTGATCCGTTTCCCGGTTTCCCTCCGAGCAGATGATTGGCTGAGGTCGTTCCCTTGTACTGGAGAACTGTTCTCTGTCTGCTCGCCCTGTCGCTGTTAATCCCGGCGCACCCAGCTTTGGTTGGCCAGAGCGCTGCAGTTCATCCCGCTCCCCTCCCGGCGCGCGAGCCCGTTGATTTCACGCCGGAGTACATACCGGTACCTTCCCCCATCTTCCCAAGTCCTCCGGCCAGGCTGCCGACGCCCGTGAGTTTTCCCGGCGTCGCCCGCGCCGCCGGAATGATTTTCTCGGGCACGGTGAGGAGCGTGCAGCGCAGGCCCGCGACTCTCGGGTCGGCCGTGGAAACCGTAGACGTTACGTTTCATGTCGACACTGCGATTCGCGGCGCGACTTCCGGCGAAGACTTGACCATCTCGCAGTGGATTGGCCTGTGGACGAGCGGGCAACGCTATCGCGTCGGCCAACGCGTTCTTTTGTTTCTCTATCCGCCCAGCAAGCTTGGCCTGACCAGTTCTGTAGCCGGACCGTTGGGACGTTTCGACGTGGATCCGTGGGGCCGTGTCTTGCTTTCCGCCCACCATCTTGCTGCGTTTCGAACCGATCCCGTCCTTGGTGGGAAGCCGCGTGTTCGTGTCAGCGACTTCGCCTTGGCGGTGCGGAAGGCCGGTGAGGAGGAATGGGCCGAACCGAGGTGACCATGAACACTAGGACGGCATCCACGATCCGCTCGTTCCTCCTCAGGCTGGCCTGCGGCGCGGCGGTGGTTCTCGCCTCGGCTCTGTTGTGTCGCGCTGGCGGTCCGAAAAATGTCGCCGGAAGCAGCTACTTCGACCCAAGCGTTGCCGGTCAACCGCTCGTCTGGCCGCAGGGTAATGTCACATATTTCACCGATCAGGGAGATCTCAGCCCCATCCTGCCCAATGCCTCGGCCAACAGCACTGTCGCTGCCGCGTTCAGCCAGTGGACCGCGGTTCCGACCGCAGCCTTGGCAGCATCCAGCGGCGGCCAGCTCGCCGAGGACGTTAATGGCAGCAATGTCACACTTAATTCCGATGGAACCATCTCGATGCCGGCCGACATCCAGTTAACCGCCACTGCCAAGCCCATCGGCGTGGTTTACGATTACGACGGCTCAGTCACCGACGCCCTGATTGGAGCCGGCGCCGGCGGCTCGGGACAATGCTTTTCCAATGCCGTCTTCGGGGGCGCCGACAATTTCGGAACCCTTGCCACCTATCAGCACGCTCTCATCGTGATCAATGGCCAGTGCGTGCTGCAGTCTTCGCAACTCACCGACGTCGAGTACCGCCTGGTGCGCGTGATCGGCGGCGTCCTCGGCGTGGGATGGTCGCAGCTCAATCTCAACGTGCAGACTGGCAGCCCCGCTCCTACGTCCGACGACTATGCCGGATTTCCGGTCATGCATTTTTCCGACTCCTGGGGCTGTGTGCCCATTACGGTTTGCTATCCGAATCCATATCAGTTATCCATGGACGATCAGGCCGCGATCTCGCGGCTTTATCCGGTCACCGCTCAGAATCAGGCAAGCTTCCCAGGCAAGCAGGTCTTCTCCTCTTCGACGGCGCGCATTCACGGCTCGGTCTACTTTACCGATGATCACGGGGCCGCGACGCAGCCCATGCAGGGCGTGAACGTGGTCGCGCGCTGGATCAATCCGCAGACCGGTCAGCCATCGCGAAGGTATGCCGCCAGCTCGGTTTCCGGTTTTCTGTTTACCGGCAACGAAGGCAATCCCATCACCGGGCTCGACGACTCTGCCGGAGACCCTTTCCAGGATTGGGGATCGCAGAGCCAAACGCTGCAAGGCTTTTTCGATCTTGCAGGCCTTCAACTTCCGAGCGGCGGTAGCGCCCAGTATCAACTGACTGTCGAAGCTATTGATCCCCAATGGTCGCCAGGCGTTGGACCATATTCACCGGGCCCGGTCTCACCATCTGGCTCGGCGCAGACGATTACGGTCACGGTTTCCGCGGGGAGCGATGTGCAGGAGAACATTCTCATGACGGGTAGCGCGCAACCAATGCCGCAAGCCGCATCCTCGTGGAGTTCTCCGGCGAATTTACCTCCGGGCAGCGACTGGATTTCGGCTCTCGGCACCTACGATGATGTAGCCTACTTCCTGCTGCCTGCACAATCCAACCGAACATTCTCCGTTGCAGTAACGGCGCTTGACGAGTCCGGCCGGGCTACCCTGCTCAAGGCCCAGCCGGTCATCGGAGTGTGGGGCGCGTCCGATCCGCAAGGCACGGCACCGGGCGCCTTTACGCCTTCCCCGTTCAATCAACTCACCGCCGGCATGACGCGGCTGGATGCGCAAGTCTTGTCCTCCGGCAATCTCATCGTCGGCATCTCCGACATTCGCGGCGACGGTCGCCCCGACTATCGCTATCACGCTCAAGTACTCTATGCCGATACCGTTTCGCCTGCGCGCATCGGGGTCAGCGGGGGCGTAATCAAGGTACAGGGAACCGGTTTCGCGCCCGGATTCACCAGCACGATCGGCAATGTGGCGGCATCGCAGCTCGCCGTTAGTGCCGGGCAAATGATTCTGTCCGCACCCGCTTCCCCCGACGGACCGCAAGATATCACCATCACCGATCCCGTAAGTGGGGCCTCCACGACCATGATCGGCGCTCTGACCTATGGCGCCGCGGCCACCGACAACATTGTCTTGCTATACGGACTCAATCCGTCAACGCCGGTGGGCACGCAAGCGACAAATCCGGTGAGCGTCCGCGTGCTCGCCGCCGATGGTATCACTCCTGTCAGCGGTGCCACGATCGGATGGAGCGCCAACAACGGGCTGCAACTCTCGGCGTGTGGCGGCGCGTCGTCATGCTCCGTCACCAGCGATCAGAACGGAGACGCCATAACCTGGCTCACGCCCGGCGCGCCCGCATTGGCCATTCTCACCGCGACTCTCGCACCCGGCGTTTACAGCCCGGCGAAATCGGTCACTACGTCGCTCAACGCCACCGAGTCGTCCTCCGATATTGGAGTTTCCACGCCCTATCTTTGGATCTCCCAGGGAGCCACCCTCGGCATTCCGCTGACCGCGCGCGTGCTCAGCAACGGCATCCCGCGAAGCGGCGCGCAGGTGAATTTCACGATCGTGAGCGGCGCCGGAACGTTGAGCAGCGGCAGCGCGCAAACCAACTCCACCGGATATGCCACCGTCACGCTCACCATCACCCAATTCTCGGCGCTGACACAAGTGAGCGTCTGCGTGGCTCCCGGAAATGTTCCTTGCGCCGTGGTTTATGCCAACCCCGTTCCGCTAGCACAACAGAATCTGCAGCCCATCTCGGGCGGCGGACAGGTTTCCACCGGGCCGGCATTGCAGCCGATAGTGGTGCGCGTCACCGATTCCGCATCGCCGCCCAATTCAGTGGTGGGCGCGCCCGTCGCATTTCTGGCCACCATCTTGCGCCCGGGTGGGACGGATCCGACGAATGGGGGTGGAGAAACGGACTCCGGAAATCCCGCGATGCCGGTGATTCTGCATGTAAGCCAGGCCAGCGGTGTGAGCGATGTCCACGGACTGGCCAGCATCACGCCGTCCGGCGCGGGATTCAGTCCTCCGGTCGAAGTGGATGTCATGGTTTCGGCAGGAGCAAGCGCGCGGCTGGATTTTCCGCTGTTCGTGCTCCCGGCGCCATCCAGCAACGAAGCGTCTGACGTTCCTGCCTCACCGCACCCAATTCGCGCTCCGTTAAGCGAAGAGAGGTAATCGCGCGGGAGACAGGTCTAAGTGGGAACAGCGCCAAGCCTATCCCGAATAACCAGTCCGCAGCGTATGCGAATACCTGGCTAGCAGGCCTGACTTCTGGTGACGGTGCGTCGTCCCCTGTGACCCCTGTGGTGGAGGGGCATTCCCCTTCGTGTACCTTCGTGTCCTTGGTGGTCAAGATTTTTGGGTTTTCCACAGCCACCCCGAAAGAAATCGAATTCCTGTGACGAACGACCTTTACTCACGATCCAGCGGAAACGCAAACTACTCCCATGCGCGTAATCGCTCCCAACCAGAGCATCTCGGCCAGCCCACCCATCGGCCTCAGAGGCCAATGGGTTCGGAATGTATGGCAGCCAACATCGTTGGAATCAATAGCTTGCGAGCCACCCTTGCATCGAGCGAGTGGCAACTTACAGAAAACAAGGACTTTGTCAGAGCGATCAAAAGAACGCCGAGATCATCGCTCAGCTAACTTATTGTGTTTCAATATTTTACCTATAAAGCCCTTATACGCAAGGATTTACGAGCCAGAACCCCATCCGGAATCCCGTAACATTAACAAAACAAGGATTTTGCGAGATCGACGTCAAAAAAATATTCCGCGGCCATACCGCGACCCGTTACTTCGTCCAGCGGTCCACCCAATCGTTGACCGTCTTGTACCAGAGCTCGGAGTTCTGCGGCTTCAGCACCCAGTGGCCTTCGTCGGGAAAGTAGAGCATCTTCGAGGGCACGCCTTCCATCTGCAGCGTGGTGAACAGCTGGAAGCCCTCGCTCACGTCGAGGCGGTAGTCGCGCTGGCCGTGGATGACCAGCATCGGCGTCTTGAAATTCTTGGCGTACTGGTGCGGCGACCACTTCTCATACATCGCGCGATTGTCGTAGGGCGTACCTTTGAACTCCCAGTCGTTGAACCAGAGTTCTTCGGTCGTGCCCCACGCCGACTCGGCGTTGAACATGCCATCGTGGGTCACGATGCATTTGAAACGGTCGGTGTGGCCGAGGATCCAATTGGTCATGTATCCGCCGTAGCTGGCGCCGAGCGCGCACTCGCGATTCTTATCGATGAACGGATACGTCTGCTCGGCGTAGTCGAGGCCCTTCATCAGGTCTTCATACGGAGCGCCGCCCCAGTCCCCGTTGATGGCGTCGATGAACTTCTGCCCGTAGCCGGTCGAGCCGTGGAAGTTGATCATGATGACCACGTACCCGTTAGCCGCAAACAGCTCGGGGTTCCAGCGATAAGACCAGTCATCTCCCCAAGCCCCCTGCGGCCCGCCGTGGATGAGAAACTTCACGGGATATTTCTTCGAAGCATCAAAGTTCGGCGGCTTAACCAGAAAGCCCTCGACCTTGTCGCCGTGCGCGCCGGGAAACCAGAAGGATTCGAGCGGGGACATGTCGATTTGGGAAAGGAGGCTGTCGTTGAGGTGCGTGAGTTGTGTCGCAGCTTTTTCCGGCGGCGGACTGGTGCGATCACTCAGTCGGGTCAGATGCATCGCGTAAATCTCTGTGGGAGCTTGGAGCGACATCCCGTCCACAAGTACAAGGTCCGTGCTCACCGGAGTTGGCGAATCGAAGAATCCTTTCGCGACGTAGAGAATCAGTTCTTTTCCAGGCTCTCGCAGAGTCCCCGGTCCCGATGCCCCCTGCTTGTAATCGAACGGCAATATCCATGCGAGCGGAGATTCGCCCGCTTCTTCCATCGTGAACAAGAGCCCTCTGGAATTGGGAAGCCAGCTGAACGAGCCCACCCACCGGTCGATGTTCTCCGTGAGATTCTTCTTCTCGCCGGTCTTGCGGTCGTAGAGCATCAGGCGGAAGCGGTCGCTCTCGTATCCCGGACGCTGCTGGGCGCGGTAGGCGATGTAGCGGCCATCGGGAGAATAGAGCGGCGACGAGTCGCTGGCGGGATTGTCGGCGGTGATGTTCTTGGTCTTCGCCAAAACCTGGGCGGACGAGGCGTCCGCCCCTACATTGACCGGGACGATCCACAGATCGTTGTTGGTCGAAGCCGCCGGATTCTTGTCGTGATTCGACGTGTAGCAAATCTCCTGCCCATCGGGCGAGAAGGCATAGTCATCCTGCCCGCCAAGCGAGAACACGGGAGCATCGTAGTCGCCGGGCGTGAGATCGCGTGCACTTGTCATGACGTCAGTCGCTTCGCCTCCCAGCTGCGCTCCGAAGGTCCCTGCGTTGACGTCCGCCACGAAGATGTGACTGCGCTTGCCTTCCTTGTAAGCATTCCAATGGCGATAGAGCAGATGATCGAAGATCTGCGCTTTTACTTTCGACTGCTCCGCTTCTCTCAGCTTGTTCCTATTACAAGCGGCTTCTGCTTCAGGCGTCCCATCGCACTCGGGATAAACGTCGGAAGTAAACAAAATGTATTTCCCGTCCGGTGACCAAAGCTCGCCACTGGCTTCCGTGGGGAAGTAGGTGAGCTGATGTCTGCGGGCTGCAGAACCGACGACTCTGTCGAAATCTGCGATCCAGACTTGTGAGCCGGATTTCTTCGTCGACAAAAACGCAAACCGGGTGCCGTCAGGGGCCCAGCGCGGGCGGTCTCCGTCCTGATCGCCGATGATTTCTTTTTCTTGACCTCCCGCCAAGGGCACGATCCAGATGTGCGGCGTCTTCGTGTTGGCTGCCAGATCGACGTCGGTCACGCTGAAGATCACCCACTTGCCGTCGGGCGAGACTTGCGGATCGCCGACGCGCTTCAGCTTCATCATGTCGTCAAAAGTGAAAGGATGCTTGGCCTGGGAGACAGTGGGAATTGCGAACGCAAGAATGAGAAGAGAGAGAAAAGTACGGCGCATGAAGTACCTCCTGCCGCAAACGGATGAGTGTAGCAGGAGCGGGTTTTGGCCGCTAGCTGCGAACTCGAACCGCTCCCGATCGTTTGTCATCCTGAGCCGCAGCTTTTGGCTGGGATCGCTGAGAAGTCTGCGCGAGCGCTGCGAGCCTTGAATTACGCTTTTGGTCTTTCTCCGAAGATGGCGGTGCCTACGCGCACGCTGGTCGAACCTTCTTCGATGGCCACTTCGAAATCGTGCGACATGCCCATCGAGAGAACGTCCATGCGCACGGATGGAAGCTTGCGCGCGGCGGTCGCGTCGCGTAGTTCACGTAACCGACGGAAGTACGGGCGCGCGTCCTCCGGGTCATCGGTGAACGGCGGCACCGTCATGAGCCCGCGAAATTCCAGGGCTTCGAGCCGTGGTGCGGCCAGCAGCAGGACTTCCCACTCCGGCGACTGCGGCGCGACGCCGCTCTTCGCCGCCTCACCGCCGATGTTGACCTCGATCAGCACGGGCAGTCTTCGATTCAGTTTTCGTGCGGCGGCATCGAGTTTCTCCGCAAGCTTCACCGAATCGACCGAGTCCACAGCGGCGAACAACTCGACTGCTTTGGCGGCTTTGTTCGTCTGCAGATGTCCGATCATGTGCCATTCGGCCGTTTGGAGATCGGCAAGGGCTGCTGCTTTTCCATCAAACTCCTGCACGCGGTTTTCGCCGAACAGGCGCAGTCCCACCGTGTAGGCTTCGCGAATTCGTTCCGGGGGATGCGTTTTCGTGACCGCCATCAAGGTGACTTCCGACTGGCCTCGGCCGGAACGCTTGGCGGCGGCGGCGATCTGTTCTTGCAGGGCGGCAATATTTTCGCGGACTGACATAAAGGCTATGACCACAAAGGACGCTAAGGTTCACGAAGGAATTCTTCTGTCCTTCGTTGATTTCCAATCCTCTCCTCGTTTTTCAGCCTACATGATCGCTGTCGGCGGGGCGGGTTCGTCGGGGCTGCCGGCGTTGGCCAAAGGCACACGGATCATCACCGCGACTAGCACAACCAGTGCGGCGACCGCGGCCCAGATGGGAGGTGTCCAGTGCACGAGGGTTACGTCTTTGCCGTAACCGACCAGGCCGGCGATGACCAGACCGCATAAGGCTTCGCCGGCGATCAGACCGGAAGCGGTCAGCACACCGGCGTTATCGACGCGCGCTTTTTGCGCGTCGTTGAAGCCGCGGCGATTGCGTAGGCTATCGGTCATCCAGCGGATGATGCCGCCCACAAAAATCGCGAATGTCGTTCCCAGGGGCAGATACATTCCCACCGAAAACAGCATGACACTTTTGACTTCAATCATGATCATGGCGAGGCCGAGGAGAATGCCGACGACCACAAGCGGCCATGCCATGTCACCGCCGACAATGCCTTTGGAGAGCATGGCCATCAACCCCGCCTGCGGCGCGGATAGCGCCGGACTACCGAAGTGATATGCCTTGTCGAGTATGGCCAGCGGAAAAAACAAGACCAGGGAGGCGACGACGATCCCGAACAAGTCGCCGATCTGCATTTTTGACGGCGTGCCGCCGAGGATATGTCCTACTTTCAAATCCTGCAGCATCTCTCCGGCAACCGCCGAGGATACGCAGATGACAGCCGCCACGCCGAGCACGGCGGCCACGCCGCCGGTGCCGGAAACGCCTAGAGCCACCATCAGCAGCGCCGCGATCACCAGGGTGCACAGCGTGAGTCCCGAGACCGGGTTGTTGGAAGATCCGATCATGCCGACGAGGTTGCCGGAGACGGCGGCGAAGAAAAATCCGATGACGATCATCACGCCCGCGGCCACTAGAGAGCCCGCAATGATCTTGGAGGTGGAAAGATTTCCGGCGCCGCTGATGAAGTAGTAATACAGCACCAACATGGCGACGAAGACGACGGCGATTCCGGCAAAAATGGCTTTGGCCGGAAGATCGCGCTCGGTGCGGTTGGTGGCGGCATGGGCGGCCGCCGACTTCTTGAGATCGGAGACCGCGCGTCCCATGCCCACCGCAAGTTGTTTGCGCATCTTGAACAGCGTGTACGTTGCGCCCACCAACATGCCGCCCACGGCAATCGGACGCACGACCGAGTAGTAGATAGCTCCGGCGAGCAGCGGCCACGCGAGGCTTTGCCCGGCGGGCTGTGCGGCCTGAATGTATGGACCGATGGTGAAGGTCAGGAGCGGAACCAGCAGGCCCCAAGCGAGCAGGCCTCCGGCAAAATTCAAAGCGGCCAGGCGCGGACCGATAATGTAGCCGACTCCGAGATAGGCGGGGCTTATGTCGGGGGCGGTAAATAACGTGCTGCCGCCGGTGATGGTCGTGGCCACGTTGGGATTGGTGCTGGTGCGGAGGAGAAGTTTCTTGCCCAGGGCGCTGATGCGGACGGGGAAGGTATTGTTGGGCGAAAACACATTCACGGCGCCGAGCAGAAACATGAAGGCGCCGAATCCCATGTTGGCAAACAGAATTTTTGCGGCTTTCGCGCCTTGCTGTCCGGCTTTATGAATCTCGGAGGCTGCGACCGATTCCGGGTAGGGGAGCTCGGGATCCTCGACCATCACGCGGCGCAGCAAGGTCACAAAGAGGATGCCGAGAGTGCCTCCGATCATCATCAGGGCGACGGCTTTCCAATACTGATCATGGGTCAAGCCCGGCCAGAGTCCGGCCATGACAAAGGCGGGAATGGTGAACACGGCGCCCGCGGCGACCGACTCGCCGATCGAGCCGACCGTTCGGGCAATGTTTTCTTCGAGCAGGGAGCCCTTCATGAGCCGGAGCAGGGCCATACCGATCACAGCCGCGGGATAAGTAGCGGCGATGGTCATCCCGGCCTTCAATCCCAGGTAGGCGTTCGCTGATCCAAGGATCGCGGTCATAACCAGCCCGATCAGCAAGGCGCGGAAGGTGAACTCCTTCATCTCCATGGTTTCTGGAACGTAGGGAGTGTGCTTTTTGGTGGGCAGATCGGTGACGGGACTGCTCATAAAAGGATCCTTTTGATAGCTTGGGATAGAACGCGATTCGCCGGCGATGATTGGGTGCGTAGAGTTGAAAACATGAGAACGGCGCACGTTAGCACGGGGCAAGCCCACATGACAAGTGCGGTAGATTCAGTCTAGCGCAGGGCGAGAGCGGGCAGACAGGCTAACTTTGGAAGGGCACGCTGACGGGCACGAAGGCAGAATCCGGTCGAGAATCGCTACGCCGACTTTTTCTCCTGGCTCCGGTCGCCCGATCCGAGTTTCACTTGTTCTTCCAGAGCCTGATTGAGTTCCCGCAGCAGTTCGGCCATTTTTCTCGAGTCGAATTCGTGCGAAACCTCCTCGGCAATCACGCGCCAAGGCCTAACTGCTTTGGATGGAGGATAGTCTGACATAACCCGCCCGCTCCTTTCCTCCAAGGATCGTGAATATATCATGAAAGTGATAACGAAAATGTTAATAAGGGGGGGGATTCGTGTATCCTGATGCGAAGCAAAATGGGGTTGCCGGGTGGAGTTGACAGTGCCCGCAGCATACGCAAGGTTTACTCGTGCGTAGTTCAGCTTCACCCCACCCCAATGTTAAAATAATGGCAAACGGTAATCCGCCCTTCGTTTGTCTGTGATCTTCCGCGAGGTAAAAATGTATGAAGGACTCCTCCGATTCTCTTTTCTCTCAAGTTTATCGTTGCCGCGATTGTGGCAGTGAACTCGGTTTCCGCTCCCGGCGGCGCACTTTCAGCGAACGTTTCATCTTGCCGCTGTTTCTGTTGCAACCGGTGCGCTGTGGAGAGTGCTTCCGCCGGGATTACCGGCTGATTTTTACACCGGTACGCCCACGGCTGTCGGAGACTGTCCGGCCCATGCCTGCGAAGCCGGTCGCGCCGCCCAATCGGCACGTTGCCTAGCAGGCTGCTGGCCGCTATACTTTAATGAGTAGAAAAGTTGGACCGCTTCGTCCGCAAAGCATGAGGAGGCCGTCTTCAGCAGTAGTGAGGACCGAATCCGGGCTAGTCAAGCCGCAATTGCAGTAGCTGGGCCTCCTGTTGTTTGCGGCAGGGCATCGTCGGGCTCTGGGCAATCCTGGATAAGCCACGGCGTTCATAGTCTGTTCTCGGTTCTGTTTCCTTCCGACTGCCGCATCTGCGGCTTTCCGTTACTGAATGTCTCGCGCCTTCCGGTATGCCCGGAATGTTTGGCTGGCATTCATTCCATCGGCGGCAAGGTGTGCTCGATTTGCGGCGAGCGCGTACTTTCGTCTTACGCCGAGCCGGATGACGACGGCCTGCGGAGATGCCCGATCTGCCGCCGAATCGACCGCCCCTTCGAACGCGCGGTTGCCTACGGGAGTTATGAGGGCGCGCTCCGAGAACTGATCCATCTGCTGAAGTACAACGGCGTGCGTCCGGCTGCCAGGGTGCTGGGACGAATGCTGGCGGAGTCCGTGGCCGGCCTGGAACCGGCATTTGAACAGGAGACGGTCCTGGTCATCCCCGTACCGCTGTTCAAAGTGAAGCAGCGGCAGCGGGAATTCAATCAGGCGGAACTGATCGCACGGGCGGCATTGCAGCTTTTGGGCCCACGTTTCCGGCTGGGCGCAGATATTTTGCAGCGTACGCGGAATACCCATTCACAAATCGGTCTGACCAGCCACCAGCGGCGGGAAAATCTGCTGGGCGCATTCGCGGTGGCGCGTGCCCAGGAAGTCACTGGGCGGGAGGTGCTTCTCGTGGATGATGTCTATACCACGGGAACAACGGTGACCGAATGCGCACGAGTGCTGCGGAAAGCTGGCGCATCGAGGGTATGGGTGGCGACCGCGGCGCGAACCCTGAAATTGGCATCTAA
>Ga0187805_10000316_pt1 | contig 15384 bp, 12 predicted proteins | sample NC_wetland_sal_i_6_FD_132965 | JGI IMG/M metagenome (GOLD analysis project Ga0187805, IMG submission 132965) | Wetland sediment microbial communities from Neuse River Estuary, North Carolina, USA - Control_5 | ecosystem: Environmental > Aquatic > Freshwater > Wetlands > Sediment | place: USA...
GACGTGGCTGGCGCACGCTGGCCTTCGAGGCACACCAGATGACGGTCGAGCAGCACTCGGCCCTGACGGCGCTGCCGGACACGCCCAGGCTGGTGCCGCTCGGGCGCGTCGTCGAGAGCCTGCGGATGATCAAGGACGAGACTGAGATCGGCTTGCTGGCCACGGCGTGCGCGATAACCGACCAGGCTTTCGCCGCGGTGCTCGGCGCGATCGAACCAGGCCGAACCGAGCGCGAGCTCGCTGTGCTGATCGAGCGGGCCATGGTTGATCTGGGTGCCGGAGGTGTTGCCTTCGACACCATCGTGGCCAGCGGTCCCAACGGCGCGATCCCGCATCATTCGCCGGGCAGCCGCAGGCTCGAGCGCGGCGACCTGATCACCGTGGACTGCGGCGCCCGGCACGGCGGCTACCACGCGGACATGACCAGGACGGTGGCGCTCGGGCCGGTGGCGGCGTGGCAGCACGAGATCTACGACCTAGTCGCGGCAGCGCAGGCGGCCGGGGTCGCGGCCGCCAGGGTCGGCGCCGAGGTGGCCGACGTGGACGCGGCCGCGCGTGACATCATCAGCACGGCCGGGCATGCCGAGCATTTCGGGCATGGCTTGGGCCACGGCGTGGGCCTGGAGGTGCACGAAGCGCCGATGATGGGACCTGGCCGGACAGGTAGACTCGCTGACAGGGTTTCCGTCACCGTCGAGCCTGGGGTCTACCTGCCTGGCAAGGGCGGTGTCAGGATCGAGGACACGCTCGTGATCCGAGCGGCGGGACCCGAGACGCTCATCACGACCACCAGGGACTTGCTCGTGCTGTGACGCCAGCACGGTGGTCCCGGACGCATGCGGGAGACACTAAGCCGTGGCCACCACCAACGACCTGAAGAACGGCATGACGCTGAGCATCGACGGCGCGCTCTGGAGCGTGGTGGACTTCCAGCACGTCAAGCCCGGGAAGGGCGGCGCATTCGTGCGCACCAAGCTGAAGAACGTGCTGTCCGGCAAGGTCGTGGACAGGACGTTCAACGCCGGCGTGCGGGTGGAAGTCGCCACCGTCGACAAGCGCGAGATGCAGTACCTGTACCGGGAAGGCGACGACTTCGTCTTCATGGACACCACCGACTACGACCAGCCGCACATCCCGGCGGCGGTCGTCGGTGACGCAGCCAATTACCTGCTCGAAGAGCAGATGGTCACGATCGCTTTCAACAACGGCACTCCGCTGTACATCGAGTTGCCGGCCGCAGTTGAGCTGACCGTCCAGCACACCGATCCTGGCCTGCAGGGCGACCGATCGACTGGCGGCACCAAGCCAGCCACCCTGGAGACCGGTGCGCAGATTCAGGTGCCGCTGTTCATCACCACCGGCGAGAAGGTCAGGGTCGACACGCGCACTGGCGACTATCTCGGCCGGGCCTGATCGCCGCGCCCGCATGGCAGCTCGCAGCAAGGCCCGCAAGCGGGCACTGGACATCTTGTTCGAGGCAGATGTGCGCGGTGAGCCAGTGCTTGACCTGCTGGCGGAGCGCGTCGCGGCGGCCGACCCCCCGGTGGTTGCCTACGCCGCCGAACTGGTGCGCGGCGTGCAGGAACACGCTGACCAGATCGACGATCTGCTGGCTGCGCACGCCCAGGGCTGGACACTGGACCGGATGCCTGCCGTAGACCGGAACATCCTCCGGATCGGGGCGTACGAGCTGATGTGGCGCGATGATGTGCCCGATGCGGTAGCCATCAGCGAGGCGGTGGTGCTGGCCGGCACTCTGTCCACCGACGACTCGCCCGGCTTCGTGAACGGCCTGCTTGGCGGCCTCCTAGAGGTCAAGAGCGGGCAGCGGCTGGCCGAGCCGAACCCGCCGCCGAAATGACGCAGCCGGGCACCGGTGCTCGTCTCGTGCCCGTCCAGAGCGACGCCGCGGCCAGGTGCGCCGCGGCCAGGAATGTCGGCGCCAGCCGCTACAGTCAGGCTGAGAGCAGCTGCACGGCCAGCTAGCGGGTGGCACGGTGGCGGGTGGCACGGTGGCGGGTGACAGATGAGCGGACCCGTGGACGACTCCGGCTGCCACATCCTGCACGTCGACATGGACGCCTTCTATGCCAGCGTGGAGGTCAGGGACCGGCCCGAGCTGGCCGGGAAACCGGTGATCGTCGGCGGGCTCGCCGGCCGCAGCGTCGTCCTGTCGGCCACCTACCAGGCGCGTGTCTTCGGGGTGCGCTCGGCGATGCCGATGGCCCGGGCCCGTCGGCTATGCCCCCAGGCGACGCTGATACCACCCCGGCACGGTCTATACGGCGCGGTGTCGAAAGAGGTTATGGCGATCTTCCGGGGCGTGACCCCGCTCGTGCAGCCGCTGTCGCTGGATGAGGCGTTCCTGGACGTGTCCGGGGCGACCAGGCTGCTCGGCTCGCCCGCCAGCATCGGGCAGCTGATCAGAGCGCGCGTGGCTGAGCAGCAGCAGATCACATGCTCGGTCGGAGTGGCGACGAACAAGTTCCTGGCCAAGCTCGCGTCCGTGCAGTGCAAGCCAGACGGGCTGCTGGTCATCCCGGCCGGCGCGGCGCTCGAGTTTCTGCACCCGCTGCCGGTGTCGGCCCTGTGGGGCGTCGGCGATAAGACACGGCTGGTCCTCGCCCGGCTCGGGCTGCGCACCGTCGGCGACATCGCCGCCACCCCGCTCGCCGCGCTCGAGCGAGACGTCGGCAGGGCTGCGGCCGCGCACCTGCACGCGCTCGCGAGCGGGCAGGACGACCGGGCGGTCGAGTCATCCGTGCGGGAGAAGAGCGTCGGCGCAGAGGAGACATTCGAGGTCGACGTTGCCGACCCGGCGGTTGTGCGACGGGAGTTGCTGCGGCTGTCCCGGCGGACCGCCCGGGCGCTGCGATCGTCCGGCCTGGCTGGCCGGACGATCAGCATCAAGCTTCGTAAATCTGACTTTGCGACCATAACGCGGTCCAGGACGCTGCCGGAGGCCGCCTGTGAGACGCAGCAGATCTATGCCACCGCGTGCGCCCTCTACGCTGCCTCCGGGCTGAGCGCGCAGACCCGGATCCGGCTGGTCGGGGTCCGCGTGGCCGGCCTGGTGCCGGCGGCGTCCGCAGCTACGCAGCTGGCACTGGGGGAGCGCACCTCCTCATGGCGCGAGGCGGAATCCGCACTGGACCGCATTTCCGGGAGATTCGGCCCCGACGCGGTGCGGCCCGCTACCCTCATCGACCGTGCCCGGCCGGGCATACCGGCTGTTACCGAGCGTAACTAGGACACACCTGATTGGTCCGTACAGCCGTGTACCCTTCCACAGGGCGCCCCGGCGCTCGTATTCTGGGCGTAAAGCAAGGCCATGGTGCGGAGAGCATTCGGCCAGGTTAATGGGAGGCGCAGTGCCGCTCTCTGAGCACGAGCAGCGCCAGCTCGAGCAGATTGAGCAGGCGCTCTATGCCGATCATCCGCGGCTCGCCCGGGCAATGCGCGCTAAAGACCCCAGGGTGCACTACCGCCGCAGGGTACTGCAGGCTTCCCTCGGGTTCTTGATCGGCGCGGGCATGCTCGTGGCCGGCCTCTTCCTGAAGTACCCCTGGCTGTCCGCCGCTGGCTTCGTGGTCATGCTGCTCAGTGGCATCTGGGCCATCGCGAGCTACCGCCGGATGGCGGCGACGGTGCTGGCAGACCGCAAGCGGCGGCGCAGATCAGCGAAGGCGGCGAAGTCTGCCGCTGGCTCTGGATTGATGGAGCGCCTCGAAGAGCGATGGCGCCGTCGCCAGGAAGGCAACAGCCGGTAGCAGCGGCACCGGCGGCCGGCTCGGCCGGGCCGGGTCCAGGTCTGGGCAGGTTATCGGGCTCAGTTCTCGCCGCGGCGCAGCTGGCGCCGCAGGGCTGGCCAGGAAGTGTCCAGCCAGCCGAGCATGTCGCCTGCCCGCTGCAACAGGTGCTGAGCTGCTGCCAGCGTCGACGGGGGCAGCAGCTGGGCCCGGATCCGGCGGCTGGTCGGCACCGAGCGGGCGATTGCCCTGCGGACCAGCAGCGCGTCGGCTGGGAGGCCGGTGCCCGGTCGGGCGAGCCTGGCGTACTGGGCTCGCTCGGCAGCCCCGGCGATCCGGCTGAGGGCCAGTGCAGCGGCGGAGTCGAGGCTGGCCTCCCTGACGACGCGCCTCGCCACCGCTCGGGGAGTCTCGCCCGGTCCGCGGCTCAGGCCGTAGTCGGCTAGGTCGTCGGTTAGCTCAAGCCAGGCGGCGCTGGCCGCTCCCGCGTCCGTCGAGGCGGCCAGCCAGCGCCGCCGACGGGTGAGTCGGCGCGCGACCGCAGGGCCGCTCAGCACCACCAGCAGCAGCACCGACAGGCCGATGGCCAGTCCCAAGCCGGCGCCACCGGCAGCTGCCTGACCCGCAACCCCCGCGCCCCCGCGCAAGAACCGGTTGAGGCCGCCGGCGTTTTTTGCAGCCTGTCCGGCGGCCGCGGATCCGCGCGCCCCGCTAGCCGTCCCGGCTGCCGGGGCCTTCGAAGCGCTGCGGCCTGGGGAGGCTGCGTACGCGGGCGCGGTCGCCGTGCCCTGCCCACGTCCGCCGTGCGGGGTCGGCTCAAACCGAAGCCAGCCCACGCTGGGAAAATAGAGTTCGGGCCAGGCGTGCGTGTCGGCGGTCGTCACCTTCCAGGTGCCGTTTCGACCAGGCGAGCCGCCGGTGTAGCCGACCGCAATCCGGGACGGGATGCCGACCAGCCTGGCCAGCACCGCGAATGCCCATGCAAACTGCTGGCAATAGCCCCGGTGGTCGGTGGTCAGGAACGTCACCAGCCAGTGCGAGGCAGGCAGGTTCGGGTTGAGGGTGTAGCTGAAGCTGCCGGACTGGAACCAGGCCTGCAGGTCCGCCGCCGCCTGCAGCGGGGTCGCCGCGCCGGCGGTGTGCTGACGCGCGATCGCCGCCAGGCGCGAGACATCCGGGCCGGTATAGGCGCCGTACTCGGTCAGGATCGAAGTCGGGCTGCCGCCTAGCGCGGTAGCGCTGTTGATGTTGGCCGGCGTGGGGTCGGCCTCCCGGCTGGTGACTGTGTACCGCATGCCGGCTAGCGGCTCGGCGGGGTTATAGAGCATGAGCGAACCTGATAGCTCCGCCCAGCCGGGGGTCTCGGCCCGCAGCCTTACCGGCGCATACGGCACCGGCAAGAAGCCCTCCAGGCCGGCCGCCTGCGACTGGTCCCTCGCGAGCGTGACCGTGGTGGTGACGGTGGCGGCGGGAGTGCTGGCCAGCTGGCCCGATGGGCCATACGGCAGTTGGGAGCCAGGCGCTCGCTGGTCCGCGAGGCGGCCATTGAACTGCGCCAGCCATGCGTCCTGACGACCGTTGTAGTTCAGCACGAAGAGCTGGAAGTACTGCTGGGACGGGACAGCAGCGGTCGTCGTGTAGGTCAGGACCGGCTGTGGTGTTCTCTCCTGCAGGGCGCGCTGCACCCCGAGCATTGCGTCGAGAGTGCCGCCGCCCACACCCGCGCCCGCAACGGAGGAGGAGGCGGAGCCCGTGCCCGTCGTGCCGAAGACGTCGTGAGTACGCACGACCGGCAGCACCACCGGGACGAGCACAGCCAGGCACACCGCCGCCAGTCCGATCCGGCGGCCCGAGGCCGCAAGATCCCTTGTGTCCGGCCCGGCGCCGGTCTCGTCGAGCGGCTGGATGTACCGGAACGTGACCAGCCTTCCCCACATCCGCACCCGCTCCCGGCCCGCTGTGGACAGCAGCGTCAGGAAGCCGGTCAAGCCCAGCGCGAAGGTGACCGTCTGCAGCGGGCCGAAGGTCTTGACGGTGCTGGCCACCGGCACGCAGAACAGCACGAGCAGCGGCAGCCCGGCCACGGCGGGCCGCCGCATCCGGACTGCGAGAATGTCGACCATGATCGCGACGAGGCCGATTCCGCCCGCCCCGACCAGGCTCACGGGTCGGGTGTCGGGTACCGGTGGTGAATACCGGAACTCGGCGAAGGCGCTGCTGACCATGCGGCCGAGTTGGGTCACTGAGTCATAGCTCGGGATCACATGGCCGAACGACGGCTTGCTGGCGAAGACCAAGTTCAGGAAGATCAGCAGCGTCGCCAGGTACGCCGCGAGGACGGCGAAGCCGCTCAGCCAGCGGACGCCCGTGGCGCTGGCGGCTGTCGCCGCGACCAGCACTAGCCCGGTGATCAGTAGTGGCCAGGTGTGCCCGAACAGCAGCGGGACGACGGCGATCAGCACGGCTACCGTGGCTATGAGCGCAGATCGGGGTCCTGGCATCCTGGTCGCGAGGCCGGTAGCGGTGACCACGACCACGGCGCCGATCCCGGCGCCGAGCCAGCCATTGCCCGCGAGCACGGCGCTCAGCGAGAACGACGCCAGCACAACGGCGACAGTTGCCGTGATGGGTATGCGCAGGTTCATGCTGGCTGCCCGGTCCCCGCCTCGGCGGCCCGCGCCGACTCGCCGAACGCGGCGTGCGGGCGCGGAAGCGGCGTAGTTGGCGGCACTGACAGCTGTCGCCAGGCGGTCGCGAGCGGCGTACTGGCGGTGAGGACGGCGACCCGCCAGCCGGCTGCGCGCAGGATTGCTTCGGCGGCTGCTGTCTCGCGTGGCCGCCCCGCGCCGGGCCGACCAGCCGGCCGGCGGTCAGCCGGGCTGCCGGACTCCACGGGGCCGGCTGCCTCGGTCTGTGGTGTACCGCTGTCGGCTGCGGCCTGGCCGGCGTCGCTGGCCGTCGGCGCGCTCGCGTCGGTTGCGTGCACTCGCGCGCTCCCGTTGACGGCGAGGTCTGCCGCGCCGCCGGTCGCGGCCGAGCCGTTTGCTGCACTGTTAGCTGCAACACTGCTAGCTGCAGCACTGGCAGCTGCTGCGCTGCCGGTTCCGGCGGTTGCCGTTGCCGCGTCGCTCGCGGCGCTGCCGGCCGGCGTACTGCCGCTCGCGTCCGCCCAGCTGGCGACATCGAGCAGCAGCGCCAGACCCTGGCTGCCCTCGGTACGACAGGCCGCGAGCTGCCGCGCCTCCCCGGCCGGCAGCCGGCCCATGATGGCGATGATCACTCCGCTAGACGTCCTCAGCTCGGAGAACGCGCGGTCCAGGTTGCGCCGCGCGGACGGCCGGGCCACGGCGAGCATGTCCAGAAGCACGTCCTGGAACAGCGGGCCGCCGCGGATCACCTCGCCATCGGAGATGAACTGCCCGGTCAGCCCTTCCTGCACTATGTGCACGCCAACCGACGCGGCCGCGCTCACGGCTGTCTCGAAGGATGAGGCAGTCCCCGAGCCCAGATGCGACATAGACCGGGTGTCGAGCAAGATTGTCGCCCGGTTGCGCCAGCGCTGCTCCTCCCGGCGCACCATCAGCTCGCCATACCGCGCCGTGGATCGCCAGTGCACGCGTCGCAGTTCATCGCCGTCTCGGTACTCGCGCGGGATGACATCGTCCTCGCCCGCGGTGGAGGACAGCCGGGACCGGCCGTCGCCCTCGCCGGCCCAGCTTCGGCTGAGAACGGCCCGCGAGAGCGGAACGACTCGAGGGGTCACCACGAATGGAGTCCGCCCGGATGCCGCCCGGGTGAGTTCCACCAGCCCGAACGAGTCGGTCACCCGCAGCTGGAGCGGTCCGATCTCGAACTTGCCGCGCAGGTCAGACCTGAGCGGGTAGGTGAGCTCGCGCATGCCGCGCCGTTCAATCTTGTCCAGCACGTATCGCGGCCTAGTTCCGAGCGCGTACGGGACGGCGTCCTCGGCAAGCAGCAGCCCGGTCGGTGCCCTGGAGATGTTCTCCAGCCGCAGTGTCACCGTTGCGGTGTGGCCGGTGGGCACCCGCGGCGGGGTGATGAACCGGGCAGTGCTCAGCCGGTACTGGCCGCGGCGTGCAGCCAGCGCGGCGAGCAGCGGCAGCGCCGTGAGCGCGATGCCGACGGACAGCAGGCCTCGTTCCCCGAGGAGATATCCGGTGACCACCGCCACGATCCCTGCGGTCAGGAACGCGATGCCGCGTGTCGTCATCCCGGCGAGCAACGAGGTCCGCATGACGTGTCCTTCCGGCGGCCTTGCCCTGAGTCTAGGTCGCCTACCTGGACGGCAGCGGGAGCCGCCGGATCAGGTTCGCGAGCACCTGATCGGGCAGGCTGCGGCCGACCATGGCCTCGGCGCTCGGCAGCAGGCGATGCGCGAGCACCGGCACCGCCAGCGCTTGGACGTCGTCGGGCAGCACGAAGTCGCGCTCATCGAGCGCGGCGTGCGCGCGGCTCGCCCGCAGCAGGTGCAGCGCGGCCCGCGGTGACGCGCCGAGCCTCAGCTCGGCGGCGTTCCTGGTGGCATTGACCAGGTCGATGATGTACTGCCGGATGGAGCCGGAAACGTGCACCTCGCGGACCGCGGCGACGAGCGCGCGCACATCGCTCGCGTGCGCCACCGGCTTGAGCTCGTCGAGAGGCGAGCTTGAGCCGTGCACGTCGAGCATGGAGAGTTCAGCCGCGCGGTCGGGGTAGCCGATGGCGATTCTGGCCATGAACCTGTCCCGCTGCGCCTCGGGCAGCGGGTATGTGCCCTCCATCTCAACCGGGTTCTGGGTCGCCATCACCATGAACGGCCGGTCGAGCTGGTAGGTGGTGCCGTCGACGGTGACCTGGCGCTCCTCCATCGACTCCAGCAGCGCTGACTGCGTCTTCGGCGACGCCCTGTTGATCTCGTCGCCGAGAACGACATTGGCAAATATCGGCCCAGGCTTGAATTCGAATTGCCGCAATTCCTGGTTGTAGGCGCTCACGCCAGTGATATCGCTGGGCAGCAGGTCCGGGGTGAACTGCACCCGCCGCACCGAGCAGTCGATGGACCTGGCGAGCGCCTTGGCCAGCTGAGTCTTCCCGACGCCCGGCACGTCCTCGATCAGGATGTGGCCCTCGGCCAGCAGTACGGTCAGGGCGAGGCGAACCGCCATCGGCTTGCCGGTGATCACCGTCTGCACGGCCGCGCTCACCTGCTTGGCGACGTGTACGAGCTCTTCTAGCGTTCGGTCGGCCTGCTGGCCGGTGTCCGTAACCACGCGTCCTCCTGGCGGCCATTACCGATTAGCCGTGCGATCAGACAGTACGTCGTCTCGGGTCGGCAGGCGATTCCGCTCCCTGAACGGCCCACGGGTGTATTCCCCAGCCGCACCGTTCTTAGGGCTTCTCGTGCCGACCGACCGCGCTACCGCGTGGGCCGGTTGCGGCATCTGGGCCATGGCTTCTCGTTGACGGTGGGGGATAGTGGAGTACAGTGGTGCCTCGTGGGGCTGAAAGAGCTCCAGTGGGGCTCAATGTGGTGGACGTGGGGAGGTGCGGCGGATGTTTCTTGGCACCCACACGCCGCGCCTCGACGACAAAGGCCGCCTGATTCTGCCGGCCAAATACCGCGAGGAGCTCTCCGCTGGGCTAGTGCTGACTAAGGGTCAGGAACGGTGCCTGTACGTGTTCCCGGCGACCGAGTTCAGCCGCATCACCGAGGCGCTCCGCACGGCGCCCGTCACGGCGAAGGCGGTTCGGGACTACAGCCGGGTCTTTTTCGCCAGCGCGTCGGACGAGGAGCTAGACCGGCAGGGCCGGATCACCATCCCGCCGAGCTTGCGCGAGTACGCGGGACTCGATCGGGACTGCGTGGTGATCGGCGCCAATACCAGGCTGGAGATCTGGGACGCCACCGCCTGGACGAGCTACCTAGGGCAGCAGGAAGACGCATTCTCCGCCGCATCTGAGGAGGTTCTGCCAGGAGTTCTGTGACGGTGCGCTGGATGCCCGGTGAGGTCTCCACCCGTGCTGCCGGTGACCGGCTGACGTCACTTCCCCGGCGTCAGGCGGCTGCCCGGTCAGTGCAGAGGCGCGGATGGGGACCTGGCCGGGCATCGCGGCAGCAGGCCAGGGCTGGCCGGACAGGAGCGGAACGAGCAGCGAGCGAGGGGGTGACATGGGTACAGCAGCCGCGGGGGGTGCACCCGGGCCAGCAGCCGCGGGGGGTTCGGGGGGTCGTCCCCCCGGGCCAGCAGCCGCGGGGGGTTCGGGGGGTCGTCCCCCCGGGCCAGCAGCCGCGGCCGGACACGTGCCGGTCATGCGCGACCGGGTTCTTGAGCTGCTCGAGCCCGCGCTGCAGTCGCCCGGCGCCGTGCTCGTGGACGCGACCATCGGCCGGGCCGGGCACGCCAGCGCCCTGCTCGCGGCGCATCCGGGACTCAGCTTGATCGGAATCGACGCCGACGCGACCGCGATCGAAGAATCGCGTCGGGCATTGCAGGGATTCCCCGGCCGCGTCACGCTGGTCCAGGCCGTCTACGACGAGCTGCCGCAGATCCTGGCCGACGCGGGCCAGCAGGCGATCCAGGGTGTGCTCTTCGACCTCGGCGTGTCGTCCCCGCAGCTAGACGATCCGGCTCGTGGCTTTGCGTACGCGAAGGACGCGCCCCTCGACATGCGCATGGACCAGTCAGGCCCGCTGACCGCGGCCGACGTGCTCAATACCTATCCCGCTGATCGACTCGTCCGGATTCTGCGCGACTACGGCGAGGAGCGATACGCGCGGCGGATCGCGGACGCAGTGGTCAGGGAACGGGCGCGGGCGCCGTTGCAGAGCACGTCGCGGCTCACGGAGATCATCAGGGAGTCGATCCCGGCGCCCGCGCGCCGGACCGGTGGGAACCCGGCCAAGCGTACGTTCCAGGCGCTGCGGATCGAGGTCAACGGCGAGCTCGACGCGCTGCAGCGGGCGCTGCCGGTCGCCCTCGACTCGATCGCCGTCGGCGGCCGGATCGTCATGCTGGCCTACCACTCGCTCGAGGACAGGGTGGTGAAGCGCGCGCTGGCCGCGCGGGCAGCAGACACGACGCCGCCAGGGCTGCCGGTCTCCCTGCCGCAGTCGCGACCGCAGTTCCGGCTGCTGACCAGGGGAGCAGAGCGTCCAGCCGCGGCCGAGCTTGCAGTGAACCCGCGGGCGGCCTCGGCCCGGCTCCGCGCCGCTGAGCGGATCAGGACCGCGGCATGACGACGACGGATGCCAGGACCGGCCGGCCGGTGCCGGCCGGCAGATATTGCGCAGGGAGGGGCGACCTGACGTGACGGACACAACTGCCGAGCGGCGGCGAGTCGCGGGCCGGTCCCGGCCTGGCCAGACGGGCACCTCTCGCCGTGGCGGCACCACCACGTTCCTTCCCCGCGAAGCGGGGAGCGGCGCCAGCGCGCGGCCTGGCACGCGCGCCGTCAGCGGGGGCGGCGGCCAGACCGGCCTGGCGGCCCAGTCGGTGCGCGGCAGGCCAGCGGTGCGACCGCCGGCCCGCCGCCCGGTGTCCCGCCCCGCGATGCCGCGCCAGACGATGCCCCAGCAGGTGCGGAGGACCCGAGCCGAGAGCGCCGCCACTACCAGACGCGCCGGCACTCGGCCGCGGATGCCGTTCGTGCTGCTGGTACTCACGCTCCTCGGTGGCGGCCTGATCTGCCTGCTCGTTATCAACACCACCCTGGGCGCGGCCAGCTTCCGCATCAGCCAGCTGCAGAAGACCAACGCGAACCTGTCCACCCAGGAGCAGGGCCTGCAGGAGCAGGTCGCTCTGGAGCAGGCACCGGCTGAGATCGCCAAGCGCGCCTATCAGCTCGGGATGCGCGTCCAGACCACCACGCGCATTGTCGACCTGCGCACCCACCAGACCTACTCGCTGACTGGTCAGGCGGGCGTCGACGTCAGCCTCGGCGCGCCCCCCGCTTCGGCGAGCCCTGCCGCGTCGGCCACCCCCGCTACCTCGGCGAGTCCCGCCAGCCAGGGCACGCCGAAACCGGGCAGCACCCCGCAGCAGACGGTCAGTCCCACGCCGCCGCAGGCTGCACCGAGCCCGAACGCCACCACTGGCGGGTCAACCCGGTGACGGGCGGTCCGGGGCGCGGCAACGATGAGTGGTCGCCGAACCTGCGACGCAGCAGGCCCGCGCCCGGTTCGCGCGGCCCGTCCAGGCCGCCGGCAGCGCCCGGACCGGCCGGGCGGCCCTGGGCACAGGCCAGGCCGGAGCGGCGGCCGCCGTTGGGCAGACCCGGCCGGGCTGTATCAGCCCGGGGCACGACCCCCGGAGCCCCCGGTGGGTCAGTCCGGGGCACGGCCCCCGGAGCCCCCGGTGGGTCAGCCCGGGGCACGGCCCCCGGAGCCCCCGGTGTGCCGTTCCCGCGGAGTCCTAGATACGGCTCGCCCGCCCGCGGCCGACGGGTCATGGGCCGAGCCCAGGTTGGTGTCCGGAACGGCTACCGGACGCGCGCACCGGCCCGGCCGGCGCGGCTGGCCAGGCCGTCGCTGCGCCGGGCCGACCCGGCCCGGCGGCTGCGGATAACGCTGCTCTGCATCGCGTTCGCGCTGACGATCTTCGTCGGCCGGCTGGTCCAGCTTGAGGGCTTCGACTCGGCCACCTACAAGGCGGACTCGCAGCAGGAATTGCTGCGGCAGATCCCGGTACCGGCGGTCCGCGGCGACATCACCACCAGCGACGGCGCGTTCCTGGCAATGACCGTGCAGACCGACGCCGTCTTCGCCGACCCGAAGCTGATCCCGGTTTCCTCGCGGGCGGGCGTCGCCGACCGGCTAGCCGGCCCGCTCAAGCTGTCCGCGGCCGCGATTCTGCACCTGCTAAATCATCCCTCCAGCCCGCAATACCAAGTGCTGGCCCGCGGCACCTCGGTAGCCACCGGCAGCCGAATCACCGCGCTGGGCCTGCCGGGCATCGACCTGACGCCGAGCTACACCACCGAATATCCGAACTCTGACCTGGCTGCCGCCGTGACCGGATTCACCACTGAACAGAACGGCACCCTGACCGGCGTGCAGGGCCTCGAGCAGGAGTACAACTCCCTACTGGCCGGTCGCCCCGGCCGTGAGGACGTCGAGGAAGGCGCGGACGGCGAGCCGATCCCGCTCACTGAGGTGAACGTGACCCCGGCGGTTGCGGCCCGGAGTATCCGGCTGACCATCCAGTCCGATATCCAGTACGAGGCGGACCAGGTCTGCCGGCAGCGAGCTGAGCAGACGCACGCGAGCAGCTGCTCGATCGTCGTGATGCAGCCCGGCACCGGCGCGATCCTGGCGATGGCGCAGTGGCCGAGCTATGACCCGGCGAGCGTTTCGAGTATGGCGAGCACTAGCAACATCAGCGCCGCCGACGTGTTCGCGCCCGGCAGCACGCTCAAGCCCGTCACGGTCGCTGCCGCGCTCGAGCAGGGCGGCCAGACGCCGATGAGCGCTTACACGATTCCGTATCAGATCACCATCGACGGGAAATACACCTTCCACGACGCCGAACTGCACCCGACCGAGCGCTACACGATCGCCGGGATCCTGGCGAACTCGAGCAACGTAGGCATGGTTCAGGTCGCGCAGCACATCACCCCGCAACAGCAATACGACTACCTGCGCGCGTTCGGGCTCGGCTCGGCTAGCGGGCTCGGCTTGCCGGGCGAGAGCGCGGGCCTGCTCACCCAGCCGGGCGCCCCCAATTACTGGGGCGACAACCCGTTTGAGTACTCGTTCGGCCAGGGCCTGGGGGTTACCGCGATCCAGATGGCCAGCGTGTACGCCACCATCGCCAATGGCGGGGTGCGCGTGCAGCCCACGCTCGTGGCGGGGACTACGAATGCGGCCGGTCAGTTCACGCCAGCTCCGGCGCCGGCGGAGCGGCGGGTGATCAAGGCCAGCACCGCGAGCGAACTGATGACGATCTTGCAGCAGGTGCCGCAGGTGGACGCGCAGGTCGGGCAGGACTGGGGCCTCATTCCCGGCTACGCCGTGGCAGCCAAGACCGGCACCGCACAGGTCTCCGGGCCTGGCCTGGGCAACTGCCTCTGTCAGTATGGTTCCAGCTACATTGGCATCGCCCCGGCCGACAACCCGCAGTTGGTCGTCGCTGTGAACATTCAGGATCCGCGGGGCAAGTACTACGGCGACCAGGTCGCGGGACCAGCCTTCTACGACGTGATGAAGTTCGCGCTGCAGACTATGAAGATTGCCCCTGACTATGCCAAGGCGCCCTATATCAGACTCACGGCATCGTGAGGGGAGGTACCCTCTGCCCGTGCCAGTGGCCTTCCGCCCAGAACACGTTGACCCTCAGCCGCTAGCCTTGCTCGCGGCACTGCTTGGTCTGCGTCCCTCGGGCCCGCAGGCGGATGATCCCGAGGTAAGGCTCACCGGCGTCACGCATGACTCGCGAGCGGTCCGCCCCGGCGATCTCTACGCGGCGCTGCCCGGCGCCACCGTGCATGGCGCCCGGTTCTGCGCCGAGGCGGCAGCGGCAGGTGCGGTGGCGGTGCTGACGGATCCGTCCGGGCGCGAAATGGCAGTCGCCTCCGGCCTCCCGGTCTTCGTCGTGGCCGATGCGCGATTCCGGCTGGGCGAGGTGGCCGCCTGGATCTACGGCGAGCCGTCCCGCAAGCTGCTCCTGATCGGGGTCACCGGTACCGCGGGCAAGAGCACGACCAGCTATCTGGTCGAGGCGGGGCTGCGGACGGCCGGCTACCAGACCGGCCTGATCGGCGGCGTTGAGACCCGGATCGGCAGCGTGACGCTGCACAGCGCACTCACCACCCCGGAGGCGACCGACTTGCAGGCGCTGCTCGCGGCGATGGTGCAGCGCCGGGTCGGTGCGGCGGCGATGGAGGTATCGAGTCACGCGCTGGCACTTGGCCGGGTCGCCGGCACGCACTACGACGTGGCCGTGTTCACGAACCTGTCCCAGGATCACCTCGACTTTCACGCCAGCATGGACGACTACTTCACCGCCAAGGCCGAGCTATTCACCCCGAAGTACGCCAGGGCCGGCGTGGTTAACATCGATGACGCACGCGGCCGCGAGCTCGCGGCGCACGCGGCCATCCCGGTCACCACTTTCTCGGCGGAGGGCCGCCGCGCGGCCGACTGGCGCGCCACCGACATCCGGCCCGGCGCGGACGGCTCGGCTTTCCGGGTGATCGGCCCCGGCGGCGTGTCCGCCGACGCGGCCGTGCCACTGCCTGGTGAGTTCAACGTCGCCAACGCGCTCGCGGCCATCGTGGCGCTGGTCGAGACGGGAGCCGGCCTGGCGGACGCGGTTGCGGGCGTCGCCGCAGCAGCGGGCCCGCCCGGCCGCGTCGAGCGGGTCGACCGCGGGCAGGACTTCACCGTGCTGGTCGACTACGCGCACAAGCCCGGTGCGGTCGAGGCGCTGCTGACGGCGATGCGCGACGTAACCCAGGGCAACCTGGTGATCGTGGTCGGCTGCGGCGGGGACCGCGATCGCGGCAAGCGCAAGCTGATGGGGTCTGCGGCCGCGCGGCTTGCCGATGTCGCGATCCTGACCAGCGATAATCCGCGGTCCGAGGATCCGCTGGCGATCCTGGCTGAGATGCTGGCCGGGGCCGTCGAGGTGCCGCAGGC